>Ga0233415_10000404_pt1 | contig 20716 bp, 18 predicted proteins | sample Na_anoxic_12_MG_FD_188631 | JGI IMG/M metagenome (GOLD analysis project Ga0233415, IMG submission 188631) | Seawater microbial communities from Saanich Inlet, British Columbia, Canada - Na_anoxic_12_MG | ecosystem: Environmental > Aquatic > Marine > Inlet | place: Canada: British Columbia... | reverse complement strand
CTATGTTGCCCAGTATCCTATCGTCAGCCACAACGTTCTGCATCTTAGCATAGGTCACTACGTCAGCCGCAATAGTCAGGGCTGTAGAACCTGTCACATCACCAGTATGAGAAGCGTTACTAACCTTGGCAGTATTGGCTGTTACTGCAGAGATGTTAGTCCCTGAGTCCTTAGTCAACTTACCTGTAGTAGAATCGAAGACAACCAGGTTCTCATCTACAGCACTAGCAGGCCCCACCATATCACCACTACCAGAAGGTACGCTCCAAGCTATATCAGTACCATTGCTAGACAGGAATGTACCATTAGCACCTACGGCAAGACGGTCAGTAGTGTTACTTGCATTACGGACAATGGTATCACCACGAGTGGTCATCGGATCTGCAAACCCTGAAGCAGAAGCGGCCCACTTAACACCAAGAGCCTGAGTGCTATCAGCAGTAAGAACCTGATCATTACTTCCTACAGGGATTCTCGTAGACGCTGTATCATACCCGTACACATCACCCTTAGTAGTCAGTGGTGAACCTCCTGCGTTGTCATCTACATACTTCTTCGTTGCTGCCTGAAGATCAGTAGTAGGTGCAGGTATAACCGGAGAGGATGAGAAGGTTTTAATTCCTGCCACCGCCTCGTTACCAGTGTCCATCACTGCACCTGCTGCAGCCACATTAGTAGCGTCAGTTACATCAGCAGCAGCCTCTATACCTGCAAGCTTAGTGCTGTCAGCGGAGGGATAGGTTACTTTAGCTGTATTGGCTGCCATCTCTGCTTGGACGCCCGCAGACAACATACCGTCCTCAACTACATTTGCTGCAATAGTGAGTGCGGTAGAGCCAGTGACATCACCTGTATGAGTAGCATTAGTGACCTTTGCTGTATTAGCCACAATAGCACTACGTTCAGTAGCAGTCAGTATCTTAGTATCAGCACCCTCTATCATGTTATCCATGTCAAAGGCATCACCCTGAACAGTAGTAGGATCGTACATAGCAGCGGTCATGTCACCACCACCAGTAAAAGCTACCCAGTTGGTATCTGTACCATCACTAGTAAGTACAGTGCCTGCACCGCCTAGAGGAAGCCTTGCCGTAGTATTATCAGGATTCCTAATAATCATATCACCACGGGTAGTCATTGGATCTGCAAGGATGGTAATGGTAGCAGTCGTACCGTAATAGTAAGGGATAGTAGATGCAGTACGATCAAGTATCTCAGTATGGTCCTGCACAATACGAGTCAGCTTATCAACTGCCTCTTCAGTACTCTCAGCAAAGTAACCACCCTGATTATCAAAGTCAGTCAACTGCTGCTGATTACTGTCCCGAAGGATAGTCAGCCGCCAACCAGTAGGCAATGGAGTACCACCACCAGTGTAAGTTACATTACCACCACTAGCATCACCAGCCCCACTGACAGTGTAGTCAGTAGTCAAGGTAAGGAGTGTAGTGACTTCAGGGTCAGACACACTATCAGTCAAGTACACCAATAGCTCTGCATCAGCAGCTATCTCAAACGCATACGGGAAGACAGTAGTACTATCATTCCCTGCATACTGGTTCCTGTTCAATGTAATACTAATCATTACTCGTCCTCCTTATTTACCGAGAATATCTTTTCCAGTAGTCTTCTTATACATCTTGCCTATATCATCAGTGAAGTTTAGCACATTAACACCAGCAATCGCACCTGCTGTCTTGCCCCACTCATATACTATCTCTCCTGCGTCATCCCATCTAAGAGTCTCATCCAACGGATACCAGATCCTCTCTAGCATCTGTGCAAAGGTGGGGGCTACATTAGAGATGTTGTACTTGGCCATAGTAGGTACATCCCGTACTATCGGAAGCCAAGAAGTAGTCATATACAGTACAGGCTCTATAAACAACTCAGACCACTCAGGACGCTCATCGTCAGAGTACACCAAGAACGCGAAAGCCATCTGCAGGTACACTGGTGCAAGCCCCTCCAAGACAACAGTCTTGATGTACTCACTAGGAGGTATATCCTTATTCATAACAGCCTTGAAGCTATTGATCATACGCTGGCCATGAACACCGAGAGTGAACGTCATGAATGAGGTAAAGAACTTCATAAATTCATTACGCTGTACAGCAGTCAAAGCCAGAGGTGCAGAGGAAGGCTGAGTTCTGCTGACTGTTAAACGTGCAAAGTCTATAGCCTTAGCTTTCTTCTCCTCTGGGGTCATGGTCTCCTTAACACCACCTATGTTCTCGGTGAGTGCCATATTGTATGCCGCCAACCAAATAGGGTAGGTAGTAGCATAGTCAACCGTCTTAATGCCGTAGTACATTGCATCCTGAACATCCTTCATAGTGACTACTCTATTGGTGCCAGGGATAGTGACCCCCACAGGAAGAGCCGCCCTAGCCTCCTCAGTAAGGTCGTTAAGGTTCATGTCTAAAGTGTTGCCTCTAGACATCATTGAAGGGTCTGACTCATCGACAAAAGCTACAAGATCAGAAACCTTGCCACCCTTAGCAAACTGCTTAACTGCCTGGGCATAATAAATAGGTGTCTTTTTGCTGAACTTACTAAGCTCACTCAACCCGTTCATGGTAGACAGTGCCTGCTTAATACTAGAAGACACTCTAGGAGTAAGGGCTAGTGCGCCACCCTTCTTCCGTACCCAGTTCATCACCTTTAGGTAGCCCTTCCGAGGCTCAAGCTTAGTGCCTCCAGGCCTAGCCACACCCTGCAAAGCCTCTATCATGGTCTTATACCCGTTAGGACCTATGACGTTGGTGATGGCTTCTTCTATCCTAGCATCGTGGAAGACAGGTGCTATCTCACTCATTAGCTTCTGGTGAGTAATCAGTCTAGCCATGTCAGATACGTGCTGACGATAGGTGGACAGACTAAGACTCACTGGCCTAACAACAAGTATGTTACCGTCCTTGTCCCTCATGCGCTCTATCAGCATTGATCCCTTCACAGTGTTTGACCTGAACACAGCGTCAATAGAGTTCATGGCCATCTCTCTTGCAGACTGAGCCGCACTAACCCTGTTGTATTGAGAACCATGAGAGATAGGGTAGTACCCTTCTATCTTGATAGTCTCCCCGTCTTTTGACTTGACCTCATACCCACTGTCAGTATCTACCCTTACTAGCGACCTACCAGTAACGTCCTTAGCAACCTTATCAAGCTTATCAGTTTTAGACGCTACCACATTCAGTAAACCCTGGACTGCCTTAAGTTCATCAGCGTTAAACAGTGAAGAGATCTTATCTATCATCTTAGGTGAGAAGTTGTGCCCCTTCGGGTTACTCATTACCATAGCTCTGGTGTCAGGGTTGCCCAAGTTAAGCAGAATTGCAATCAGATTCTCGGTAGTAAACTCAAGCTCCCCTACCTTAACCATAAACTCACTAGCCTCACCATCGAATCCAGGCAATCCAAATCCTACCTTAGTACCCATCTCCTTAGAGATCCTTCTAGAGGCTTCCGTAAGCTTCACTAGATGTGGCTTCATTGCATCATCTAACTCAAGCATCAACTTTCCGTAGTCGCCTTCTTTTTCGTTGATAGTATTTACGAAGGTTGATACGAACAGCCCAGGTGGTAGACCTTGCTCCAGCCTGAACCCATCAAGCTCATCCATAATAAAATCAGCTCTACGCACATCACTCAGGACACTACCTAAGAAGTTCTGCCATGAGCGTATGTCGCCACCACGGATCTTCATCGACTTCAACTCACCAAGTTGAGCCAACATACCCATTATCAATTGCTCCCTGCTCTGGAACCTAGCAGTCTTAAGCGCATCCAGTTGCCCACGCCCGATCTTAACCAAGTGGCTTATAGCGTTGTCTAGCTTGTACCAGTCCTCTGCCTTAACAATAGGTGTTCCCTCTATCATCCAGTCAGCAAGAATTAGTGAAGCAGGTGCCATTGACTCTATGAGTTCAGCGTCATCAGTCATGTCCTGTGCTACTAGGTCCTTAAGTGCGTTGTCGAATACCTTCGGCTTGATGTCCTTATGGATGTACTGTCCAACCAACTGCCTGACAGCATCTGCTCTGAGTTCTTCAACCTTAGCCATCTCATCAGAACCATCTAACGTACTAGCCAGCCTCTTCTTGCTAGTTCTTTTTATCAAACTGTCCTGCATCTTGCGGAAATTCTTTGACTCTCGACTCATAGCATTCTGAAGAGTAGCTTTCTTCATAGCAGAGTAAGCACCTTCATAATCACCCTTGAGCGCAAGGTTTGTAGCCATTCGTAGGTAGCGTTTCTCTGCCAGCAGGAACTTATGGGTAGCTCTTGCCTTACTAGGATCCATATCGTATATGACCTTACGTGCCGCCAGCTTAACAGCTTCATGCGTAAGCTTCCTCTGTTCACTACGCAGTGCGCCTTGCTGAGACTTCAACGCTTTCATAGCAAGTATCTTGGCAATCTCTACCATCTCACGCATTTTCGCCTCGCTATGCAGTGACTCCTCTGCAAGCTGTGCCTTCCAGTCTGCTCCAGACAGACTCTCTATCTCCCTCTCGTAAGCTTCAGTCTGCTTCCGAACCCGTTCAGCAGTCTCTTCAGTAACAGCCTCATTGATAGGTTTAGTATTACGCATAGATGCCAGTAGCTCCTGACCACTAGCAATGCCTAACGACATAGCAGCAGCATCAAGAGTAGTGCCACCTTTCTTCGTTACGATAGACTTGCCAAGAGACTTGAGGTGATCAATGTCCTGCTTGCTCAACTCGTTGGCATTGAGCGAACGTCCAGGCTCAAAGTAAGCTACTGCCTTATACCTTTCGGTCTCTGATAGATCCTTCTTTACCTGCGCTCTAATGCCCCTAATACCGCCTCTGGCACGTTTCCAAGCAGTCATGCGTAGCGCAAGCAAGCTTACTCTGGCATCTTGGTTAGCCTTGTTGTGCTCCTTCTTAGCCTTGGCTAGTGACGCACGTTCCTCATCACTATCAAGTATATCCTCCATAGCACTGGTCAAAGTAACCATGTCACTATACATTGCGTTAGCCATCTCCATATCTTCCTGAGATGCCAACATACGGTCGAATACACCACCCACCTCGTCAGAGTACTCAAAGCTACTGCTGACCACATCCCACATACCAAGTAGCCAGTCCTTAAAGCTCTCAAAGACACCCTGCAAACCTACAGAAGGAGCCTTGCCGGAACCCATGTACCTAGTGAAAGCTCTGGCCAACTTCTCCTGGGCCTCAACAGAGTCGAGTGAAGCACCAGCATACTTCTCAAGAATAGCAATGTCGTTAAGCAGGTCACTATCTACACCGTCCATCTTTGCCATAGCCTTGAGGTCCTTAGCAAAGAAGTGGAAGATTTCATGGATGAAGGTAGAAGCATCATTGATCTTGTATAGACCTACAATGTTCCGCTCTACATCAAACACACCTCTGACTTCACCACCCTCTTGCTGAAGCAGTATCTGCTCCTCAATCTCAATGGCTGCATCATCAAAGACTACATAGTTGGTGCCCTTGCTACCGTCACCTCTGCCACCGGACTGAGCAGGGAAGGATATACCATCAATGCCTGCACGGTTAAGGAACTCTGAAGCCGCCTTATCAGAATGGAACTCATCAGACAAGGAGGAATATAGAGCGGCTCCACTCTCAAAGAGTGTCCACCCCTCAAGCTCCATATCATCATACATCTGGATTAACTCTTCTCTAGTCATCCCATCTATATCAGCATCAGAATCATTAGTCTTGATAACCTGACGGATGGCGTCAGTATCCATATTGGCTAATCCAGGGTTAAAATCAGAAAGCCTAAGATCTGACCCTTCAGCCTCTAATTGCTTGTCAATAGCTTCAGCAACACCAGGAGATACAGAGTCATTCCACTTCAGCAGATTCTCCTGCTTGTCCTTCCAAAGAGTGACGTTAAATACACGCTTCTCCTGCCCTAGTGTTCTCCAGTTATTAAGCTCTGCAACCACATCAGGGTCATCGTTGGCGTCCCATCTATCGGCCCAATCTTCGTTCGCTCTAATATTCTTAAGGGCCTCTGTCCTGCTACCGAAACCTAGCCAGTCAAGAGAGTCTATAGCATCTCTTACATTGGCATTAACACCACCAGTAAGACGCTCCGCATACCAATTGGCAATACTTTCTTCACTGGTGAAGTACAGCCCATGACCGAACGCCTGGGCACCTTCACCAGTACCAATATTATCTAGCATAAACCTACGCTGCTCAGGGTCAAGGTTGCCAAGAATATCATGAGGAGTACCATGGAAAGCACTAGCCTGCTGAAGAGTTCCAATAGGCTTAGTAACATCAAATCCCTGCTCTGTCAACTGAGCACGGATACCATCTAAGTCACGGTCAGTTGCCGCCACCATCTCTGAAATCTTGTCAGTAATGTCACCCTCTTGAAGCAACTCCGCAGAAAGAAGTTCATTCTTGTCTGCTTCGGATACCACAGTACCGAGCTTCTTAAGGCATTCTGTTAAACTAGGCATCTACAAACTCCATTAGTGACATCAGTATAAGGATAGCAATCTATCCCTTAAGGCATTTCAGCAGAGCATCCAAAGTATTCTTGCGCCTGCTCAACTCGGTAACAAGTTCACCTGCTTGCACGGTCTCAACGGTGTCATTGAAGACAACATTAACATTAGATGAAGCCCATTCTGCATTCTTAATATTCTTTATATCTGCTAGAGGGTCTACCTGCTCTTGACTGGTCTCTTCTACTTGTATCCCTTGGGCCGCCATCCACTCAGATATTCTCTGGCCTGAGTGTTCGCCACCAAGCATGAAGTCAGGCATATACTTATCCAGGTAGTCATCTACTGGAAGGCCTCTCCTCTGTGCGGCAATACGAGCCATAGCACCAAACAGGGCAACATTGGCTTTGATCTTGTCTCTAGTCATGTCGATTTGCTTGTTATCTGCAGCCTCTTCTAGTTGTACCCTTAGAGCTATCAACTTCTTAGGGATACCCCTGCGCTCGTCTATCTCAGCACCCATGCTATCAATGGTTGCCATTATATCATCGAACCCGTCCTTAATCTCTGCTAACTCTTCCTTGGAGTAGCCTGCCTCACCGTTCAGGGATATGTCACTCTCAAGGATCTCCAGTGCCTTAGTATCCGTCCCAAATGCCTGAGTGAAGTCAACAGTATCAACCTCAATCCTAGAACCAGTTTTAAGTGACTCATCCCTATCAGCCTCAGAGATCTTCATCTTCTCGGATACTGCCTGAAGCAACGTCATACGAGATACGTCATCAAGCTCTGGATGCGCTTTCTTGACAGCAGCCTGTAACTGCTCATAGGTCAATGATGTGACCTCTATGCCACTGCCTTTGATAGCTAACTTAACCATCTCAGGATCAGTATCATCACCAATGTCATCAAGTGTTTCTTTAAGATTGTCATACGCCTCTACTTGCATAGCCGACATCATGTACTTGGCATTCTCACGCTTCATAATGCCCTTAAGTCCGACAGCAGACACCAGAAGCATACTCTTGGCTTCCTTAAGAGAGTCCTTCCATCCCTGCCCTATCTGTCCATATACCCTGTCAGAGTTGTATTCAGCCCATGTAAGCTCTGCGCCGATGTCCAACACAGTCTCCACCATGCCTTGGAAGACTTCTTCGCCACCTTGCTTAAAGCTCTCTCCCGCAAACCCCAGTGAGGTCCTAGCGGCAGTGCCTGCCCTGCCAAATCTAATTGCCCTTCTAGCCTTAGCAAGCTTTGCTCCCTTAGCAGCCAAGCCGCCCCACGCTATACACTCTAAGCCACCCAAGACTAGAGTGTTTGCAAGTATAGATGCCTTGTTGAATGTGGGGTCTATCTCACCCTGCTCTTTACGCTCTTCATATTTAGCAAACTGACTAGGGGCTGTAAGCACATAGCCTCCGAAGCTTGCCCCACCAACCATGAATGACATAGCCATGTGAGTCAATGCACTAGCTGCGGCAGGGACGTTCTCCTCAAAGAAGCCTAAAGCTCCTTCCTGTTCAGGACTATTGATAGGTGGTCTCACATCAAAGTCAAGCTGGCCAGGGATGCTGCTAGAGATCCAATCGCCAATATCTGTGAATAGCCGTCCCTGTCTACGCTCTTCATACAGCATCTTGAGAATAGGATCTTCAGGAGGCTCGTTACCTACTATGAAGTCTTTTATGTCACCTGCTACATCGTCTAGGTACGTGGCAGTAGGACCAACCCCTTGTGCAAGAATAAGCAGTCCGCTCTCTGCCTCCCACCTAATCTTTCCTATCAAAGACCCTGACTCTACAAGGTTACGGTTCAATCGCACATATGTATTTAGGTTATCATCTGCTCTGGCCATAAGCTCTGGCCTGGAAAAGAACTCAGACATGAACTTAGGGTTGTAGTCCGCAACTGCAGCCATCTCAGTCAATGTCTGGTACATCTTTGCATCTTTTGTAAACTTAGGTACTTCCTTAACTGCCTCCTGCAGAGGGACAGTTGGGTTCAATCTCTGGATAACATCTTGAGCCTGCCTTACCTGCGGAGGGGTAAGCCCCCTAGTCATCTCTAGGGTCTTGAATATATTGCCAGTAACCGCTTGTGCCGCATCATACGCATAAGTAGGATCTTGAAGAGCTGCGTTTATAGCAGTCTGTGGCTCTACACCTTTGGTATTGGCCCAAGCGCCTGCCAACCTTTCAGATCGCTGGGCGAACTTAATGTCCTCCAGTTTCTTGTTTGTGGCACGAAGAAAGTCCGACATCCTTTATGCCCCTATCATCTTAAGCGGATTCTACCGTGGCCAAGGCTGAAGTTGGTGCTGTTGAACCAAGTCGTAAAGTCATCCCATACCCCAGGCTCCGACTCCACTCTAGCCTTCTCTCTCTTTGTAGCCTCAGCGGATTTGATATTGTCTGCCTCAACCTTTGATAGTGCTTCTCTCTCCTCTGGAGATATCTCCTTTACACCACCACCAAACGGCTTATATATAGGACCAGCAAATCTGATTGGGGACATATATACTTCAAGTTCATCATCAAACCCGTAAGACTCACCTGATGTTGAGAACTGTTGATCACCGGCCTGCTTCTTTATCTTCAGGGCATCACTAATCTGACTTCTTACGTGTTTTAGGTGCTTTGGAAGTGCCTCTATATCACCATCATTGTCAGTTGCTCTCATTTGGGAAGCAAGCCCATCAGGTATATTAACAACCTTGTCACCTATCTTTACCGTATCCGTGACCCTCATTAGGTCAGTCACTACTGTCATAGCGGCACCACGCTCTAAAGGCCCATTAGCCTCCAGTGCTGCTATGTCTGTCTCAAACATAGACCTCCTATTGGCAACAAAGTCATTAGCCTTATTAAGGTTGATCAGGCCTTTGTCCAACAGTGCCTCGGTGATAGACGATAACTGGTCATCCATCTCCTTCCTGGCTTCCTTCTTCCACTGAGATTCAGAAGAAGCCTTCGGGATCTTGGCACCTGTAGCAAGATCATGCTTATCCTGCCAGTCTCCCAAGAGGTCACGCCTCTCAGCATCTGACATAAACGGAAGCTCTGGGGCAGTTGTCATGTACCACTTCTCAAGGGCGTTTACATCACCACCCTTTATGGCACCTAGCTCCTTACCTGCCTTAAGGTAACTGATGGCTCCGAATGACTTCTTAATGCCAGACTTCTTCTCTGCTATTGAGGCCTCTAAAGCTCTACGCATCTTGGGGTCTTCAAACATCCTAGCCTGCTTTGATGCATCGTCTAGCGACATATCTCCACTGTCAATGCCGTTTATAACAGTGTCCATCTTATCCTTATTGCCGATAAATTCAGCCCTCTTGACCTCTTCCATCTGGACGTTGTACTCAGCACGTACCTTATTCCTGCGCTCCTTTGGCAGTTCCGCTATAGCACTTGGGACCTTATCTGCAGGTAGACTACGCAATGCATTCACATCAGTATCAACTTGGTCATCATTGGCGAAGTCTTCCATCTTGTCCTTGAAGTCGCTGTATAGCTTAGGGTCCATTGTCTTCTTGTTCTTCTCTAGATACACAAGCCCTCTAGCAGGGTTTTCTGCTGCAAAAGTGTTAAGCAACTCTGCATGGTAGGTGTTCTGAGCCTTGGTCATCTCGGCATTATAGATCTCACTAGAGCCTTCAGGCCAGTCCTTAGCGTCAGCAACAGTGCCATCAGGTTTCTTAGGCGCAAAACGATCAATTACATTGCTCTCTATCTCTGCTATTCCCCTATTAACTTGGATAGCAGCCATTCCAGGGTCATCACCTAGCGCATCCACTTTAGCCGTCTGTATAATATTGAAGTTCTTGCCTGACCAGACCTGCTTGCCAAACGCATACTCCTCTCTCCCCTGATGACTCTTAAGCTGCCCCATAGTGCTTCTAGTGACACCTTCAGAGTCATCGCTAAATGCCCTTAACTGCACAGGGGTATTAAGGTCCTTCAGTACCTCTTCCTTTGCCTTCGCAAGATCTATCTCTGCCTTCTGTGCGGAACCTATAGCATCCTGCCCTCTCAGCTTCTGGTACTTCAGGTTAATGTCACGGGCAGCAGTGCGGTACTTATTAGAGGCATCAGTGACCATATGCTTGTTTGTTCTGTCAAGCAGGACAATTGCCGCCTGCTGTGATGCCTTGGCAAACCTCTCAATGTCTGCACCAGTCTGGGCACCGAAGTCCTCTGCAGTGCGCTGGACACCCTCAGTACCTTGCAACCTAGCACGGGACACTCCCTGCCCCACATGCCCTATAGCCGCCTTTGGAATGAGTGCCATTATGCGACCCCCTTCTTCTTAGCAAATGGATTGCCGTACTGTTGCCCGAAGGTACTGGCACCAGATAGCAGAGTACCAGCTACAGGGAGCAGTGAACTACGCTGACGACTCGCCAACAAGTCAGCCTTCTCGTTAAGGTTACCAGCACCAATGCGCTCGTTCCTAGCACTCACTTCGTAGTCAAATGCCTGTAGTTCTGCATTGTGCCGGATGTTCAGTGCATCTAGTTCAGTAAGCTCGGCAGTGTCCTCGGCTACGGCTAGTGCAGACCCCTCGTCTACTACCACACCAGAAGCAGCAAAGCCAGTCCTCTGAGTACCCTTAAGACGCTCTGCACGTTCCCTAAAGCCCTTCTCCTTAACTCTACCTGCCTCACGCGCCTGAGCAGCCTTCTGTTCCTCAAGAAGAGCACTTTGCTCCCCCAATGCCGCATTATTACGCAACACCTGTGCATTATATTCATTAGCCTGATTTTGTGCAGTTATCTGTTTATGCTGTCCGAACGCTTGTAGTCCGGTACTGGCTAGAAACAACCCTGCGGATACTGACTCAGTCATCACATTCTCCATCGTAAACAGCACTATTACCGTCATCCAGTATAGTAAAGCCAAGGAACAATACTAGGTCTTTCACAGCTTCCCATTCCTTATGTACTGGGACATAGATGATTCCAAACTCTTTATACCACTCTTTGACCTTTTCAATACCCCTACGCAGAAAGGCAACGTTATCTCTCTGGCTCATATCTTCTCTAGGAGTACACCACATTACACTATACTCTCCAGGCATAATACCAAACAGCACTATGGGCCTGTCATTAGGATCAAATAAGATGTAGGCATGGTTATCTGTCTCAAGAGCTTTGAGGTTGTCAGCTACTATATCGCCCCACGCTGAATACTTTCTGAATACCTTGTTTGCTTCATAATAGGTGTTCTTCAGTATCTCACGGGCAGAAGCCTTATCAGCTCTCTTTACAGTATAACTCATTGATCGCCTACCTCCAGTTCAGTGATTAGTGACAGTACGTTAATCGGCAATGGATCAGTATTCACAATAGTCATCTCAGCAGTCTCACCACTACCAGGATTCAGAGGAACACTTACCTCACCGGTGAAGAGCCTAGTAGGATCTCCAGGATCTTCGTCAGTACGGAAGGCATACTCATCTAGGTTATCAGCGTCAGGCCCGTACCATAAAGCTCTAGTGTCCTTCAGCTTAATAGTAGCCCCATTGATATTCCGTATCTGGTTGTGAATAGTGGGGGAGTTCCCCCCTCTAAGCTCAGCATCCAATGTAGTCATGGTTGATGTGTAAGGTAAGCCAATATGAACTACAGAAGCTGTAATGCTATTAGGTAGGGCTACTGCACCGGAAGCTACACTTAACCCATTAAAGACATTACCATCAGCAAGGACAGCTACATCTTCACCTTCAAGGTGGTCTAATCCAGAGAATGAGTTAGCAGGAGCACCGTCATAGGACAACCCACAGTCTACAAAGTAAGCATCTTCAGGTGTCGTTTCGTCAGTAAACCTATCACTAACCAACTCAATATACTTAACAGTAGAGCCGCCTATAGTCCTAGTAACAACTACATACATATCATCCGAAAACATAGAGACTCCTAATGCGCCTTAAGTACGCTGTAAAGGCTTCCTAATACTGCTGCGACTGCACCTGTGCCTATTGCCCAAAGCTTCGCACTGAGAGTTTTATGGGCATCACATGGAGGGTTTTGGTGAATAGCCTCATTATCAATGTGTGAATCAAAACGACCTATAAGATTCGATTGATGTTGTAGTACCGTCTTGATGTCATCCCTAATCTCTCTTAGGTCTTCACTTTCCATTACTAACTCCCGTATATAACTGCCACAGATTCAAAGTCACCATCAGTCTCATGCTGATGCCATGCTATCACCTTCTGGTCCTTATCATAGGTCAAGCCTACTAAAGAACCATCTTCCATTACTACCCACACTACAGAATACGGAGCCTTCTGGAATGCCCATGCCCTTACTGCAGAATCTTCAAATAAATGACTGGCAAGAAGCGTAAGCTCATCACCAGTATAACCATCTACGTCAAAGTTAAACCCATAGTCCCGAATACTCTTACCGCCCCTAGCAATGAACAACAAGCTACTACCAATGATAATAGGTATAATAGCCTCTGACCCTCGATTACCCTGCGAGACTACATTAACACTAGTAGGAGTAATAGCCCCTCCACCTGAGCCTGCTGTAATCTCCCACTCAGCACCAGAAGTACCAGTAAGTAGTGACTTCATTGCCGCAATCCACTTAACCTCATTGATCTGATTACTGTAGATAGTGAACTGGTAAGAGTCATCATCCTGAAGCGGACGTGAAGTGTTAAAGTTAAAGAAGTTACCTGTCTGTGAACCCCAGAATGTCTGAGGATTCGCGTCAGTTCTGGCAAGGATTAGTCTCTGCTGATACAGAGTAATACTGCCAGGGTAGTTAGCAGCAGTGTTATAGGTAGCAGTATGCATCTCTATCTCTTCAAGTGATACCAGGATAGTATTAACTGCATCCCTAAACACAATACGGTACTGAGTATAAGCTGTCTCATTATAGAATGTATATGTTCTCTTCTCGCTAGGTAGCCATGCAGTCTCATTAGACTGATCATCTAACATATGCCAGGAACCATCATACCCTTCAAGAGTAAAGCTCTTAGGCGCACTAGCTGTCCCAGAACTATTAGTAAGAGAGTAACCACCAAAAGCAATACCTGTGTCTGGAGTAATTACTACTGTAGCGTCACCTGTTCCATATACCTGATCGTAGATGCTCATGCCCAAGGCAGCCCCATCGAACAAAGCATATAAGGAAGAAGCCCCTGAACCCGAAACTACAGAAGCTGCAGCAGTTGTAGCAGTCCATCCACCACCAGCTGCAGAGTACACATTACCATCTTGAGCCATAACAGGAACTACATTAGAACTAAGCGTTTCTAAAGTAGGTTCAGCACCAAAAAGGTCAATAGCTTCTGGTGGTCTCTTACCAGGATCACCTTCTATGGTGCTATCCTTAAACTGATTACTCTCAGCTTCACCGATCCAGTTGTACGCACCATTCTTCAGCTTATACACATTGTAGTATTCAGCCTCAAAGATGTCATTCCAAGATAATGTACTAGTCTCTGTACCACTTCCTGCAGGAGTAGACTTTGTAGACTCTTCACCTCCAACCACAGCGGTAACTACATAGTAAATCGTGGCGCCACCTGAATCACTAGCAAGCCCAGTAGGTGTAGCAGAAGAAGTGCCAAAAGGAATAGAATCACAAGTCCACTCAGTATTACTGTATCTACTTATCTTCTGAGGTGCATAGACTGGATGAACCAAGAACAGTACATCAGCACTCTGAGCAAACTGAATACGATCTAGGTCAGTATGAGCATAAGGAATAGCAACCTCTACAGGATCACCAGCATCAGGATGACCTACAGGATAGACTACCTGAGCACCGTCAGCAATGACCCGCATGTACTCATCACCAAACTCAAGGACATATGCCTGAGTCACTGAGAACTGGAAAGGGATCAACCGGACATTCTTAGTGGAGTCCTTCACCTCTACAACGAACCTAGTTCCAGGTCTATTAACAATGTCACCCTGCAAGGTAGGAATGAAGTTTTTCATCGTCTTTACACAGGAGTCATATTTCTCAAGATCAGTACGCCCATAGAGTCTAGGAGCTAGCTCACCACCGTTAAATGATACTTGTTGTGCTGTTGCAGTCGGCATATCTAGCTCCTGGAGTTGAGTAGACTACTATCAGTATTCGGTTCAGCGTGACGCTCATTACTATCACTAGCCTTAGCCTTAGTTATTGCCATGCCATAGTTCTGAGCCATAGTCTGCTGCAACTGGTTCTCACCCTTGAGCGGAACAGTAATCATAGCAGCAAGTTTAAATGATAGAGCCTCTACAAACTGAGAGTCAAACAGGTGAGTCTCATCAGTATCAGCAACGTAAATAAGTATAGCGTCATCTTGGTCAGTAAGAATAAACTTACCGTCAAGGTCATGGTTAGATTCAATTGTGTAGGCAATAGGGTCAGATTCTGCAGAGTTATAAATCTCACTCGCATACAGTGCATCAACAGGGTATTGATAAGCATAGTCCCAACCTACAAAGTCTGCAGTATCTACAGAGGCAAGAGTAATAGATCTAGTGGCAAACCCCCACTTATGATCACGCAGTACTCCCTGCCTAGCCAAATCGTAGAACCGCTTACATACATTTGTTTCACGGGTGCCAGGAACGGCATCAATATTAGCAATAGTCTTTCTGCCAATATACTCAAGTGCGTAATTACAGATTTCAGTTTTAGTACTCATCTTATTTCTCCTTACGCACCCACGGGGGAGGGCCAAGACGCCAATACTGGCCTGCCTTAGCCCAACCCCGAATCTTTTTATCTTCTACTGTTACCCACACTGGAACCATACACTCAGTCCTAACTTCGACTGCCGCCCCAGGAGGAACATAAATCGCCTTGCGAAAAGAACTACAGGAGGTTACGAGAAAACAATTCCCCAGAAGCACCATCAGCACAATCATCAGCTTGGATCGCTTCATTACTTTGCTCCCGAATCTCGTACAGTGCGAGAATTATAAATTTAATAATAGGTCCAATAAGACTACTTAGAAGGCTCATCAGCGACCTTAACATCACTGCGGCTCTTGATGTACCCTAGAGAGACAAACGTCTTCTGAAGAACACCTGCAGTGGCTACAATAGCACCTGCGATTATAGCGGACTTGGTATCAGTTCCAAGGGCCTCCGCAACAGCACCCCCAATAGTAATGAGAGTACCAAGTAACATTGCAACAATACCCCAAACACTTGCGCTTTTAGCTTCTTTATACTCACTGGTATCCTTCCCAGGTTCTACAGCCATTTTACTTCTCCTACTCTAAAACAAAAAAGGGGGGAGAGACAACCCCTCCCCCCATAGAAATTTACTCAAGGAAACCTGGAGCCGGAGAGTCAGGCAACTTATCTTCAGTCTTCTTCTCCTCAGCCTTCTTAGGTGCAACTTTACGGGTACGCTTCTTAGGTGCAGGTTCATCACACTCAAAGCAACGATCAAGCATCATCTTGTCCTGATCACTAGGATCATTAATAGTAATGACTTGATCTTCCTTGATAAGACGATCCATAAAGTAGCACTTCCGAATACAGGTATATTCCATTAGTCTATCTCCTAAGCGTTAGTCTGTTTGTCAAGAACGAGAGCAGAAGTAATAGTCCCAACACTGGGAGCACTACCTGCAACAACATAGTTCATACGAAGGTACTGCTCAACAGGACCATTAAGAGTTCCGAGAGGAACCTGATAACCAATGGCCAAAGAAGCCAGTGGAACCAACACACTCTGAAGCTCAGTAGCAGAACTGAATGAAGCGTTATCATCAGTCTGAACCTTAACATCAAGAGAAGTACAGTTGTCAAACGCCTCAGTTACTTGGCAGTTAATGCGGATAGGATGCCCTTCAGCAACTCCACCTGCGCCAAGGTCAAGGACATTAGTACTAACGGCAGTAGCGGTAACTGCCTGATCTTCGCTCATAACGAGCTGCTTGTCCATAATCATCTTTATATCTCCTTGTTCATTTAACTAAAATACCTCCAGGGGAACCCAGTGTCCCCCCAGAGGAGAGTGAGGCTAGGATACCAGAGCTTCGTTCTCTACCAATGAATCACAACGACGAACAGGGATTCCACGGAAGGTCATTACACGCTTACCATGTGGGTCCTTATCGTAAGAGAGATTCATATTATCACTATTGTAAGTCTGACGGTCCAAGAAGCTCAGGACAGTACGGTTACAGTAGAATGCAGTCTTACCTGCAGAGGTATCTTCGTTACGGTGAGTGGCCTGAATCATAAGATCGATCAGGTCGGCACCTGCAGAAGCATTCTTGGTAAGGTCAGAAATATCAATGTTCGGGATACGAACGTTGTACTTCCAGTTCTTCATGGTGTAACCACACTTCCATTGGTAGTGGTTTTGGAAGCCGAGGTACTTACCACCAGCAACATCAGTAAGAACCTGTTGACCGAGGTCAGTAGCTTCAATACCAGCCTTAGAACCCTTGGGATAGATACCGTATCCACCTTCTTCTTCACCAAAGGTCAAGAGCCACATAGAGGTATTGTCTGAGCCAGAACCACCACCGAGAAGAATATTAGCACCATTAGCAGCAGACTTGCTGGAATAGCGTGGAGTAAGACCCAGGAACTCTTCAGGAGCGGTATCAGTGTTACCATAGAAGAAGGTGCTAGCAAACTCTTGACCGAGGGCCTTGAGACGCTTGGCATCTTGCTTCATGCGGTATTCGGCAGTGTTACCGTTCAGGTTGGCAATGTCCTTATCAACTTCGCCAAAGGTTCCGAGCATACCACAGGTATCAGTGACCTGCTTAGTGGTCATCTTACTAGGTTGGTAGCCGTAGTTCAGCATACGCCATGCAACAGAAGGGAGTCCGGTAAGAACGGTAGTCAGCTCACCAGTAGGCAAGTTACCTTCTTTCCAAACCATGTCTTCAAGAATGTCATTGCGTTCAGTAATGGTGTCTACGATGTAGTCAACCTTACCATCTGGATCAAGCATCTTAGCGTGATCTGCAAGGGTTTGTACGTTAGTAGCTAGAGTAGCCATTGTGTATCTCCTATTTCATTAAGCCTGTGAACTTGGGTGGTCAAACATGACCTGAGCAGCGGTCTTATTCAAGATGGTAGTTCCTTTACCCTCAACCATGCTATCTTCACCCAACTTCTTATCAATATTCGCCATAAACTTGACGACTGCGGGATTATTCCCATAACCATTTTCTTTAATTAAACTAATCAATTCAGGGGAACCTAGATTCCGTAGAGTACGATTAGCTCTCTCCACCGTTTCCGGCAGGTTCTTACCTCCAACGACAGCATCAGCTTTAAGCTCGTCAACCCAGCTTTGCTCTCTTTGGACTCTTGCAGTCTCTGCTTGTGCTTTCATATCAGCATTAAGCTCGGCCTGCTTATTGAGGAGCTTCTGAGCCTGTTCCTGGCTCAAGTCCAACTCCTTTGCCATAGATGAGAACTGCTCTACAGATTCATCGTCTGTTTCAAATCCTTCAGGAACAGTAAAAGACTCATAGCTTTCAGGAGCAACAGGAGCAACCTCACCTGCCTCACCATCAAGAAGACTCTCACCTGCACCCACATCAACAGTCGCATCCGATTCAACACCTGCACCAAGAACATTCTCAGTACCTGCATCAACAGCACCCGTACCACCAGCATTATCTGCAGAGTTATCTACTGTAGTGGTGTTATCCACTGTACCTTCCTCCGCTGTAACACCTTCTTCACTCATCTATTTCTCCTCCTCAATAATGGACAACCAAAGTTCGGACATCTCTCCAGGACATATCCGAGAAAACTCTTTAAAGTAATCTAAGGCCATTTCTCGTTGGCCTTCATTGTAGTAAGTCTGGCTATTCCCTGTGAAAGTCTTGCTAAAAATCTTTGCCTTTGAGAAGAATCTTTTAAAAAAGAAACTCCCCTCTTCAGAGTTTAGCAGGGATTTGATAGCCATTTCATAGTTTTCAGTCTCAACCCTTACCCTCAGATTGCGTTCCTCTATGGACTCTTCATCTGCAGAATTCATCAGCCTACATCTCCCATGATAGAGGCAAGAGCGTTGTTACCACCTACTTCAGTTTCAGATAGTACCTTGGCATTTTGGGCAGACTGAGCCATAGCTTCCTGTTGCTGTGCCTGCTGTTGCGCCTGCGCTCTAGCTGCCCGTATTTCCTCCACCTCTTCATCACTACGAATGAGGTGAGGTGGTACACCATAATCTTCTGCATAAGACTCAATAGCTTCATCAGCATCAAGCCGGTCAAGGACTTCTGGATAGACTGCAGAGAGGTTTCCTGCAAAGGCAAAGACCTGCTCCACTGACTGAGTAGTCACAACTGACTGAGCCTGAGCCAGGGCACTGATATACTGTATCTCTACAGGTCTACCTGCCATGATTTCAGGAACTTCAGGGAACATACCAAGGCCTTCACAGATAGCAAAGGTACGCTCAATAGCGTTACCAAGCACTTCGGACTGCAACCTGTTGACCACTGGACCAAGCAACGATAGCTTCTCTTCCCTACGCTGAGCAACCTCAGTAGCAGTCATTCTCTTAGACTCATTGATAACGGTCTGGAACAAGTCATTGAAGAAGGTGCGTTGAATCCTTTGCTCAACTACAGCAATATCATTACCCGCAGCAGCAATAGCAGCAGGGAGTCCTGAGTTCTGCTCATACAGAGTACGAACACCCTGCGCGCCAGGCTCAGTAGCATCCTCATAAGTAACACCACCAGGAACCTGAGAGATAACTTCATTCTTCATAGAGGATGGAGCTTTAAGTGGAGGATCAATAAACTTATCCAGAGCCTTAAGCTTCTTCTCTTCCTCTTTCTGCAGCATTTTAGCGTCACCAAGAGCATCCATCGCAGGAGACCTACCATACACATCAGTAGAGGTAGCATCCCACCGAGGAGCCATGAAAGGCTTCTCATAGTAGCCACCCCTGCGCAGGAACTTACCTTCGTCAGTATCTTGCTCATAATGAACAGACTCATAGGTAAAGTCAGTGTTCATCTTAACAGCAGGGTCATTCTTAACCATAGGCTGAATACAGGCTACAATCTTAATAAGCTTCTCACCCTGGTTGTTATCGTACATATTCTTGACCGGAGTAGAGACATTCTCGATACCATACTCTTCAACTACCTGCCTAACAGACATGCTGTACTGGCGATATAGAGTATCCGGTTCAAGCTTGGGACTCAGAGCAAGGAAATACTCCCCTGCAGTGAAAGGCCTACAACGAATAACATCACTGAAGTCTTCCTCAATCATCATCGCCGCAGTACCAAAGACTGCCAATTCGTTATAATTAGAGTGCATAGCACCGTAAAAGTTACTCTTCCCGAACACTTCCAGCATGATTTCAGCAACTTCATAGAGGTAACGACTCACATAAGGATCATTCATCAGCTCTTGATTCCGCAATGCAAGCCGGAACCACTTACTAGTAGCAGAGGTCATGTTACCAAATAGCCCACTAGTTAGGTTATTTACAGACAAAACAGGGATAGAGTTAATGATTTTGCTGTTCTTCTTCTTGCCAGAGTTGTCATCTGCAGTACCCATACTAGTCAAATACCGACTCTTACGGGGAGCAAAGTACTCAGACAACTCATTCCAGTGACCCGCCCAATCCTTCTGAACGATACTACGAAGCTCTTCAAACCGTTTGCGGTAAGGTTCTGTGGGGTTAGGGCCTACTGACATTTAGTGCTCCTCTTCTGGAGGTAATGGTGTTAGGCCGAGAGAGGTAATCCTTGCCTCCATCTCAGCTTCAGTGTCGAATGTCTCAATAGTATGAGTGCTGCAAGTCATTTGACTATCATTATATTGTGCAACGATAACCTTTGAATTACCGTAAACCAACACCCACTTACTGACAACTCCAGAGCAATTCATCACACAGGCCCTCCATCAGTAATCGTCCACCCACGAGTTACAGTTAAGTTAGTATGAGCGGCAGCAGCAGCAGGAGAGTACTTAGAAGTACCGAATCCTACGGTAATACCTGATATAGAATGAGTATTCGCTTGTGCGGACCAGCTATTTAGGGTGGCATCGTAGTCAGTAGGAGACATAGTTCCAGATATCATAGCAGGAGCTTGAGTAATATTAGTAATATCTATGTGAGCCAAGGTAGAGACAAACTGCGAAGATGGTGCAAAGTATCTCCAGTTCTCAGCACTCGGAGTCTCCCAATTAGTGATAGGTTGGTCATATATAATTGCGTGCTCTAGCATAGTCCCAAAGTTTTCCCCACTAAGTGGCTTCCAGTCCCCAATGTA
>Ga0233415_10000403_pt1 | contig 20771 bp, 20 predicted proteins | sample Na_anoxic_12_MG_FD_188631 | JGI IMG/M metagenome (GOLD analysis project Ga0233415, IMG submission 188631) | Seawater microbial communities from Saanich Inlet, British Columbia, Canada - Na_anoxic_12_MG | ecosystem: Environmental > Aquatic > Marine > Inlet | place: Canada: British Columbia... | reverse complement strand
GTAACACTAAGCTGTGGACTATTAGGATCTTTAGATGCAGTCTCAATCGCTTGGCTAATGCTAAGCATTCTAGGTATAGCATCTCCATAAACATTTACTAAGTTGTTTATTTTAGCTAAATCTTTTCTACCTAACTGCTCGTCTACTAGAGTGCCATTATTTAAATGGCCTTGTATCTCGCTATACTTATCAATTAAGTTGTGGAAAAATGTATCTGATTGTTTATCGAAATCTTCATAACCTAAACTATAACTAGCTACATCGTTATACAAGTTTTGTTGTTGACGCTTTTGTGTAGCGGTAAATTCTTTTAAAGCTTCTTTTTTAGGCGTTATGGAGTTTAAAACACCTTGAGCTAAAGAAGCTATGTTAGCCCTGTTCACAGCCTTGCTATTAGTTTGTTCACTTGGTACTTTACTAAACTCTTGTGATATTATACTTGATAAACCACTACTTTTGCCTAGTCCTGTTGGATTTTGATAACTCATTTATATACGTTTTAAAATTATGATCCTGCCAAATCAGCTTGAGTATAGGCATCAAAATTGCTTTCTACTTGCTGGTTGTATTGATCTAACAAAGCTGACTGTCTGTTTATTTCGGCATTTTCTCTAGACTCTGTAATATCAAACTTAATTTTTTCGCCATCAGCTTTCATCTTAGCAAGATTTTGAGCGCCTTCAGCTGCTAGTTTTTGATTAGCAGCTTCTTGTGTTTGCAATGAAGCGGCTATACCTTTTTTACTTTGTAAAGCAGCTTGAGCTAAAGCAGTGGCTCCACCAGCTCCAGCACCACTAGCTCTCATAGCGTCTAGCGTATTTGCTAAAGCTATATCTGATTGCTCAGCTTGAAACTCAGCAGATTTAGTAGCAACACCTAGATTAGCCATTTCATTAGTCATGCCAGCATACGGGTTTATAGCAGCTTGTCTATTTTTTATTAGATTCTTTATTTGATCTTCTTGAATTTTCCTAGCTTTTGATGCTTGGTTTTCCTTTGTTGCTAAAAGTGTTGCTTCTGCTTTTTGCTCTTCAGCATAAAGTTTGTTTTTGTTGTTGTCTCCACACGCCATACTTATAGTGTTTTAATTATTTTATTAAGTGGATCTTTATCCACGTACCAATTTTTCTTTTTAAAAGTTGATATTAAGCTGTTGTTATCGCTGATAGTTATTATATATTTTTTACCAGCAGACTTCACCATCTCTTCTACTACATTTATCAAATGCATTAATGCTTTAGCTCTAGTTATTTTACTAGCTTTTTTATTAGAAACTATCCAGTCAAACCATACTATATTTGAATTACTCCAAAATAAAAAACCAGCTATTATAGGCTTATCACCTTGCTGAATCATAACGCCACCTACCCCATTGTCAGGTAACATGTCTTGTGGTACTGGATCCCAGCCCCAGTCTTTCCACCATTCTACTAATGTACTATAATCTTTTTCTGTAAGATTTCTTACGTTTAATTCCATTTAATTTAATTTAATATGATGATGTTACATAGGAAGATCCTGCTGACCATAATTCTTTAGCACCACCAAGTTGTGTTGTTGCATCTGTTTCTATCTTAACAGTAGCAAAATAACCTTTTATACCTGTCATTGCTGCTCCGAATATTATTTCACCAGGTCTAGCTGCTGAATTAGATATTAAGTTAGAAACATATTTATTTTCTCTTCTATTAAACCCAGCTCTCAAAGGTTGACCAGTGTATACGTCTGTATAAAGACCTTCTTCATAACTTTTAACAGATATACCAGGAGGAGTTGGCATAGTAGTATCTTGATTTTGCATGTACTGTCCTGTGTTTTGAGGATCTGGATCAAAGCCCTCAAACCCAGATACAAAAGACTTAACCTCCCAGCCATTGCTGCCCTCATAGCTCATTGTTTTAAAATTTTTAACTACAGATGGATTTGGATTAAAAACAAATGTAATATTAGATGGACTTTGAACTCCGTAAAATATACCTCTATTATTAACGATGCTAGTATCATATTGCTGAAATAATTCAATATTTCTAGTAGTATAAGTTTTATTTAACACACTAAATAAATAATTTGGTTTAAATGTTAAAAAGCTAACCCAACCGTTTATTTGCTCATCAAAAGTTAATGTCTGATAATCAGAAGTAGTAGAAACTTGGTTAGGTGTTTTCTGTAATGATACAACATAATTTTTATTATGTATATCGAAACCACCTATTATTCTTCCTCTAGTTTGAAATTGAAAATTAATAGATCCAGATATAGCAGGGCTAAAAAGCTTAGAATAAAAAATTGTAATACTTGTTTCACTGTTCTCTATTACGTTAGTAATATAACCACCTGATTGTCCAGATATAGTCATACCTACTGAAGGTTTAATACCTGAAGAACTTATGGTTATTTCTGCCGCGGTAGTTGCAATACCACCTCCATTAGCAACAATACCAGGAACGTTATGTGTTTTAAAGTTTTCTGATATTTCTGCTAAGTTATCTCTAAAGTAATCCATCATGCCGTACATGCTGATTTCAGTAAGACCATCATTAGACAGTCTCATTATAGAGTTTCTGTTTTTATCAGAAAAATACTTCCTATAGTTATATATTGCAAATGATTCGGGATTTTTACTTATTCCATATTCGCCTTTATAAGGGACGAACTGACCTATCACTGTAGCTGCAGCTTGAGTTTGTGTACCACCTTCAGTTGTATATATAGTATCTTTATCTATTAAAGCCCTGCTTATTTTATTCTCCTGAAACACTATTAAGTTGGTATCTTCGGAATATGTTTTTTGTATTGACCCGTGAGCCGGGTCCAAAGATCTTGTTAGTTCATCAGCAACAGAGAAAACATTTGTTTGGTTTATACCAGTTCTAGAATTATAAACACCTGAGTATATTAGAGTATTTATTCTGTTTTGTTGTAATGGATATTGCTCATCTAAATAAGCTCTAACACCATTATCTGTAAAAGTATTATTAAAACCACCTCTTATTCTACCTTCTTCTATATAATAGTTTCTTAAACTATATCCACTAGCTAAGCCACCTGGGTAAGCTATACCAGGATGAGCTTTAGGAAAGCCGGGTATAGTATCAGCATTAGACGCCTTTATAGATTTTAACCAATAAGCATTAAAAAAATTTACTTCTATTATCTTTGACATTATTTTAATATTTAAGTTGATGAAACTGGCGGAAACGACAAAGGTGGATTTGGTATCGCGGGTGATGTACCAGGCCCAGCATCTATGTCTATGTTTAACTGAGATATTAAGCCACTAGTAGAAGTCTCCCAGAATATATCTAATAATGAATCTGCAGGTTTTACTTCTAAATAACTAAAGTTAAATGGGTCACTAGCTAGACCACCTAAAGTAATTCCATCAGCAAGTAAAACAGCTGTAATAGGATTTGTTTCAGCTTGAAATAAGCCAATTGATGTTATAGGATTAATATTTACTTTGTCACCATTACTATCGGTTCTTACCGCTTGAACACCTAAATCTGATATTTTACCTAAGGTACTTGCAGTAGCAAACTTACTACCTAAATGTCTTTGAGAGCTTCCAGGATACCCACCTATATTGAGCGATGTTACCCTAGGATATAACACAGCATCACTTGTTCTAAATAGAGTTTGCTCTGGTTGAACTTCTTCAAGATCTGCTGGTATTTTATTTATATTATCACTTATTAAAGTAGTATAAAAAGCTTGATTATTTACATAAGCAGATGAGGTTCTTGTATATGGTGTCGCTATCGTTAAAGATTGATTAGCCGCCATGTTTATTCCAAAATCTATTTTAAAAGTAGTAGAATTAACTTTTTCTGTAACAGTTGCAGGTAGAACGTTACCAGGTTGTGTAGTTATGTTTGGTCCCGTAACTAAATCGCCTACTTGCATAGTTGATATGTCCGAAGCATTTGTCACTTGTATTTGGGTTACGTTTGACTGACCTAGAGATCCAGCCCAAGTCGCTTGATAACCGTTAACATTTGGTCTTGATGATATGTTTGCTAAGTATGCATTGTAATATTCTTGTGCTTGCTGTTTAACTACTATCTTATAAGAGTACCAGCCTAATTTATTTTCAGGCCCATGTATAGTAATCTTCTTACCAGCTTGAGCGGTTATATTTCCAGAAAACATTAAAGTGTTAGTCAATTGATTTATATCTATAATACTTACAGGAGGTGTAGTACCAACTATATCTCCTATTGCAATGTCTGGGTCTATGCTATTTACTACTGCCGTATCGCTATCTACAACTCCAGAAGTAACTATAGCATTGTAGTGACCACTTTTATACAAGCCTGGATAACCAGCTGCATTTTCCCCAGTAGCTACACTTGGTATTTTCTCTTTAAATAATATTTTTAAAGAATCACCAAACCACCCTCTTTGTGAGGTAGTTATAGGAACAGCCTCGTTTTTAGAACTAGACTCTGAGTAATATGGATGAAAAACTGTTGATCCATCAAATTTTTCACTACTACCAGTTTGTGATATTTGAAAACTGTTTAAAGAAGATAATATAACATCTGACTGTCTACCATATCTGTCTGCTAAAACTATGCCTACTTGATAATTTCTATTTTGTTTTAATGTGTGATTTGGGGTTGAAACTGTAGAATATATAGTGTCAAGAGAGTTTACTTTATACTTAGGACTAGCCCTTACAGCATAGTCAATATTTTGAGGTGGTGAGTGCTTATCTATAAAGTTACCATATATTAATCTATTTCCAGAAGTAGATTGAGACATTGATCTTATAGGTACTTTATCAAAAACTCTAGTTGTTTCAGCTGATGGAAGAGTTCTAAATGGTTTCCTAGATTGATAAGTGTATTTATATGTTGTAGTTGAATTACTAGTTATTGAAGAGTCTGTGACAGGTATAGTTTCTAAAACTTGTATTGCTAATCCATCTGACTCTTTATATAGTATATCTATTTCTACTATTTTTAAATTTATATTTAACTCATTAACCTTATATGGCATTTCTATATTTATACCTACATCATCTACTTTATTTTCAAAAAAACTTATTATAGTAGATGCTCCAATACCTTCAGCTTGATCAGAGTAAGATTGAGGATCATTGTCAGTTGGTTCTGAAACTATATAACCATCTTGCTTGGGTATAAAAGCAGGTTGAGTAAATGGAGATATTAAAGAATATTCACCATCATCAAACTTAAACCTATAAGCAAATCTAACAAATTTATCTGTTAATAATTCTTTATCTCCAGGCCAAGTGCTCTCATAATTAGGGTTTGGATATGCGAATTGTAGTATATCACCATAAACTACAGAGTTATCTCCTGTTGTTATATTTTTATCTACAGTTATGGTAGCACTACCAGGCTGTATAACTGTTAAAACTTTTTCATTTATTTTACCTGGACAAGTAACTAACATGTTACCTATTAAAGACTGACTTGAAGAAGGCGCTAAAAAAGTAACATCAAAATTAGAACCACTTGATGCTATACTAAGAAATTTAGCAGTTTGGCTAAAAGTTATAAACTCATCAGTCCTATTTTCAGAAGTAGGGTATATAAAAGTAAAATCATTAGTGCCAGCAGTTAATGGTTGAGAAACTACAAAGTTTCCTACTGTATTACCAGTAGTAGAGTAATCAATAGATACTATAAATACTGGCTTTGATACTCTTTCTGCAAAGTTAGTAGGTGTTAGTATCTGCATTCCAATTCTTATAGTGTCTGGTATAGCAGCAGCAGCTGTGCAGTTCACTGAGCTAAAGTTGGTGGTTACATTGGGTAAAATTACCGTATCATACAAATGTGGAGCAGTGTAAGGGTAATACTTAGCTACGGATATTTGATCTTCTGTAGTGTAGTAACTTAAATTTGAAGCAGCTGTTTTTACATTTATTTTTCTTGGTTGATTTCTATTGTCACTAAAAAATAATAGATCTTCTATTAAATCAATACCAAAAACTGGATGTGTTTTTGAAAAGTTTAAGAATCTACCTCTAACTAAGATTTGACTATTACCAGTAGTTAAGTCACTAATTAATATATAGCAAGAAGCGCCATGGGGCGCTGGATTACTTAGTTTACTTGAAGACGTATCAGTATAGTCAGTTGCTATAAGAAAAGCCCTATTATTTATATCATCACTTAAGTATCCTATTATCTCTAAACTTGAATTATCGCCAAGTGAAAAATCAGTAACTAATTTGTTTCCTAAAACATTCTCCAATGCGCCTACGTCTTCTCCTTCTGATCTATTGACATTTACATTTTGAGCGTCTCTATATTCACCATTAGACAATAACCTATCATCTAGGTCTTTGTTCATTTTAGACTTTATAAAATTATTTCTTACCTCAGCCATATTTAATGTTTAATCCATTTAGATTTACCTCTCATAACTTGAGTAATTTCTCCTATTTTTATGTTTGAAAGTCTTATTTTAGCATTTCTTAACTTAGCTGATCTTTCTTTTTTATATCTTTGAACAATGTATTCTTGTACATTAGATTTTGAAGCTAATATAGAATGACTAATATGAGCATATAATGCATCCTCGGCCATCTTAGGCACCTTAGAATCCATATCGTAAGCTAAACCATCAGATATATATTCAATAACTATTAATTTATTTACTAAATTACTAGAAAAAGCAAAAGTGCCTAATCTTTCATTTATTTGAAACCATCCATTTTGTTGAGAATATTGAGGGTCTAAGCCGTATCTTTGACCAAAGTTTAGCTTCCACCAAGCTCTACTATAAACATTAGCACTGTTAGTGTCAACTCCATCAATCTTTTCTGTTGATATAGAATTCCATCTATCTTCAGTTAAAGACTGCTCTGCTAAATTATTACCTCCAAAAGCATTTTGCGTAGGAACTCCTTTGCTGTCTTGTATCAGCAACTGTGTAGGAGATGTGGTTAAATTGTTTACTGGATATATAATATGCTGAACGCCACCTTCATCAATCCAAGAACATCTAACGTAATTAACGTAGTCTTGAGGTATTGGAACACCGAGATTTGGTGGTATAGTTAATTCTTGAGATTTTATACTCTTCAATGTGTCATAACTAAATTCTTGTAAGCCTCTTTTAGCGTGAAATATTACATCTGTTCTACTAACTCTAGGTATTAACTTGTCTAAACCTACGTAAGCTACTATAAAATTGTTTACTATATCTTTTAAACTTATGTATTCATAACTTCCATAGTTGTTACCTATTGCAGCTTGTTTTAACTGAACATAAGCAGGTCCACCAAAAGTTCCAGTTAGTGTTATTATATTATTTGCTACATCTGATATATACGATATGTTTTCAGGTTGAGCCTCGTAAACATTAGACGACGAATTATAAATGTATATAGTGTAATTAGAAAATGCATCTACCTGTGTGCCACTATCATTATAAGCACTTACAACTTTAGTATCAAAAGTACACGTAAAAGTAGGATCTGTTGTACTGGCTGTTATATTGAACTCTTGTTGTCCAGCATAGTATTGTGCGTTAGTTTCGTTTATTAATCCCATTTTTTATTATCTTTTAGTGTTAGCTTCATTTTGGGCCAACTCGTTCGCAGCGGCTTGTACTATTTGTGGATCTCTTATTACTACTCCAGCGTATTTTAATATTTCTAATATAACTTCAGTTTGTTGGCTATCACTTATTTCAAAATCAACATAACCACTAGCTGGTACTACACCGCTGTCAACCGGATCAAAAGAATCATTAAATATGTATTGACCTAAAGTGCCAAGTTTATAAGCCCAAACAACATCTTTTGGTTTTCTAATATAGTTAAAGGTAACGTCAGAACTAGCATAAGGTGCAGAACTTGGAAAAACTGTTATTTTATCTTGCTGGTATTTAGCAACAGGAAAATTATCTGTAGGTTGTGTTAAAGGAGATAGTTTTATTTGATTGTAATCTTTATTACTGAGTATTTCTATAGGTGGAGAATTAAGTCCTTTATTCCATGTTACAGAACCAAATCTATGTAGATCACTAGGTTGATTATACACATTATCTGTTTGAGCAGTACCAGCTGGAATAGTTATTGAAGGACCGCTTTTTTCAAATACTTGAAACTCTTCCATTATGTGGTCCATTCTAGAGGCAAACTCCACACTTGTTTTAGGCATACGTATGTACTGGTTGTAGTCTTCAAAAAACTTTTCAAATATTTCTAATTGTACTTGCGTAGCTATTTGATTAAACTCATAAGGAGTTAAATAACCACGTTGTTCTTTATTAAGAATACTTAATACTGTTGTATATACGGTATTTACGTTTATTGCCATTTTAATATTTTTTAAAAAAAAAAGGGTGGCGTAAACCACCCTAAATTATAATCACTTGTTATTTGAACTTTTTCTCTATAGATCTATAAACCTCAAGCCCTTCATCTGTTTTAAACCACGCAGCCATAGCTGAGTATGGATTTTCATCAAAAGGAACATTCATTAGTTTTCTATCATTACTAGCCCATGTAAATGTTCTATTATCTGATGATAAATTAATTATTTTTTGTTCAACAGCTACAATAGCAACATTTCTAAGTTGAACATTCTCATCATTAGCTAAATCAATAAATAGTTCTGGGTTTCTTCTTGCAAACAATAGTAAATCTCTTTTTAGTTCTTTTGAACTTAATTGAGAAACACTTGATCCCATCTCTACTCTAAGTATTGCTTCGGCAAAGTCTATATCCATTTCCATAGCGGTGTTCATCGCTAAGACCTCTAATTTCAAATCTTCAACTTCATCAGTGGCTACTTCAACATTATCATATTCTGAAAATATTAAACCATTGTGAGTGTGCTTATCTAAAAACTCTTGTAAATTTCTTTTTTCTTTAGGAACAAATAAGTGTCCTTTATTAAAAACAATATGCTTTAAAGTAGATTGACCTTTTTGTTCATCAACAAATATTGACTTTTGATTAGTAGCATATCTTAATTCTCTTTCATAGCCTTTTTCTGGATCAAACCAAACTAAAGGATATTTTTGAGTATGCTTACTAGTTATAGTGTATGTTAAAGGTTCTTTGTTTCCTAATAGATAATAATTTCTATCTTTATATTCCCAAGTATCTTTTTTTACCTCAGGTTTTGCTACAGCTTTAGCTGCAGGCTTTTTCTTTTCTTTTGTTTCCATAATATAATATAATATAATAATTAAAAAAGACCCCGCCGAAGCGGGATCTTATTATTGTTTTTAAGTAGCTGGATTAAGTCCAACTGCGGCAGTAACGCCAGTAACAGGAAAACCAAGTACAGTCATTGGAGCTGGCCCAGAGGCACCACTCATAACATCAACTGCGTTTTCTATCTTGTTAATATCTTTCTGAACAAAATCATTTGATCCTGAAGCACCACCAGTAATAGTAACCTTATATCCCGAAAGATAATTAATTACCACGTCTCCAGTAACCAACTTAATGTCACCGATATTATCAGCAGATACTAAATCAAATTCAGCACCTGTTTTTTGTAGTTTTATATAACTCATTTTCTTATTTTTTAAATGTTAATAATTAATTAAGCTCCTTTGAATAACACGAAGTTATTAGCAGCTTGAGTTACTAAACATCTTTCAGATAAGAAGTGTACAGACATTGCATCTAAATCAGAAGTGTAAGCTCCTCCAACTGAACCAGTAATCCAGTTTTTAAATCTTCTATCTTCAGTTTCAGAAGCTCTATATCTTACGTGTAAGAATGGTCGTCTGATATTAGATCCTAACATTTGATCATATACTGTAGAAGTTCCAGCAGGAACAAGCACACCATCAATAGCTTTATCTAATCCTCTTGTAGATGCATCGTTTAGATATTTCCAATCAGTTTTGTAGAAGTCATAAGAACCTCTTCTGAAACCAGAAAATCCAAAGTTAAGCGCCATTTCAGCTTCGTTGTCAAAAAGACCGTAAGAAGCAGAAGCAGTAGAAGCATAACCTCCACCTGCCATAGCAGCAATCATATCATCAAAATCAAGAGCAGTAGATCTTGATAAGAATAACATGTTTTCTTCAATAGCACCTTGCTTGTCTAGATTTTTAAGGATCTCATCGAAATCACCTAAAGCACCAGCACCAGGAGCAGCAGGTCCAGCAAAACCAGAGTATATATTACCTCTTTGTTCAATAGCCTCAAACATACCTTCAGTACCTAGTATATTGTCTGTACTTAATGAAGAAGCGCTACCATTAGCTAGTTTTGCTTCAACACCTTCAACCATCATCATTTCAAGATAATCTTCAAAACGCAATCTAGTTTCAGACTCAGCTTTTAGATACCATAAGTATCCAGATGTTCCGTCTTCAGTAGCAACTTCAACCCACCCAATTTGAGCAGTATCAGAACCATTGATTTCATACTTATCTTTGATAATTACAGGTCTGTTAGCATACTGAGTGAAAGAAGGCTCAATTGAACCTAGCATTCCATTAGTACCTTTTTTAAATTCAGAACCGTAAACAAACATATTGACTCCTGTACCAGATGTTAAAGTAGAAGGCAGTGTATTAGACCCATAAACTTTAGCAGTAAATGTTGTATCACCAGCTGTGACTACATAAACTTTAGCAGTTACTAATCCAGTAGCTTCATCAGATAAAAGAACAGTTTGTCCTGCTCTTATAGCTATTTTAGTAGTAGACGTGCCAGTCAAGTTCGGCTCAATAGTATAAACATTATTAGTTGGCGCACCAATAGCATCGGCTAAACCTTTATAAGCTACATGTAATCTATTTTGTTCAGACCAAATTACTTGATCAGAAGTCATAGGCATTTCAGCTCCAACCATTCTCAAGAAACCAGACAACGTCCTGTTTCCGTATCTTTCAACTTCCGCTTCATACAATTCCGGTAGGTATTGCTGAGCGAAGTTATTCATGTTTTGATTAGCTCCTGTGCTTTCGCCATTAAAAGATAAGAAGTTAGATTCTAACGTCATTTTCTTTTGAGCAGGAACAATCGATGCGGGAAAACTCCCTCCAGATAAACTCATTTTTATAGTTTTTAGTTTTTGTTTTTATTTGTTTTTATTTTCAACTTTGAACTATCAACTCCTGAAATTGCTTTTACTTTAAATCCATTTATAAAAAGATCTTCATTGTTTTGTGGACGTGAAGCTGTTTCTATATTTTTTGATTTATTAACTATATTTTTAGTTGCGTCAGCTTTGCCTTGCTCGTAAAAATGTTTAGCTATATTGTCAGCATTTCTAGCAGCATACATAGCTTTGTGATAACCTACATGATCTTCTATCCTTCCCTCGTCATTCAGGAACTTCCCTACAAATTTTTCTAAGTCAGACTGTTGATCGATTACCTCTTCAGTATTGTTAATCTTATAACTAAATTTAGTATCTCCTAAGTTAAACTCAAAACCTTTGAAATCCTTAGTAAAATAATCTCTAGTAGTGTTAACAAACTGCTTGTGCTTGTTAGCTGCGAGCTCTTTGTTCTTGTTGTATCTATTGAAAAAATCCATAGCCTTTTGTTGTTCCTGAGTAACGCCCGGTCTCAACTTGATCTCGTCGTAATATTTACTCTTTGTTTCTTCCAAAAAGCTTTTGGCTTTTGCAATTTCTTCTTTGAAGGCGAGTTTCTTTTTCTTTATGTCTCGCTCTTCATCCAAGTCTTCATCAATTTTAAAATTATCTTCCATTATAAAAGATATTTCTTCATGATCAAGATGTGGTTTAGTATTTTTATAATATTCTCTTAATAAAGAATTATCATCAATTTTAGAGTAATCAGTATTTAATCTAACGTAGTCTTCTACATTGCCACCTGTTTCTTCCATAAATGAAACTAATTTCTCTATGTTTTCAGGTAGTTGTTTTCCTACTACAGCTTCATCTCGTACTGCCTCTTTAAGTTTTTTTGTTGTTTCTTTAACCTCTTCTTTTATTTCTTCTTCTTTAATCTCTTGTATTATAGGAGCTTTTTCTTCTTCTAAAGGTTTTTCTTCATCTTTTGGTGTTAAGTAAACTTTAGTAATAGTTTCTTCAACTACTTCTTTAGGTTTACTTAAATCTATTTTAGCTATTGGTTCTTTGTCTGTTAATTTTTTAGGTGATTTTTTAATTTTAAATTCACCTTGAGTTAACTCACCGCCAGCTGTTTCTTTTATTTCTTCTGACATAATATAATATAATAATTAATAATATAAGCTTAGCTTATTTGTTGTTGTTCATTGGCAATCATTTCTTGATTGTCTGCTGAAGTTTTTTCTACGCCTCTATTAGCAGCAGCTGCATCACTAGCGAAGTTAATAGGCATGCCATCTTGTTGTCTTTGTGAGATCATTTGACTTTGTTGCTGACCTTCTAATCTAACTCTTTTATCTTTTCTATCTTCTATTAGTTGCTCTTTGCTCATCAATTTATCAATCTCCATTTGCTTTAACTGCCTATCAAACTCAAACTGAACTTGCATTAATTCTCTTTTTATTTGACCTTCTTGTCTGGCTTTGTTTATATCAAATTCAGACTTACCTTTTTCTATTTGAAGAGTTGTTTCGGCTAATGCTTGTTGTTTCTGCATTTCAGCTAAAGCTGATCTTTCAGAAGCTTCTGCATTGGCGTTTGCCTGAGCTTGAATATTAGCTTGAGATGCTGCTTGATCTTGCTCTGCTTTTTTACGTCTTTTTATTTTAAGAACTTGATTAGCTAGTTTAAGGTTTCTTATGTCCCTTATCTCTATAGCGTCTTCAAGATTTATAGACTGTGATTTTAAAGCTATTTGTATATTTTGTTCTAGTACTTGTTTTTCTTCTTCATCAGGTACCATTTCTAAATATATACCAAACTCAAACATGTTTAGTCTATACATGTCTTCTAATGTACCTACATTATATGCGCTTATACTAGATCTAAGAGCTTCTTTTGTTAGAGGATATTCTAACGCATCAGATATTCTTAATGATATATCTTCACAAGTCTTAGCTGACAAATATAAGCTAGCTTGTAGTATATGTTTAGTAGCAGTGTTAGAAGCATTTACAGCTAACTTTTGTAAACCTACTAAAGCATTTTTATCAGGAGCACTTCCATCTCTCGCCTCATTAAGTCCCGTCACGTCTCTTATCATTTGTAAATAATATTGATAAGTCTGTATTAAAGCGTTCATCTTACTACCACCACTACCTGTTTGAAGTTCTTGTATTGGAACTTTACCTGGATTCATGCCGCCGTCTTGAGTCATAGATCTACCTAATATACTACCAGTTTGAAAATACATATTAAGTGCCTCAGCTGGATTATAATTAGTACCATTACCTAAGTCTACCTCAGCTAATCCATCTACATCTAAGAAAACACCATCAGGAACTGTTCTAGCTAAAACTTGCTGTAGTTTTAAGTGTGTTAATTGTATCATGTCAGCAAACCCAGTCATTCTACTAACTAAAGATTCTATACGACCTTTGTACATCTTAGGAGCACATATACTGTAGCTCATATTTACTTTTACTAAATTAGAATCTGGTCTAGTCATATTTCTAGACATTTCCCACCTTAACATCATCTCATGTCCAAGTATTTTAGCTCCAGAATATAGAACTTCTATAGATCTTGAAACAACATCAAAGTTATCATTTTTAGGCGGATTAAAAGTATCTGGTTTTTGTAATGCTTTTTCTAGTCCAGTAGCTGTTTGCTTTATTTTAAATACTTGATCTTGGTAAGTCTTATACTCAAAGTATAATACAGCTATATTATTACCATCATTTCTACCATTAAATTGATAATTATAACTAGAGCTTCCTGGATATTCTTGTATGGTTTTTAATTCATCTTTAGTTAAAGCTGGAAATTCTTTTTTTAATTCATTTAAACTTATGTATTTAACCTCTCCAACGTACCATATATCTTGAAAATTAGGATCTTGAGTATAAGAGTAAACTAAATTAGCTGGATCAACATAGTTTATTTTAACACCTTCCGAAAGATTAAAACTAGTTTTAACAGCACCAATACCTAAAACAACTAAATCTTCACATATTCTTCTTTTTGTTAGATCGTATTTATTAAATTCTAAAGTATTATTTATGGCTTCTTCTTCTGCTATTTCTATAGACTGCTTATAGGTCAACTGCATGTGAACATCAAGTTCTTCTTTGCTTTGCGGTAAATCTTCTGGATTAGATGTAGAATACATATCCATACCTGTAACACTTTTAATCTTATTTATAAGCTCTTGCGCTTGCATGTCTCTCATTATAGTTTCAGCGTAGTTTGTTCTTTTCTTTAAAGAATCTGGATCTTGTGCAAAAGCTTTTACTTCATAAAGCTTACTGTCCATACCATTTACTACAATATCTACAAACTTAGGTATAATAGGTACAGGTTTCCAGTCTAAGTTTAAATAAGATAAGTCACCATTTATTGCTAATTCATCTTTATATTTTTGAACAGATTGTTCTCCTCTAGCGTAAAGCCTTAAGTTCCTAAAATTATTATAATTAGTATTGTATCTACCTTGTACACCAGTTCTAGTTCCAGAAAACCAATCACCCTCGATAGCCCTACCAACTTGCCTACCGTAATCTATAGAAGCTTTAACATCATCAGGTACTACCTGATCAGGAAAAGAACTGCCGTTATAAGTTTGTATTTGCATTTATTTATTAATTTTAGAGATAATATCTTCGTTATTGTACTTTTTAATACCTAGATTAATTTTATTTTTTAAAACTATTTGATTTGGTCTATACTTATTTTTATTACAGGCCATAATAGCTAAACCAGAGCTTATCGATGCATCATGTTTAGTTCTATTATTTATGTCAAATCTAGCCCAGTCTTCTAGTGTTTTTTGAAAATACATATCACCAGTTTTATCTTTTAGATACCCAACGTTTTCTTCTATATAACTTTCTATAGCAGCAGCGTGGGCTTGTTTTATATCTTCACTTGAGTTAGGTATTCCACCTATTTCTTTTTCTGTTGTAGAAAGTTTATTCCAAATTTTATCAGGACGATTAATTGAAAAACCTCTGTAACCTCTACGTTTAAAATAATACAATAATCTAGGTTTGTTATTCTCAGCAAGTATTGGCATGCCATAAAATACACAAGCCATTAAAACATCTTCAAAGAATATTTCAGCTGTTTGAGGCCTTGATATATATTCTAAAAAAAAATGGTTAGGTGGCGCATCTTCCATTGAAAACTTAGTCAATCCATGTAAAGATCCATTAGACCCTTTACCATCAACTGTTCCTGATATGTCATAGCTATCGCAACCAAAAGCTCCAATATGTTCATTAGCAGGCCATTTTAAATTATTTTTTAATATAATTTTATTTTGTAAAGCTTCTGGAGGTATCCATGATATTAAAAATCTACCATCTTTATTTGGCATAAAGTATACTTTAGTGTCTTTCACACCGTTTTGCCAAACAAAATTACCTTTAGTTACAACTTTATCATTAGCCATTTCCTCGTTAAAATCTATCTGCTGGTATATTTTAGTTAAATTGAACAAGCTATTTTTAGCTTCGTCTCGAAATGCATGTTGTTCAGTTCTGGGAAACTGTCTATAGTATTCATTTAAACTATCAGAGTCATCTTTTAATCCGTCAACTTCGTTTTGCCAGTGTTCGATAACGCCTGTTGTAATTTCAAAACCGTCGACTCCTTTGATAGGATCTTTTTTTCCAATGAAAACAGGTGATCCGTAAGAATCCATGAATCCTTCGTAGTTCCATTCCATAGGGATGAACAAAGAATAGAGTCCAGAAGATGTTTGTCCGTTACGATTTCTTTTTGTAACGTCTGAATTATAGTATAACTTTTTGAAGTTGTTCCCACCTTTATCTAATGCGTTTGAAGTTGAGCCCATCATACACTTGCCTACGATTCTTGATCCTAGCCTTAGTGTTGTTTTTGTAACTCTCCAGTTGTTTAATATATTATCAGGTCTTTCCCATTTACCACTTTCATCATGAGCTAATAGCTTTAGCTTTTCACCATCGTAAGAGTTGTCGCCAGTATTTTTCCAGTCAATAGTTGTATCAAGCCCGTCTAATTCTCTTAATTGTTCATTGCTCTCAAGCTTCCTTCTAGTAAGCTTTGAAGCTGGAACTCTGTATGCGAGTTCTGTTTTAGGACGATCCATACCGTCCTGGATCGGTTTGAAGAAAAACGGATAGTTAACGGATATTGGCACGACTTTATCTGTAAACATTTTTTTAGCATCTGATCCAGATTTAGAGAGTATACCGAATCTGGCATCACTAGATATTGTTGCTTGGTTAACAAGTTCGGCCGAGGACATAAATGAAAATCCAGATCGTCTGTTTTTAAGGTAGCACATCCCGTAACATCTGTTATCTGCTTTGCAAGCTTCCCAAAATATAAAGAATAATCTATTTGCTTCTCTGTAATCTGGCGCTCCAACGTCGATCTTTGACCATTGTAAGTACATGTAATGAGTACCAGTAATATAAGTAGGAGTACCGTAATTATAGAACCAGTAACCTTGTTCTCTTCTTTTAAATTCTTCATCTATATAATCGTACCACTTTTCTTTAAATTCAGCTGAGTATTCCTCCCAGTCAAATCTACTTTTAATTTTACTTAGTTCTTTTGGATAATCTTGCTTTTGCCATCTTTGTTCAATCTTGCTTTCGCTTCGTTTAAACGGTTCATCTGCTGTTGGTAAAGCAATCCTGAGATTCTGTATTTCAATGATTTGTCCAATTTTTCCAGTTTTACTTATTACTATAAAATCATAGTCGGAATTATAACCATATTCCCACTTTTTGAAACGATTTTGTTTCTTCAGTATTTTAGGATTAACAATATCCTTTAACTCTTTATAGAGTGCTTGTTCATAACTCACTTACTCCTCCCTTCCGCGAAACCTTTAAAAGTTTTTTGTTCTTTAACTTCTTTAGGTTTTTCATTTAACATGTCTTCTTCTTCTTGTATACGGTTTAGTATTTCAAAAGCGTCGAATATAGCTAGTTTTTTAGTAGCGGCAGCATTCTTTAATCTGTCAGCGCTTACATCGTCGTCTGAGTCAACAATCTTTTCTTTTGCTACCTTAATAAGCTCCTCAACTGCTTTTTGCCCAGCTTGGATTATTTTCTTTTTCGTTTCCTTGGTATTCATGAGTTAAAGCTATATCATTAGATTTCATACAATAAAGTCGTTCACCATCTATAATAAACTCAAACTCAGAGTTAGGTGTAAACGTAATAAGTGTTTCAGATGTAATTCCTAGAGTCTCTAAGCACTTATTAGAATATTTTACTATTCCAATATTAGGCTGTTCTTTCCTGTTCTCTAAGATGCTTTGGTTTTTAAGTGGTTTTACAAAGCAATAATCTAAATGAGGTTTTAAATTATACATATATATTTGGCCTGGAGCTACGAAGTAAAGATTATCTTTAAAATAAGTGCTACTATTTTTTTCTTTGCCTTTAATATCGTAATATCTTCTTAGTATATTATGATGAATATATACTTGATCACCAATATTTATTTCTGTTGTATAAGCAGCTGGAGTAGAAACTACAACTGCTTTCTTACTTACAAAAATATGATTTTCTATATTTGAATTAATTATTAATTCTTTATCATTAACCTTTTTGATATTTTCGTATCTTTCATCTACTGGCTTAATAATAAAATGATATAAACTTTTCATTAATATTTAAGATCATATTCTACAGACACAGACATATTAGCATTAAACTTTTTCCAAGGTAATACTTCATTATTTTTAGTTATAAAAATATTATATGATTGGTCTTTGTCTTCAAAAAGTATATCGCTGATTATATGTCCTCCATATACCTCTTGACCAGTTGAATAATGCATAGCATCATTCTTATAGTCAGAGCCTATACTAATCTTCCTTATCTTTGACATCTTCTTTTTCTATCTTTGTATAAGTTCCGTCTTTTAAATCAATATTAACTTCACCGTAAGTATCTTCTAATTCTTTTTTATATTTAGAAACTATATCATTTAATTTATTTAATTCAGAATTTAAAATAAATTTTTCATATTCTAAACTTCCTATTTTGTGAGTTATACGAGCTAAAGCGTCTTGTTGTTTTATTATTTTATCTAACTCTTGTTTTTTTATTTTTGCCATTTTATTTAATTTTATTTGATTGTTTGTGTTTAAGGTACTAAAGTGCTATAAACAGCAGCTGTTATAGCACCATTATTATTAGCAGACCCTGAGTTGTTAGCTACAGTGCCACTTCCTTCTTCAAATCTATACCATGTTGAAGGAGAAAAACTACTTAAGTCACCAGGCTTGCCATTGTTGTATAGATCATTTATATCTATAGTATTATTATTGAAAAATGAAACTTCATCTATAGTGCCATCAAAACCTTGAGAGCTTGATGTTACTGTATTACCTATTGATTTAAAATCTACAGCTGTTAACCAGCTAGCGCTAGTTGTAAACAATTGGCCATTTACATATATAGTTAATGCTGTTCCACTTGTGAAGTAAAAAGCAATATGATACCAAGTGTTAGCACTATAAGCAACAGTAGTGTTGAATGTTTTTGAATTACCATGTGAAGTAGCTAGTATTTGTATATTTCCACCGCTTGTTATTAATCTTATTTGTTCACTGTTAGAATCTGATCCAAGCAATATATCATTAGGCGATGCGGAATCATTATTAAACCACATTGATATAATAGACTGCGTAGGAAAAAACAAGTTTGCCATTACTACTTTAGCAGCTGCAGGAGTAAAGTCTAAACAAAACTTATTAATAAATCCATCTCCTCCAGGTCTTGAAACACCGGGTAAATTACTTATGTTTGGGATAGTTAATCCCATGCCGATATTCATTTAAAATAATGATATTATATTACCAGCTGTAGTTGTAACATCTGAATTATCATCATATTTATATACCTTTAATGCTAGCACAGGTAAGAAAGATCCTGCTGTTACACCTTTAAATAATATTCTTTTACCACTTTCAAGCTCTATATCTACATCTCCAGCTTCACCTACATATAAGCAAGCTCCTCTCTGGTACGTTATTATTGCGTCATTTGGAGCTGTTGGAAATACACTTCCAAAGCCATCCGCTTCAGCCGATGGAAAAATTATAAGATGTGCATCATGAGCAAATACTCTAGGTTCAGCGGCTTCATTTCCTTCTAATCCTTTTAATTCTGTTTTATTTATTCCTGCTGCCATTTTTTTATTTATTTATTTTTGTTATTTTTTCAGCACCACGACTTCCGAAGTATGCTACATAAACTGTTACTAGTAATGTTTTTAATAAGTTTATCCACGATTCATCTACGTCAAATTGTAAATGAAAAGAATCTACAGCCATCATAAAAACTGCAGACACCGTTAAGAAAGCCAAGGCTAAAGGTCTTGTATTTTTAGAAAGCCATGAGTCACTCTTCATATCGCTACCCCATCTATCAGATATTTGCTTCATTTCAGCTATGTCTTGCTCTATAAGTTTCATAGCTTGCTCTTTATCAACTGCCTTAATCTTATTATCACTTGATATAATATTTTTTACTACACCAAGAGTTCCTTGATTAGGTAATACGTTTCCTATAGCCGCTAAAACTTTAGGCGCTTTACTAGCTAGAAAAGCACCTATCTTAGTTTCATTTAATTTTTTCTTACTCATCAAGAACCTGGATTTTTACAACTTCCATCATACTTTTTAAAAGTAATAGGCTTGTATTTAACTTTTTTCTCTCTATTTTTTATTTTATTAATAAGATTTTTTATAGGAGTCTTTTTTCTTTTAGTAGTAGTAATTTCAGGAGTTGGAGTTGGTTTTGGATCTGGCGTTGTTTTTGTTGGTGGTGGTATTTTTATTGCTCTAGTTTGAACATCTTTAAATGTTTCAGTTCTTGTTGTAGTTTTAGGTTTATAACCAGATCTACTATTCCATTCATCTTTAAATTTTCCACTTATAATACCTTTTTTAACCATTTCTTCACCACTTACACCCTTGTAATCACCTCTACTTACTAATCCGGTTATGTATTGATTATCTGTACCTTTAAACTTATTAGTAATAGTTCCTCTTTCTTTCAAAGTACGGCCAGGTAATGTAGTTGTCTCAGTAGCAGTACCTATAGCAGTTCTAGATTCGCCGCCGCTATCGTTAGGCGTCCAGTCACTCCAAGTAGCATTAGATTTAGCTTTAATTTTTAAAGGATCAGTATCTAAAGAAGCGCCCATTAATCCTTTACTTGTCAAGTTTTTAAATGAAGCCCCATTTCCCTTGCCGTTTCTTAATTCAAATTTATTTTTCATGTCCGTAGTGTTTTGTTTACCTTTTAATAATTTGTTACTTTCTTTATAAGCTTCAATTTCCCAAGGCAATTTCTCATTGTGCTCATTTAAATTCTCTCTTGGATATGTTTTACCTTTCCAATAAAAATTATTTTCATCGTAGTCTAAATCACCACTACGCTGTTGGTATTGGTGAACTTTTTCATGAGCTATAGCAGCACTTTCCTCTTCAGGACTTATTCCTGTTTGAAGAATTATACCAGTATGGTTAGACTTAGCTGCAGAACCATCGCCTATATCTTTTCTATATACAGCAATGTTCATATCATCTTTTTCGTATGGTGCTCCTTTAAGTTTAAAACCCATTACTTATTTTTTTTCTCAGTTTCAATCTGTTTGTCAGTCTTGGGAACATCAGCATCGTCTGATGGTCTTAATTTTATTGTGCCATTATCACAGTAAAACTCTCTTCTTTCTCTAGCAGCTTCTTGCTTTCCACCT
>Ga0233415_10000402_pt1 | contig 20786 bp, 18 predicted proteins | sample Na_anoxic_12_MG_FD_188631 | JGI IMG/M metagenome (GOLD analysis project Ga0233415, IMG submission 188631) | Seawater microbial communities from Saanich Inlet, British Columbia, Canada - Na_anoxic_12_MG | ecosystem: Environmental > Aquatic > Marine > Inlet | place: Canada: British Columbia... | reverse complement strand
GCCGATGTGCTGCTTTTAATCGAATTTGTCTCTATCTGGAGTGAGGATGTTGTTTATGATTGAGCTTTCTCATACTTAATGCTCAAAGTAATATGCTCTATGGATATCATGTCCAAATACAGCCTCTTGGGCAATATTGCTTAGTCGTCTCTCTGTATTAGTGATATTGTCCAGACCGGTATATGTTTATCCCTTTTGTATCGAAGAGCAGTGATGAATAAGCCAAGAATCATCGCCACTACTACCCCCAAACCTCCGAATGTAACGGTTATAGAACCAGTTCGCAGCCATGGACCAGGCAGCTCCAATATTATATCCATTAATTTAAGCAACGATCCCAAAACAGAGAATAGAATTGAAACAGATAGAATATACCTCATTGATACCCCTCTCACATATCGGGTAATTAGCACACCTAACTGCACCCCCAGACAGGAAGATACTACCAGAATGAAGGCGACAAAAATAATCACATTGGCACCCATTGTGTGTCTTACGCAGCCAAAGGCGGCAGAGAAAATGACCTGGAACATATCCGTACCCACTGCCAGAAAGGATGGCAGTCCCACAAGGTACACAAGTGAAGGCACCATAATAAAGCCTCCGCCAACACCTATAAATCCTGCCAGTAATCCAGTGATAAAACAAATACATAGAATCACCCACAGCGAAATGGTAAGCCTGGATTTTGCGAAGTGTATCATAGGTGGTATTCTTATGTTTTGCAGTCTTTGTGATATTGCTAACATTCTCATTGCAGGTGGGAGTTTTTCTCTCTTTCTCACCATAATATCAAGCGCTACCTTTCTTTTGTGGGTTTCACGCAATGTATATGTGCCAATGATAAGCAAAACAAATATTGAGATAGATAATACGGCATGATCAGCAAGGCCGATCTCTTTCACTTGGTTGAGAATCCTTACACCTCCTTCAACCCCGAACATGGTGCCAACTATCATGCATATTCCAAGTCTTAAATCGATATTACCCAGTTGTCGGTGCCTCAGTGTGCCCATGAGAGCGCTTCCAGTTATCCAGGCAAGGCTTGTGCCTACCGCAAAGTTGGCTGGGAAACCAACTATAATGAGCGCTGGTGCAATCAAGAAACCACCGCCCACACCTATAAAACCACTCACAACCCCCACCGAGAGACCGAGAAACGCCAAAAGAAATATATTTATTTCCAGGCCTGAAACCAGGGGCAGCGATATCATTGGTCTCTATCTTTCCCTTGAAAAACGGATAATCTCTGAACCTGCAATTTTTCCCATACAAGTGACTCCACCCATGCCTATATCTCCCTCCTGAAGCCAGCCGATATTCCGCTCACATATTTAATATCAACGGTCTCGATTATGGCCCAGCAATTGATAAGGCTGTCATCACGACCAGTCGGTTTAGTTTTCGTCATCAAAATGCCTTATTTTCCGAACCTCATAACCCAATAGATCGGTAATCTTCTCCATGAGAAACCCTAGACTTCCCCCAAGCACCAGCATTAATCCAATGTTGTAAAGCACCGTGAGGTACCCTTTGCCGGTCCCCAGCCATGTAAACATCACAAAGTATATCCCCATAGCATGCCAGCTAACGACGTGAAAGATTATTACTCCGCAGGTTAGACATAACACTATCACCCATAGGACATCTTTCCCCTTCTTTCTCATGCAAGAAACTCCCTTTTGTTTGTTCCCGCTACCGAAATTGCAACACCTTAAGAAGCGCAGTTATCCTTCTCATCCTCATCCCTAATCTATATATCGGTTTGACTTTGTGGTTAGACGGGCAACCTCACATGTATCCTAATTTGCGCATCTTAGCCATCATTTGCTCTTTGTCCTGCCTCCTACCCGCCCTCTCCGTGGTGTGCTCGAGATCCTGCTCCCAGGCAGGAACCCCTTCCACAGCTATCTTGCTAGTGGTGGCAGCACCCAATGAGCGGTATCCCTGCTCATAGAGGACACAGTAAGGAATCTTGTTTACCATGATATTATCCCAAATATCCCTCTCACTGAAGTGGAGAATAGGCTTTATCCGGGTGTGCTCTGGCATCAGGGATGCTGCCTTGCGATGCTCGAAGTATTCATCCTGAAGTCTCGCGGTTTGTTCGTCACGGCGGAGCCCCTGAAAGATCCCTTTTATGCCATGTCGCTCGATAAATTCATTAAAAACCACTGTCTTCATCAAATGGTTGCCCACGTAAGATTCAGCCTCAAACGGGAAGGAATCTTCTTCATAGCCAATACGCTTAATCTCGGCCTGATTACGTTCATTCAAATTCTTTACTGAAATGATGGCGTTTAATTTGCCGCCAGCCTCATCAAGTACATCTTGGTTGATACACCACTCTAAGCCCAGATTCCACTCCTTTGACCACTTAGTGAGAAACACGTGTATTTCAGGGAAAGAATCGCCCTCATCAATGGTCATAACCTTAGGTAATTTAATGCCATCCTCTTGGCATACCTGACGGATAATCCAGAGGGTGGTAGTGCTATCCTTCCCACCTGTCCAGGTAATGGCAAGTTCATCAACGGAAAACTTTCTAAATGCCTCTCGGACCACCTCCTTTGATTTCTCCACCAATCCGTCGCACATCTGTATCTTTTCCTGCTCTGTCATTTCTTACCTCCTTTTAATATTTCTATTGTAGCCATCTCTTGACTGTGTGCTTGACAGCGATCCCTTAACCTTTATATGAAAGAAACCTGAAACTGTAAACTTGTCGAAGATCCCGCCAAGCGGGGAAACGAGATAAGAAGGCGTTCTACCTCCTTATTAAATGAGTAACGGATGACGAGAAATCCTTTCATGCTTCGTTGTGGCAGTAAGGCATGGAGGTTCCTTCAGAATGGATCTTCTCAATTTATTGAGTCGACCCATTAGTTTCACTCCTCCATTGTGAAGTATTTCTGATTTAGGCTTATGTAATGCCCAGCATTTCTAAGATGGCCAACAACTGGGGACTTATTAATTCATTAGACCCTATTGAACATAACATTTTTTATGAACACCCTGCCGCTATCATTGATAAACAACCGCAACTCCGCAAAGGTGGCCTGAGGTGGCGCCTGGGCCTCGAATATATCGTGAGTCCAATCAGTAGTGCCGGTGAAGTTCTCACCCGATGGCATCTCCGTAATCACTTTATAGAGGCTCCCCCCCAAGCTATCAAAAAAATCCACATGAAGGCAGGCGCTTCCTTTCACATTCACTGTTTTAATCTCAGCGCCCACCTCATAGGTCGCTGTTTGCTCCACGGCAATGTTCTGTTGAAGAAAGAGGGCGCCAGGTCTGTCAAACTCTAATCCAGGGCATGGACGCGGTGTATTTTCATTGTCCCATATGAGTCTTCCTCCGCCTTCCGAAAGCCTGGTGGCCAACACCCAGTGTTGCGGCATCCCATCAGGGCCGATCTCTTTAAAAAATCCGTTGGTAAGCCGTGCATAGATAGGAGCAGGTCTTCGATAATTCCGAAAGAGCCAAACAATGTTTCCAACACGATCCACCTCAATTACCTGATGGTGGCCATCTGTACAGGCAACCAGAAAGGTATCCTCCTCGGTGGCATGGGTGATATAGAATTTATCCACATGAGCGGTTTGAAACTTCCACACGGTCTCTCCCTCGGGGGCTACCTCAATGATCCGGTGGTTCTTGCTGTCGGTGATAACGGTGTTTCCATTCGCTAGTCGAATTGCGCCCCTGGGCCACCAAAGTGTCTCAATAGCCCCATCTCCGTAGGACCACACAATCTCCTTTTTCCGATTGATTTCAAGAATCCTATTGCCGTCAGAGTCTGATATCAAAATATTCCCACTAGGCAAAGGATTTGCGTTATGGGGGTGATGGACTTCTTTCTCAAATGCCCAGATGACTGTCCCCGCCCGATCCACCTGAACGCACCGGTCATTGTTCCGATCCGTTACAAGAAAAGTCCCGTCCTCAAGCTCAAAGGCTTCATTAGGATAGTGTAAATGGGATCCATCTGAGAGCTTCCCCTTACCGCCATCCCATTCATCAGAATCCGTCACTATTATTTTAGCAGGTGTTACCTCGATAAGACGGTTGTTAGTGGTATCGGTAATCAGTGTATTACCGTTTCTCAGTCGTCGACCGCTGTGAGCAAACTTGAGTCCTTCGTTGTAGTTCCAGACAATATTGCCCACACAATCAACCTCGATGATCTCACTCCCGAATCCTGCTTCATCTCCGGCGTCTGCAATGAGGGTGTTGCCGTTGGGTAAACGTTCTACCGCAAGTGGCATTTCCATATTACCATGGGTACCTCTCTTAGATCCAGGTCCAACGATATCTTTCATGTTTTACACCTCCTATAATTCCAATTAACCTATCGAAGCCCTAATTCATTTTGGGGTTAGACTAACCTTTTCCCCAGCTTTTTTCTTTCGGTCGAGAATCAATGGAATAATAATGAGCAAAATACATGCAATCACAAATCCCAGTGAGATGGGGCGAGTGATAAAAATAGCGGGATTTCCGCTCGACATGCTCAGTGATTCTCGCATTCTGCCTTCAATAATAGGACCAAGGACTAATCCAAGGACCCATGTGACAACTGGCCATTCAAGGCGTAGCATAATGTAGCCAAGGACTCCCATGAAAATCGCCACACCTACTTCGAAAAACTGTAAATTCATCGAGTAGATCCCAAGAAGCGAAATAACCATGACGCATATGGCCAGATATGAACTTGGAAGTTTTACAATAGTGGCAAAAGGCCTCAGGAAGAAGGCTAGCAGAACAATGGCAATGATATTGATCATAAACATGCTAAAATAAATTGTATAAATCAGAACCGGTTCTTTCACCAGCAGTAACGGACCAGGATAGATCGCATTTGCCGTGAAGACACCCAGTAATATGGCAGAAAGGGCGTCACCTGGAATGCCAAGGGTCAGCAATGGTATCATAGCTCCCGCTGGTACAGCATTATTCCCGGCCTCAGAGGCCAGACAACCTTCAGGAGTGCCGCTTCCAAATAGTTCTGGATTCTTAGAGCTTCTTTTGGCTTCGGTGTAAGCCAAAAAAGAGGCCAAGATAGAGCCTGTCCCGGGAAGCAAACCTGTCAGGCTTCCGATAATACCTGATTTAATAAGGGTCAATTTATACTTAAAGGCCACTAAGAGCTTGCTGAAATCGAGAGTTCGACGAGTAAGGTTAATTGTCTCGCTCTGGAGTATTTTACGCTCTAAAAGGAGCAAAGATTGTCCAATCCCAAAAAACCCGAGACACATCGGGGCAATGTTTAGGCCGGTCTGCATCTGAACCGTTCCGAAATTGAATCGGGGTACCAAGGTCGCAGCATCTATTCCCACGGTACTAAACCAAAGACCTAAGGCTGTAAGGAGAAATCCCTGGGCCATATGTTTCCTATAAGCCATTATAACGATAACCAGACCAAAGACTGCAACCATGGTATATTCGGGTGATCCGAAACTCGCGGCTATCCGGGACAGCGCCGGGGCCATAAGCATAAGAATGAAGACACTTATAATTCCTCCTGAAAATGAACCCACAATGGCCGCCGAGAGGGCTAACTGAGATTCCCCTCTTTGAGTTAGAGGGTAGCCATCAAAAGAGGTGACCAAAGAAGAGGGTGTGCCAGGTGTTCGCATTAAGACCGCAGGAATTCCGCCACCGAAGTATCCCCCACAGAAGACGCCAAGAAGCAGGGACAGGGCAATGCTTGGACTGAGAGAGAAGGTAAAAGGGAGGAGTATGACCATCCCTACCATTGGCCCAATCCCCGGGATAATACCAACCGTAATCCCCATAATTGTCCCGAAAGACAATGCCAATATATTTCCCAATGCGAAGGCATGGTAAAATGCCTGATTGATTGTTTCTAACATATACCTAATCCCAAATTAGGCCTAATAACCAGGGTTGAGGAAACCAGATGTCAAAAATATATTTGAAGATAATTACAATCAGGGCCGTGTAGAGCAGTGGGAGAAGGATAACACTTTTTATCCCCCTATATCCTAGGCAATAGGATGAGATAAATAGAAAAAGAAATGAAGAGGCCTCTACTCCAATAAATGCAATCCCAAAGATAAAAAAGGAGATCAGAAACACTAAGATGACGGCTGGACGCTGAGGCAAGCCTTCCCCATCCAAGTACCAGTCTCCCCCAGGAGCCCCTTTTATGAGACGAAAGAATGCTGGAAGGCACGCAAGAACCATAGTTGAAAGAACGATGAGGGGGAAGATAACAGGCCCTTTATAGAATGGATAGGGCACGGCGGTCGTATCTATGTGCAGTCTTAGGGTTGCCAATAGAACGGCTGCCCCTCCTCCCAATATCACCGTGAAAAGGTCATGAACAAGGCTTTTTGGATTTGGCCCCTTCCTCTCCTTTTTGTCAGCCATAACGATCACCTCTTTTAAGTGCGCCCCAGGGGAATGGTTTTCTTTAATGCCTTCCCCTGGGATGAATGGCCCTTAAATCCGAAAATAAGACCTCACTTCTTTTTGATGAGATTTAGTTCCGTCATGACCTTTGTAAAATATTCACGTTCAGCGGCAATCTGTTTCTTCGCAGCCTCTGCCCGCATCTTAATAACAACAACCCCAACATTCTTTATCACTCGTTTTACCTTAGTATCTTCCATGGCCTTAAACCAGCTTTCCTCAATCTTCTTACAGACGTTAGCAGGTGTGCCTTTGGGGGCAAAGAGGCCAAACCAGACGAGATAGTCTTTGCCGAATCCTTGTTCAGAGACCGTCTTAACCTCTGGGCAGCATTTATAATGAGTCGGACTCATGACCGCTAAAATTTTTACCTGATGGTTCTCGATATAATCCATTAGGCTAGGAGTAGATGCGGTGATGACGTCCACATCTCCTGAGGTGAGGAGCAGGGCATTTACCGGATTAAAGGCTGTTTCTTTCCACTTGAATCCTCCGCCAGTGGCAACATTCATTGCAATCAGCGTGGGGACAGCTCCCAGTCCCCAGTGACCCAGTTTCAACTCATGGGTTTTTGCATACTCGGCAAGTTCATTAAGATTATTGTAAGGTGCGTCTCCCTTGGCCGCCAATGTAAATGGGGAGGCCCATACAAGCCCCAGGGGAATAAAACTCTCAATCTTATAAGGGGTTACTCCCCTGATTGGCTGAGTCAACATGGGGCCAATTGACGAAAGAGCCAATGTATAGCCGTCTGGTTTGCTTGTGGCAACGAAGTTAGTTCCAAGAATGCCACGGCCACCCGACTTGTTGATCACCTTGACAGGAACCCCGAGATCCTTTTTCAAGACTGAAATCATTGCATTTGAAACAATTGTGGATGGGTCATTTGTTGCTCCCCAGGGAACGACAATAATGATAGGCTTAGTGGGCCATTTGGCCTCTGAAGGTGTCACGGTGGCTAAGAATAATGAGATGGTGATACCTATCGCGACTAAAAAATGTTTCTTTTTCATGGGACCCTCCTTTTAATAGAAAATTAATTAATAAAAAACTTGAAAATATGTTGGATTAATATTATATATTAGACCATATATTTGTCAATAATTATTTTGGTTCTTTCGTAAAAAAAATGAAAGCATTTTTTAAAATTCTCTAACATACTGATACTACATGATAATTCTGATTACAAATTTCAACTTTTTTACGAAAGAAGGATTATTTTTTCACTTTAATACAAAGCGGAGCAATGAAGTATGATCACATTTAAGCCACTTAAACAGGTTCGTGTCTATGAAGAAGTACTATTGCAGCTCAAAGATGCCATCCTCTCTGGCAGATACGGGCCAGGAGAAAAACTCCCTTCTGAACGTGAATTGAGCATGCAGTTTCAGGTGAGCCGGGTCGTGATACGGGAGGCCATTCGAGCCCTAGAACTGACAGGCTTTGTTACCTTGCGGCAGGGCCCATCCGGTGGGGCATATGTAATGGATCTCTCCCTTGAGCATCTCTCAAATGCCTTTATGGACCTATTCCAGGCAAACAAACTTTCAGCGCGAGAATTGATTCAAGTGCGTCTCCACGTTGAGTCCGAAGTCGCCCGTCTCGTCGCCATGAATATTAATGATGAATCAAGTAAAAGACTTGAAAAGGCATTTCAAGCAGAACACGACTCGACCCTCTCCCATTCAGAGTGGGTGATTAAAAATTTAAAAATCCACTATATCTTAGCTGAGATAAGCGGGAACAGACTTTATGAGGCCGTCGTCAATCCGCTTCTAGACTTGACCCGAGAGATAGTGCTCGTCGTCAAACCTAGTCACAAGGTCATCCATGATCATCGTGAACATAAGGCGATTATCGATGCCGTATCATCCAGAGACCCAGAGGCTGCTGCCGCTGCAATGGTTCATCATGTCTCCAAAGTGGGATCAGCCTTAGTTGATCTCGAAAAATCGTATCGCAGGAAAAAGGGCCTGAATTTGAATACTTGAGTTACACATCTCTTGTTTTAGATAATACAAGAAAGAGCGGTTCAATTCCTTTTCACTTATGGCTTTTAAATGAAACCTTCGGCGGCATACCTCTAGACGAAGATATTTTCACTACCAAATTTTGATTGTGCCCATTTCATCACCTGACAGTAATAGATTAACATAGGGTAAATTTATGAAAAGCATTGGGAAAACAATGCCTTAGAGGTAATAATAGACTCTTTGAACAACAGTAAAGGATGTAAGATGCTGAAAGTTAAATTTTTTCTTAAATAGGATTTATGCAAAAGTCTAAGTAAGGGGAGGTTAGGACAATGAACACGCAAGGGATATTCAGCCTCATGGAAAAGAGAGGCATTACTACTTTGGAGATCTTCCGCAGCAAAATGGAAGATAGATTCCTCATGAGGGGGATGCGGGAGTGGGACGATGGGCTTGAATTTCGAAACTATGCGAATGAGTTTACCTACCTCGATGTCCTCACGGAGAACTACAAAGCAGCAGGCACCGAGGATCTGCTCTCAGGGTTTCGCGAGATGGGGATAGGAGATTACCTTGAGCGAATAGAGCAGCTTATGAGAGATGGAAGACATGAGGGCATCGAGTTCTTCTACCACCGCAAGAAGGATATCAGGGTCGCCTTCTGCAAACACAGCGTCACCCTTGGGCTCGGCAACAGACAGCACGCCATTCGGGCCGGGGCAATGAGAAGGCACGAGCCCAATGAGTCGGAGATCGAGGTTATCACAGATGGCATCAATCTCTCCAGGGCGATGACTTACAAGAATGCTATCTCTTCTCTCCCCTATGGCGGCTGCAAGACGGTGATCCAGTGCGAGCCGGTCAATTTAGATGACCTCGAGACCATGGGGTTTCTGAGCTACGTGGCGGATAGAACTCGGAACTTTCCCGGCGCTGATATGGGGCTTGATGAGGAGATGGTAGATGTTATACGTAAGAGGTATACGAATAACTTTGTGGGCGGAACCAAAAGTCCATTGTCTTCCACGGGAAGCCCTACCGCATACGGCGAGTTTTTGGCCATAAAAGAGGCTTGTGATTTCGTATATGGCAGCAAAAACCTATCTAACAGGACGATCGCTGTTCAAGGATTAGGTCATGTGGGCTTCCCCTTAGCGGAATATCTGCTGGATGATGGTGCAAGGCTTATTGTTACCGATGTTAAAAAAGGCAAAGTAGATAGACTGCAAATGAAGTACGGCTCAGATTTAGTCAGTTATGCGGGACGCGACGAGATAAGTACAGTAAATGCCGATATATTTTCTCCCTGTGCAATGGGAGGGATCATCACCAAGGAGAAGATACCTAAATTCAATTGCAAGATCATACTTGGTTCGGCTAACAACCAGCTTAAGGCAACAAGCAAAGAGGATGAGATAGGGCTGGCGAGAAAGATCGCCGATGTGGGAATACTCTTTGTTGTGGATTGGGCGCACAATAATGGAGGTGTCATAGCTGCTTCTGTATTGTGGAAGCTGCAAGACGAAGCGACTGAAGATCAATTAAATCCAAAAATTGAACTCACATGCCGCACTAACTTCAGAAAACTCCTCGAGGAAGCAAAGGAAAAGCGTAAGACACCGACTGAGCTGGTATATGAACAGGTGGAAGATATGGTTTATGGTGGTGCTCAGCAAAATAATTCATCTGCTTCATTTTCTTAGCTTACTTTTCCAACCATTCGGTGTTGGTAAAATAGACATGGGGTTCTACATTACTGGAATCGGTAATCGCAAAAACAGCTCCAAGTTTCCTTCTAATCCTCATATACTACCTAACCCTTGTAGCATCTGCCACAACAGCATAAGTCTTCAATAGAAATGCGCTTTTGGTATGTCTTGTCAATAATACTGCCAATGATACTATGATGAATACTCATATAGCCAGCTTTTAAGGAGAAGATCATCTGCCATACCTCTGAAGAGCGCCATAGGAGAATGACAATGGGTGTTTATGAGTCCAGGCAATATTATGGCATCCTCAGCATTGATAATTTCATTTGTTTCATATATAGGATTATTATGATTAGCAAAAAGTTTCCCATTTCTATCACCTGCAATAATTACTCTCACATCATTCATGGATTTACCCTATTAGCCATTGTCAAAAGAATGCCCCCTTCTATTACTATATCAAAAATTTTTTTGTTAACATTCTTTTTTTGTTAATTAATTATACTATATTGAAATCTTTGTTTATAGGATAACACAATAGAAAGTAAAAGCATAGTTTAGCATTACCACCGGGATTTAGAGTTGCGCATGAAAGCAAATGAGACAATAGACAGTTTTTTGAATGGCACATTGCAAATCATCCAGTCTCGGCAGGGGTATCGATTCTCTGTCGATGCCTTACTTTTAGCCGAATTTGTCTCTATAAGAAGCAATGATGTTGTTGTTGATCTTGGTGCCGGTTGTGGGATCATCTCCCTGGTTCTGGCTGTCAAAAGGAAGGTGGGCTTTATTGTCGGCCTTGAGCTTCAAGAGGAGCTCGCCTCTCAGGCTCAGCGGAATATTGTGCTTAATAAATTAGAGAAAAAAATTGCAATAATCCGTGGAGATCTGAGACACCTCCCTATGGGTCCAGCATTTGCGCATATAGTTGTGTGTAATCCCCCATATAGACGACAAAAAAGCGGCCGAATTAACCCTGATTTCAGCAAGGCTATTGCCAGACATGAGCTATCAACTAAGGTAGATGATATTTTGGCTGCAGGTAAGGCGCTTCTCAAACCAGGGGGCAGATTGGCCCTGATTTATCCAGCAAATAGATTGGCGGAAATTTTTGCAAAAATGAGAATCCAGGATATAGAGCCTAAAAGGCTTCAAATCGTCTTTCCGAACTCATACTCTCATGCCAAGCTTGCAATGATTGAAGGAAGATTTCGTGGAAAATCTGGTCTAAAGATCCTTCCCCCACTATTTGGGCAGGGGCAGTTTTCAATAGTGTAGGTTGTCCGTTGGTATCCGTTCACAGTTGTCCGTTCACCCCCGCCGTCCGGCGGGCAGGGCTCACCGACAAACCAATAGTGGCAATAGACTTCTTACATAGATATACTCATAAAGAGGGCAAACAATGGCTTGCTTTGGAGATATACGTGCGGACAACGGTGAACCGTGAACCTTTATAAACGTTATTTGTTGTCTGTGGCACAATAGAAATAATATTTTTTGTTCATTACCTTCCTTTCTTATGGTATACCTACTCGAAAGCGTATCTTTTTTATAGCCTTTCTTTGAAGCTTACTATTAAGTCTTTCTTTTATGCCTTCGGTCTTGAACTCTAACTCCTGCAGCCATATGCTATCAGTAACCATGACCAGTAATATCCCTTTCTTAATCGAAAAGGGTCTCGCATGTTCCGCAACTTTTTTACCAACCACACCATCCCAGAGTTTCCAGATCCTCATATCATCAAAATTTATAGGCAGAGCAGATGTTGCAAAAATAGTATCGATTACCTCTTTTATAGGGGTACACCCTGTTGGGTTGCCATGGTCTGATAAACGCTGCACAAAATTATTATTTTTTTTCCCCCGCAATACATTGCGAGGCCCTCTCTTTAAAGAGGTGGCCGATTTTTTTTTCTCCATATGCGTCTCCTTGAGATATTCATGACAAATATCATTGATTTTTTTCCTTGACGCAACTCTTTTTTTCTATTATCATTCTTGCATAATCTATATAAGAGGTGACAAATCATGCCTTGGGACTGGGACAAGCTACAAAAGCAAAAGACGGGCCGAGGAGGTAATCCTCCCCAAATGGATGATATCCTTAATAAATTTAAGGGATTTAAGGGTAAATTTCCTGGGGTCTGGCTTATAATTGGAGCAATAATCATCATAATTATCTTATCCTCATCCTTTTATACCATTGGTGTCAATGAGGTGGGCGTAATACAGAGGTTTGGTAAATATATTAGAACAACATCTCCGGGACTACATTTCAAACTCCCGCGGGGAATAGAAAAACTAACAAAGGTTAAGGTACGGCTTGTCTATAAAGAAGAATTCGGGCTGAGGACCGTACGGGCCGGTGTCAGAACTGAGTATGCCAGATCGAGCACCTATCTCAGTGAGGCCCTCATGCTTACCGGTGATCTCAATGTAGCCGTGGTTCCCTGGATAGTGCAATACAGGATCAAGGATCCCTATAAATATCTCTTCAAGGTCAGGAATGTGAAGACTACCTTGAGGGATTTAACTGAGTCCACCATGAGAATGGTAGTGGGAGATAGAAGCATTAATGAGGTTATCAGCAAGAGGCAGGAAATTGCTGACCAGGCTAAAGTGCTTTTACAAAAGGAATTAGATGGAGCAGAGACCGGTATAAATGTAGTCACTATTGAGATGAAAAAGACAAATGTCCCTGAGCCAGTCCAGCCATCCTTTAATGAGGTGAATCAGGCAACTCAAGAAAGGGAGAGGATGGTGTATCAGGCCAGGGAGGAATATAATAAGGCCATTCCAGCAGCCAAAGGAAATGCTGAAAAGACTATCAAAGCTGCTGAAGGGTATGCCCTTGACAGGATCAACAGGGCCAAAGGTGATGCAGCCAGGTTTCTCTCTCTGTATGCCGAGTATTCAAAGGCAAAGGATGTAACCCGAAGACGTATATATCTTGAGACCTTGAAGGATCTTTTTCCAAAACTGGGAAGCAAGTACATCATTGATGCAGACCAAAAAAATGTCCTCCCTTTACTCAATTTAGGGATGGCGAAGGGGGCTGAGAAATGAAATTAAAAGGATTAATCTATGCCTTGATCATTATTATCATCTTTTTTCTCTTGGGGGCATTCTATGTTGTGGATGAAACTGAGCAGGTAGTTGTTACCCGGTTTGGCGAGGCTATCGGGAAACCAACAATAACTCCTGGCTTGTACTTTAAGCTTCCTATTATTGATACTACAAACTATTTTCCAAAAAACCTCCTTGAATGGGATGGGGATCCCGGGCAGATCCCAACCCTGGATAAGACCTTTATATGGGTAGACACCTTTGCAAGGTGGAAGATCGTTGATCCCCTCAAATTTTTTGAGACAGTCAACAATGTGGTCGCTGGTCTTGGCAGGCTTGATGACATTATAGATCCTGCAGTAAGGAACTTTATTACCTCTTATCCATTGATTGAAACCGTGAGGATGACCAACAGAGAACTGGATATCCGTGAGGCGGGAGTGGATGAGGTAAAGGAACTAAGCCCTCTTGGTGAGGTCAAAACAGGAAGGGCTGAAATTACCAAGGGAATTATGGAGCAGGCACAGCCAAAGCTGGCCAAATTCGGTATAAAACTGGTAGATGTCAAGATAAAGAGATTAAATTATGTAGAAGAGGTGCAAAGATCGGTTTATGGCAGGATGATTGCCGAGAGAAAGCAGATAGCAGAGAAGTTTCGGTCAGAAGGCAAAGGAGAGGCCAGGAAGATAGAAGGTGACAAAGAAAAGGAGATGAAAAGGATAACATCCGGGGCATATAGAACGGCCCAGGAGATAAAGGGTAAGGCAGATGCCGAGTCAACAAAAATTTATGCCCAGGCCTATGGACGAGATCCTGATTTCTATTCCTTTACTAATACACTCGATATCTACAAAGAGACCATGGATAAAGACAGCACTCTTATCCTTTCAACTGACTCAGAATTTTTTAAGTATTTGAAAGGTTACATGGGAGAGAGATAAGTTTGGGGCTTCGCCCCAGTATTGGAGTGATGGAGTGATGGGTTTATGTGAACGACATAAACAGAACGCCACTAAAAGGCTTATGATTTTCCGCCTTAGGCAGATAGAATTTCCGAAAGTTTAATTAGGGCTTAAAATGGTAAGGACAGAGATATCGCTTTTTTTAAAAAATGTTCCGGGGGAATTAGGAAAACTTACTACAACCTTGTTTCAAGCCGGAATTAATATAGATGCGCTAACCATTCAGGATGCATCTCAATATGTACAGGAACTTTTCAGGGGCAGAGGAAAATCCCTTAAAAGGATTGCCTCTGCTGCCAGCTATGGATCAATGAAAAAAGACTCAGCAGAGTTTGCTCTTATCAGGCTCCTGGTGGATCAGACCGATAGGGCAGTTGATCTCTTAGCAAAGGGGGATTACATCTTTGATGTGATGCCGGTTATTGCCCTCGCTATTGATAATAAACCCGGCACCCTTGCCAAAATGGCAGAAAAATTTGGCAAAGAAGGAATAAACATCAATTATATTTATGGCTCTGCCATCCAGGGTGAACAAAAATCCCTCTTTATCTTCTCCCCTGCGGATATTGAAGAGGCTGCCAGGTTATTTCCTGACTCGTAGAAGGAAATTGGGTTCATTGGGTTTGTTGTGTTTGTTGTGTTAAATCCCTCAATTTCTAAAGTATCAATTCCAGATAATCCTATCCATAATTTTAGCTCACTTTAGGCACTTTAGTTCACCCTGGCCCAGACCTGGTTTGTAGGCGTAATAGGCTGATCCAGGTACTTGGCGCCTTATAGGTTTGGCAGGCTTATCTGAGCATGTCGCACCCCTGGCCCAGACCTGGCATGCAATGCTTAGGCTGTATTGCCAGGTCTTATAAATAATATAGAAATTGCAATATTTGCCAAGGAAGTCGCGCCAGGGCGGGCAGGGCGGGCTTTAGGCATTTTTAACTTTTTCATTAATCCGTAAATCAACTATCACCAATTGAATGGACTCTGTTCCCTGCCATGTATTAATCTCCACATGAAAGAGGATATCCACTAATTTCCCCTCCAGAGGATGTAACGCAGCCTTACCAAATGCAATGCAGTCAAAACTGATTCCCTTTTCTTTTATTGTGAGTTTCAAATGATCATTCCCTACCACTGTGGAAAAGGCAACCTTTACAGGACCGGCCCAGAATATAGGTTGGGGATTCTTGTGACCAAATGGTAACAACATCTCAATATCTTGTAATAGCTGCAGGCTGATAGATTCCAGTCCTAATTTGGTATCGACCTCTATTTTCGGAGTCATGTCCTTTGTATCTAATTTTTTGCTGGCCAGCTCCTCGAACTTATCGCAAAACTCTTCAAAATTTTTCGCTTCAAGGGTAATCCCTGCTGCATATTCATGGCCACCAAATTGCGTTAACAGATCACTAAGACCAGAGAGGGCTTTATAGAGATCAAATCCATCTATGCTTCTACCTGATCCTTTCAGAACATCTCCTTCAGTATTAAGTATCAAAGTTGGGCGATAGTATTCATCGACAATCTTTGAAGCCACAATACCTATCACTCCCCTGTGCCACTGTGAGTCAGATAGGACTATTGTTCGACGTCTCTCTATGTTGTCAATCTTATCGATCCTTTCCCTACACTCTGAAACAATTCCATTTTGTATTTTCTGCCTCTTAGTGTTAAGGGAGTCCATCTGAGTGGCAATTGAAAATGCTTCCGCCTCATCATCTGTAGTAAGGAGGTGAACCGCTCTTGTTGCTGGTCCTAATCGCCCCATGGCATTAAGTCTCGGGGCTAATTTAAAGGCTATGTCATGAGTAGTTATTGCTTGATTGTTCTTTATACCTGACACCCTTAATAAGGCATTGATTCCGGGTTTCCAGGTTTTTGTCAACACAGTAAGGCCGCTTTTTACAAGAATCCTATTTTCCTCTATTAAAGGAACTATGTCAGCAATTGTGCCAATGGCAACAAGGCCAAGGTAAGTCCTTAAATCAGGCTCGCTTGTGCCTTGAAAGAAACCTGTATCCCGCAAATTTGATCTTATGGCTATAGCTAAATAGAAGGCCAACCCGACTCCGGCAAGCTCTTTAAAGGGAAAAAAGGAATCAGGCCTCAAAGGATTAATGGTGGGGCAGAGTGGTTTAAAACCTGAAGGAAGTTGATGGTGGTCTGTTACAATGACATCCATCCCAAGTTTGTGAGCCAGGGTAATCTCTGAAAAAGAATTGATACCGCAATCAACAGTAATAATGAGATTCGTACCATCTTCTGCTATCTCTCTCACCGCCTTTTCATTAAGGCTATAGCCCTCTTCAAGTCTGTGTGGAATATAAAAGGAAATCGGTATTTTTAATCTAAAGAAAAAATCATACAGAAGAGATGTAGCAGTTATTCCATCTGCATCGTAGTCACCATAAATTATTATCTTTTTTTTCTTTACAATAAAACTTTGTATCAGCTCAACTGCCCTGTCCATATCCTTGAGAAGGAATGGATCATGCAAGGCACCAAGCTTTGGAAAAAGAAAGGATTTAGCTGAATCCGTTGATGTTATATTTCTATGTATCAGGAGGGAGGCAAGTAGTTCTGATATCCCTAACTTTTTTGCCAGCCATGATCCAGAGGAGAGATCATCCTTTATCTGCCAGATCTTATCTCTGGTATTATTTAACACCTGCTATTGCCTGCGCCACATTATAACAACAACCGCCCATCTTCTCAAAGGCATTGAGAATATCACTAAAAATCATACCCCTATCTATCTCACATACTCCATCGAATAATCGATCATGGTGGCTCAATCTCATTTCCTCGGTCATCTGGTTAATGCTTTCTACCAATTTAACTGCCTCTGGCATTATCTGCTTATTTCCCTCTTTAATTCCTTCAAAAACAAGGGCGAGAAATTTCCTGGCCTCCGAAGATATTTTCTCATAATCTTGAATTGCCTGTTCCGAGAAATAGAGCTTGTCTTCAATCATTCGCTCAAGTGTCTCGGCAATGTCTTCTATTTCGTCACCAATCCTCTCAATATTATTGGTCATCCTCATCAAGGTGGTTATTTCTCTGGATTCCTCAATAATGATATTCTGTTGCATAACCTTGACAAGAAAATCTGTGATTTCTTTTTGAAGATTATCCAGCACATCTTCCCGATCCTTCCATTTAGCCAATTTCTTTGAATTTCTTATCTTTAACGCGCGAGTTACCTCATCAAACATGGTCTGAGCCTCATCTGCCATCCTGATTATCTCCTGCTTTGTCTGCACCAATGCCACTTCAGGAGAATCAAGGTACCGCCTATCCAGATATTTGATATGATAGATCTCATCGAGGCCTTCCTCTTTTCCGCGAGGGGTTAGCCAGATAGCCACTTTAACCAGATAAGGAAGAATGAAGAGGAAGAGAATGGCATTTATTACATTAAAAAGGGTGTGGGCATTGGCAATATGCCTGGAAATAAATGGTTTTTCTCCCCCAACAATTAGACCAGGATTTCCGACACCAAAAATGTTTGTAGTCACATACATAACCGCATTTACAAAATATGGAAAAATACAAATTATAAATATAACACCAAAAACATTAAATAGGGTATGGGCCATAGCTGTCTGCCGGGCATTGATATTGGAGCCTATGCCTGCCAGTTGTGCGGTTATAGTGGTACCAATATTTTCACCTAAAATCATAGCCACACTTCCCTCAAAGCTAAGTAATCCCTGACTGGCCAGCGCCATGGTTATACCAACGGTGGCGCTCGAACTCTGGACAGCCATTGTAAGGCCAGCACCAGCAAGGACGCAGAGAAGTATCTCATTAAGGTTTTGGGCCTGGAATTTTGTTAAAAAGGCAATAAATGCAGGTTCACCTCGAAGGGGAGAAAGGCCGGCTTTCATGGTAGCCAATCCAAAAAAAAGTATCCCAAATCCCAGTAAGACCTCTCCAGACTGTTGCCATTTTTTTGATGCAAAAAAGAATCGTAACAATACTCCTGCAGCAATAGCTGGCAGGGCGTAGTTACTTATATTAAATGCTATCAACTGGGCAGTGACGGTAGTGCCGATATTTGCCCCCAAAACAACTCCAATCGCCTGAGTGAGAGTCAGGAGACCAGCATCAACAAAACCAACCAGCATTACAGTAGTAGCGCTTGAACTTTGAATTATGCTGGTGATTACTACCCCGGTGACGCATGCTATTACCCTATTTGAGGATACAGCACTTAAAACAGCACGTAATTTCTTGCCCGCGACCTTCTTGAGCCCATCGGACATAATCCTCATGCCAAATATAAACAGGCCAAGGCCCCCTAAGGTCTGAAATATTACAGCCTGCATAAAAACCTAATTGTTTTGTATTTTAAGGATAATTTTGTATAGATGATATAGGGAGATCGAAGATTTAGGCTAATCAACATAACTATTTAATATTATTGAGTATATTGTTTATCATTGACTGCTTTTGTCGGTTGTTATAGCACATGACAATAAATCGTCAAGGTTTAATATTCGTTTTTCAAAAGGTGTTATGAAAATGTTATCCAATAGTGATATTTCGTTGTTTTGGTCCAATGGCTCTTATGAACGGGAAGTATGAGGAGGGACGCTGGTTCCAAAACGATTCCCGAGTCAAGAAATCGATTCAATATGTTTCAATACAAGATATTTCTATTCGCTTGATGCGATTTAATGAAATTTGATAGTATGCCATTAGGCTTTCTCATTATGAGGAGCAATTGCAGGTTAATGATATCTTTCAATATTAATCGATAAATCGTTTTAGAACCAACCAACGTTAAGTTTGGATCTCCTGCATTAATCAAAACTTCAAACCTCATATTTTTACAATCCGATAACCGAACCTGAAAAGGTACTCTGTTTAATCCCTTGCATATCAGGAATTTTTTCTTTAGTAATTTGTTAGTAAAATTTCACTGCCTTTGTTATACTATGTATGTTTTCCTTCAAGAAAGATAGAACCATATTATGAATGCAGTGCAGAAAGATAAAGTCCCATCTGTTGATCAATGCTACACATTGTTAAAAAAATATCATGTGCCTGCTCATATTATCCAACATAGTGAAATGGTTTATAAAATTGCAGTTTTCTTAGCCGATAAACTCAATAAGCATGGGGAGCACCTTATCATTCCAGAGATTGAAGCAGCAGCGCTCCTGCATGATATAACAAAGATGGAGGGTATAGAAACACATCAAGATCATGCCAAAACTGGTAAAGAACTTCTTTATAAACTTGGCTGTAAGAGGATTGGCAAAATTGTCGCTGAGCATATTACATTGCAAGAAAGTCGAAACATTCGGTCATTATCCGAAGAGGAGCTTATTAATTATTCAGATAAGAGGGTGATGCATACCAAAGTTGTAACACTGGCAGAGAGATTTTCTGATTTAAGGAAACGCTATGGTTTTAAAAATTTGGATAAGAAAATGGTTGATCGAATACTTACACTTAAATCTAAAACATATGAACTCGAGGATAAAATATTTTCCAAATTGAATTTCACTCCAGACGAGCTTTTGCCCCAACTTAATGCTTTTTTGCAACGTTAGGCAATAACTTATACGACTTTTATTATATCGATCCTTGTGCTTTCAATAGGTTACGTTAGAGAGGGTTGTATTGAACCTTGATGTGGATTTAGATCTGCCCAAAGAGAAGTGGAAAGATTATGCCAATTGTATAGAGGGAATTATTACCGACACGCGAACGAAATGATCTCAATGAGCAATAGATTGGAAACTACTTGCGATTCGATGTATGAATTATAGATGTTGAATCTCATGTTATTCTAACTGTTGAGAAAAGTGAAGGGAAAGTTGACCTAAGAAACATTGACATAATGACAGGTAAAATTGTTGCAAATCCAGTAAATAAATTCTATAAGGTTAAAGTAGGTATCTCGGTTTTTTTACTATACTCAAGAATGATAATAAATAACCATTCAATACCAGTCAACAAAAGTAGAGCTAATATAGATTCTGCTTTTTTATTATCAACGTTCAGCTTGCTCCCAAACTTCTTTAATCCAAACCTTATGGGTCAGAATTTTTTCTATAATTAATTGCAATCTATCTTTTTTTCATATCAACCTGATAAAAGGAGAAACCCATGGATGATAATATAGACAATGAAATGGAAGACCTCGAAGAACAAATCGCTGATAACATGGAATATAATCTTGAGGAGGAAGATCTCCCACGCCATAAAGCATTCCTTGATTTCAGCGCCAAAAGAAAAACCCTGATGCTCGGGGGAATCGGTGTTCTCCTTTTGATTGTCCTCATCGTTATTTTCTTCGGAGGTGGCGATACGCTTTCCAAAAAGGATCTCACATCCTTCAAAGCAAGACTTGCCCAGCTTGAAGACAGACTCACACGCTTCGAAGGGGTGGAAATTAGAGTAGCCTCTCTTGAAAAGAAGGAAAAAGAGCTGAAGGAATCTATGGAAGAGGCAGATAGATCTAAAAAGCTTTTAACACAACAATATAATAAACTGACCCAAAGACTTGAAAAGTTCCAAAAAGGAAAACCCCCAGTTCCTGAAAAGACCAAAAGCCCAATAGCTATCCAAAGAGAACCACTTTCTTTAAGTAAAAAACGCTTTCACGAGGTCCGTTCCGGAGAC
>Ga0233415_10000401_pt1 | contig 20807 bp, 9 predicted proteins | sample Na_anoxic_12_MG_FD_188631 | JGI IMG/M metagenome (GOLD analysis project Ga0233415, IMG submission 188631) | Seawater microbial communities from Saanich Inlet, British Columbia, Canada - Na_anoxic_12_MG | ecosystem: Environmental > Aquatic > Marine > Inlet | place: Canada: British Columbia... | reverse complement strand
AGGCGACAGCACAACAGATGGAAGCGTTCGCATGAGTTATCAAACTAGTGACAATAAGATCAAAATGGAATCACGCGCAGCCGGTGTGTGGGGCGCAGAACACGAATGGCATATGGCTAACGGAGCATAATTATGACAATACTAATAGCATCAACACCGCACGAAGACCTGCAGGTATCAGTAGGCAGGGCGCAGTTCCCCGGATCCGCTGACCCAACGTGGCGGTCTTACGATCACGGAATAACTGGTGGAATAGCTTACACTGTGCTAGGGTTCGCAGTCAACGACTATATCGACTTCGACATCCAGACACGGCACGCTATGGAACTTAGTACTGTACTTGATTTGCATTTCCACTGGATGACACCGACAGACGGAACAGGCGACAGGTTCCAGTTTCAGGCAGATGTGATTGCGGCACCTGTGCATGGATCGTGGGCTGTACCATCTGGTAGTCCGTTCACTGAAGAGGTGACGATGTCTGCTGACCATTCCAACGATCATCAACTAACAGACCTAGCGGATATCCCTGGAGTTAATACAACGGTGTCTACAATGTATACTGTTCGCTTCAAAAGGATCGCGGCGACACAGGACGAGTATTCTGGCGAGGTATACGTAAAATTCATCGACTGTCATTACCTACTCGACGGTATTGGGTCTGAAACAGAAACAAGCAAGTAAAAGACTCATCCGGTGCAGATGTGCAGTGTTTGATTCACCTACAATTTAACTAAAGGTATTTAAATGGATAACGACAGTTGCATATCAATTGAGGCAAACGAAAAGGGTACCCTTACTCTTGAGATAAAGGTCACTGACGCTGACGGCGATGAAGTAGTTCCAACCGTCGCTTCTTGGGCGCTGACAAATCGCGAAGGGGTTGTAATAAACGGTCGCAGCGATGTATCAATCACGCCGGCAACAGCAATGCGTGTCAACATCTATGGCGATGACCTAATTATTGAAGATTCAACAAATGAACGCGAATATCGACTGTTCACCGTTAAAACAGATCGCGGCGACGTGAACGAACCTGAAACAATTGAGACGCCATTCTGGGTTAAGAACCTTAAAAACATAACATAAGGGCTTGTTTAATGTCGAGCATCATACTTAACAACTTCTCAGGGATGGTACCGAGATTTGACGGGCGGAATCTACCACCGGAGGCTGCGCAATGTGCGCACAACGTCAATCTTGCTGGCGGTAAGCTTGCGCCTATCGACGTTCCCGGGCCCTTCAAGGTTCTCCACGATCCTGACACTGGAAAGATGAAGAGTATGATACCGGCTGGAAACATTATCAGCATTGACGAGCCAACCGCGCCCGTCATTGCCGAGCGGATAAAACTGTTTCGGCCTATGGACTGGACAAGCTCACTGTTTACAATGGGTTTGTGGGTGTCGTACTTCAATCAAAGCGATGCTCATACTGTTCAACTAGCGGCACCATCTTTTGTTGCTGGGACTAGCGAATGGGAATATACCGAGGATGGTATAATTTGGCGGGCTCAAATGACAGGAGTTACGTTGTCAGCGTACAAGGGGCTATACTATGAGTCCCATGGTATAAAATTCGGACTTTCGTTCTCGGCAGACACGCAGTATTACGGCGGTCCTGAATCTGCTCACACGTTCCCGACTGGACTTGTCACTTGGTCATCTCCTGACTGGCCCGATTTCAGCATGCCCCTTACAGCGCCGATAGATTACAGCGAATACGACGAACCGCCTGGCGATGGTGGCAAGGTATATAGCGGCCAGCGATACACTTATGGACATCTTCAGCTTGTTTCAGTCAATACGCCACGTCCATTGAAGACAATCGACAGAACCATTGACCACAACGGACAGCCCCAAGAGTATGACGGGACATATACCAATGTCACGCTTATCGAGGCCGGTACCGTTGAGTTTCATTTCAAGTGCAATTACATCCGGAACAGTCAGGTCTTTGTTAATTACGTCACATCCTTCATGGATCAGAGGGTTGCCGAGGGTGCTGCGAATATAGCCCATTCAGGGTATGTATCACGAATTGACATGAAAGATATCGAATACGGCGATACTGATGTTCCCGCATCTGGACATGTTCGTTTGACGAATGCGGCCGGGCAGTTTGAAGACGTGGCCTATTCTTCGTATGGTATTGTCAGTGATGTTTATCATTTTACAGTATCTGACACATTGGTCAATTCATATGCTGAAGATGATCAGATATTGGTTATCGATCAGACTGCGGTCGGCAAAGAAGGCCCAGCGAGCGAATTGAGCGAGTTAAATGCTATTGATCCTGGCGACATCCTCAAACTCACCGTTACCCGGGGCGCAGCATATAACCAGCAAAAGATTTACAGAAGCAGTTCAGACAGCGCATTCAGGCTTTTGGAAGATGAGGTTGAAGTAGATACCTACATTGACACATTTATCGAGAATCTTGGTGAAGCATTGCCACCGAATGGGAATTACCCGCACACGACTCTCGCGGCCGCAATGGAAGGAAGCATTGTCCTTGCCGGCCACATCTCAATGATCTTCGACGGCGACGAGGCACGAATCAGCGAACCGTATAAGGAGTGGGTATATCCAGAAGAGTACGCATTCCCTCTTGAAGCGCCATTTATTGCTGCTGCTGCGTTCGGAAGTACTGCCATCATATTCACTGATACACACCCGATTACCGGCGAAGTGGGCAAGGTATTCTCGATATCCGGACAGAATCCCGCGTATCTTAGCCGGTTGCTTATTTCTGATGACAAGCCCCTTCTAAATAAAAGATCACTTTGCATGATCGACAATACGGCCTTCTATGCAACTACGGACGGTCTTATGGCTGTATCTCCAGGCGGCATCCAGAATATCACAGAGGGACTGTTTACCCGGGCGCAATGGCTCGCATACAAACCATCTCTCATGAGCGCGTATACTGCCGATAACTCAATATTCGTTATTGGGCTTGAACCGATTAACCCGATCCACTTCCGGTTTGATATCGGAGAGCGTGGGAGTCTTGCAACATTCTCAACGTATGACTCATTCTCAGAAGCAGAGATGTATTTCAAGAGCAAGATATGGCCAAACATTCGACCAATGAACTATCGCAACATGAAAGTTACCGCTGACGGGTACCCTGTTAAGATTACTCTTATCGGTGACTGCGGTACTGCAAAGCATGAGGTTCTTGTTCCAGACGGAAGGGCAAGGCAATTACCACGCATGAGCCGTTGCCGTGATTGGGAGGTTGAGATACGTGGAAGAAGCACCGTGAGTCATGTGGCAATTGCCACTAACGCACAGGAGCTTAATTCCTAATGGGTAAAAAAGCCATCACTGTCAGCACTGCAACCCGCCCTGCAATCAACGACCAGAATACGGAAGAGAGTTTCCGCGTCCTTGAAGGCAGATTGCAACAGTTGGAAAATCTGGTATCTCCAGGAGAGCAGCAGGCATCTAATTATGACGACGCTTTTGTAAGAGGCCAGATTAGAGAATTACGCCGAGAGATTGAAGAGCACAACCACCGCAAGCAGCAATCAGTATCGGCAGGTGATAGTTATGCTTCAGACTTTAAAGCGACTTACTCCGGATCTGGTGCGGATATTGCTATTGCGACCGGGTACTATTTATTCCCGCTAAGGACTCAAGTGTCTGGCTCGAATGTTACGATCTCATTGACCAACGGTACGCACTATATCTATCTATTACTGGAACAAAAGTCAGGGACTTGGTATCCTTCGCTCGTGGAATCAACTGGATATGCGTATACTCAAGTTGACCGCATTCCCTATATCATTGCCCAGGTTGATGTCGTTGGCGGCGCTATCGATGAGGATACCTTGATTCAGCACCAGTTCGGGGAAGTTCAAAACGCTGCGGGGTGTCGTGAGGTCCGGTATCGTGGAGACTTTGCGGCATTGCAGACGGCGACGAACCTTCAGGTCAATGTTACAGCTGGCCGGGTTGTATATGGCACAGGGACCACGACCGTCAGCGGTAATAAAACAATCGGCGGAGGGGCCGGGGTGCATTACCTGTACGTCGAGTTATCCTATAGCGGCGGGATCGTTTCGGCTATTCAGGAATCAACATCCTACCCAGCGAACACAACTACCCATGAGAGGTTCGTGATCGCGCAGATCGACATTGCCGATAGCAAGATAACTGATGTTCGCCAAGCACACCAGGGGCAGTACACCAGCGTGAGGATTTATGACTAATGGCCTGGAGTGGAACATTCAATTGGGCGAACGCGAGTAGTTTTAACGGTGAAGCTCGGAAGCTATCGATCTTAACTGAAATGATCTTACAGTTAAACATAAAGGCAACTTGTGTGTCTGTTGCGAATATGGACACTGTTGTTCCTGGGGATCCGCTTAGTATTCTGATCGATTTTGATGATAAGTTTGAGGCAGTCGCGAATGAGTTCTATGACCATATCTTAGAAGATGGCTCTAAATGGACTGTCGCGAAACTTGAAACTCAGATAGGCGCGAGCAAGCCGGGAGGCCGGGGAGCTATCTTCTCGCCGACGTGGATCAACTGGATGTACCAGGCGATCAATCTGCTGGTGTGGAAAACATGGATAACTGAGTATACAATGACATTCCCCTCGGTTACAATTACAGCTTGCTGGTACAATTATGTAGAAGTAGACGAGGAATACGTGTGGAAGTTGGACCCTTCATGCCCATGTTCCACTTCCATAAAGAATATGGACAACACTCTTTCCCGGAATTTTGGAGGGAATTACACGTTTGAAGTTGCTCCTGGGGGATCTGTATCTTACATACTTGATGTTCATTACGGATACACGGCAGACGGTAGGCCGGTATATAGCGTCGCCAAACTGTATGTGGACGGCACTCCCGAATTGCACATAGGATTAGAATTACCTGCGACAGGCACTAGTTTTTATTGGAGACCAACATTAAGATATCGTAGCTTGACCAGTGTAGATGTTACAGAGCCTTTTGTAATCCCGTTCTACAATGACTATGGGTATCATTGTAATGGTTCATATCCATCTTCGGTAACAATAACCCCAACGGCACCTGCGGTATGCACATAAAGAAATTACATTTTATATGGCTTGGATCTCCATTGCCAAAAAATCATGAGTCGAACATCTCAGCATGGTCGGAATTTATGCCAGACTATGAATTAATTCTGCATACTGGGAAGCCAGAATGGGCAGAGAAGTACAATGTCTTGTGGGACTATGCACCTAATTGGCAATCAAAAGCAGATCTTCTAAGATACTGGTTGATGGCAAACGTTGGCGGAATCTACGCGGATACTGACACTAAGCCTTTGAAACCATTCGACCATCTGGTGCAGGGGCGTGAATTTGTGGCAGATATTCTTACAGAAGATTACGACGAACCATTCTATGATAACTACTTTATTGGATCTGATGTAATGAACGGGCCGATGTGGACCGCAGTGCTCGAAGCATGTGAGAATGTCTTAATCCAGGGAGCTATTCACCCTGAGATGCCCTTTCATTTAGCCCGTGTGTCTGGTTTTGACTTTGACGAATTGCCATGCGAAACTTTAAGAACATGCCTGGAACCCTCCTATGAGACGTTGAAGACAGTGTGCGAAGGAGCCTATGTTAAGCATTATCCGACGTGGCAGCCCGAAGAGCCCGAGGTCGTGATAAATACAACCTGCTGGACACCACTTGACGAATCGGACATCATCACCCCAGAGCAGGAGCAGCACAGGCTCGACACCTGCAATGCATGTGAGTTCCTATCCGGTGAACGGTGCGCCAAATGCGGGTGCAGTGGGAGACATCGATCGAGGATATCAACAGTACACTGCCCAATCGGTAAGTGGTAGCTTGAATTTCAAACGATAAAAAGTATAATTAAAATAAACAGCGAGGTTACACGATGGCATTCGATAAACGACGTAAAGGCAGACAGGATCTTAGGAATATTCAAGAACAGGCGGGTGATGTATCCTTGCTCAACAGGACAGCTCCGAGGGTGTTTGCACCTACGCGAGCCGATGCTGGACGTATGCAGCGGGCAACTGCGGAGTCTCAGCGCGACATGCTTGAAGGCCGCACTCTTGATACGCGCAGGTTCAACCGCCAGACAACGCAGAACGCCGCAAGTATGGCGGAAAGTGCGCGCCGATTTGATGTTGGCCGCAAAGATTCCCAAGATCGCTTTGACGTGAACCGTCGGGATATGCTTGATAATCGTGCGGATACTCAGAAGCGATTTGAGACTAACAGGCAGGACAGACTGACTCAGAACCGGAATGCCCGCAAGGATAGCTTGATGGGTAAATTTCGGCCTGGCGACGTTGACGAATATCTCCGCAAGAATCCGAGTGCTGGTCAAGGTCAACAGCAATCGCAGACTGGACAAACTCCAACCTTAAAGCCTGGTGAAGAAATAAGATATGATGGTGATGGAAATTCATACATCTATGAAGACTCAACCAAGAATCCGCAACAGAGTCAGCAAGGTCGCATTGTTCAGCCATGGCAGCCAGGGGAAGTAGAGGAGGTATTATTTCAAGAGAGTTCGCAGCCATCTCGCCTTCAACAGCACGTCCAGAACCTCGCAGATAGGCGCGACGCTCACTCGCAGGGTATACAAGATCGCAGAGATAGCCATTTCCAGAACCTCGCAGATAGGCGCGCACCTCAAGGCATGCGGCGTCCGTCCACAAGTGGCGGCGTGCAATTGCGGCCAAGGGTGTCAGCAAAAGCACAAAAGCCCGCAGACCTTACAAAGCAATACGATGCAATTGCATCTGATCTTGTTAACTCAGGGATTGATCGGGCAGAACTCTATGACGAGAATGACAAACCGACAGCAAAGGGAAGGGCTGCAATACAATTCATGATGCGTGGACAAGATCCAGGTCGTGCAAATCTTGCAACAACTCAAGGGAATCTTGAGCAAGAGGCTGCTGAACTGCAGAAGTATCTTGATGAAAATACTGGCTTTGGAAAAGAGCGCGGAACTGTATTTACCAGCGACAAAGCCAAGGAAGCAGAAGCAAGGCTTGCAGAGATCCAGGAAGAGCTTAAAACATCTCCACAGGCACCACAGCCTCAGACTGGTTCAGGATTTCGCAGGCCACAAGAAGTACAGCCATCCGAAGCAGCGCAACCTGTAATCGGACGCCCGACACTACCAGAACTCCCATCAGGCGGGCAAAGAGAACGCGGGGCCGCAACAAGGAATCGTGATGATCTATCAGCATTTGAAGGTGTTGACGCTCGTGTTGGGAATAAGAACGGTGTTCCTGGCGTATGGGTAAAAGATCCCGGCACTGGAAAGCAGCAGTTTATCGGCGAAGGCGAGTTGAAGCAGCATTACGGCGAAGACTTCGAACTTGGCAAACAGTCAGCACAGACCGAAGGCGATACAATCTCATTCCGTCCAAACATGATGAAGCTTCCGGACCTCGGCAGTTCTGTTAGTGAACAGCGCGGCGCATTCGGGCCAACTCCAGCAGGCCAGACAGGATTTGCAAGGCCGAGTGAATCGCCAGCATCCCAGGCAACGCCTCAAGCCGATCCGTCTACATTATCACGATTTGACCGCGTTGACCAAAAGCTTGGCGGAAAGATCATTGACAAAACTCTTGATGCAATCGACAAGGGTGATACCGAAGACAAGCGCGCTGCGGCTCCGGTGATAAGGGAAATGCTTGCAAATCCCGATAAGTATGAGTCACAAATGCTTAACAAGTATCTTGATTCTGTCAACTTCTGGGAGCAGCCAGTGCAGGCGGATCCTCAGCAGCGCAAAGAGGAAATGAAGATTCCTGCCGAGCAGCGCGCCAAAAACAAACGGGATCGTTGGGCAAATCGCTATATGAGCAAGGTTATTTCCGATGCTGCTGGTCCTGGAGTGACTGGACGCGGGCAGAGTAAAGTCGGGTATGACAAAGCTCTAAGATTCTACAAGGAGCAAAACCCCGAAAAGACAGAGCGCGATTTTGAATTAGAACTTATTGAATTGCAGGGCGGATTGCGCAATCCGGTTCTGAGATATTGGCAAGACAAGTCCGAAACGGGCGACATCGAAAAAACTGCTGCAGAATCTATCAGCAAACGACGCTTTACAGCAAGAGGAAAATAATATGGGCTTATATGCAGACGAACTAAAAGCAGCTCAACGAGCCGTTGATACAGATATAAGCAAGGAAGATGCAGTAATCAGAGAGAAAAACACTCGCGATGATTCTGCATTTACTCGTGGTGCCAAACGTGGATACCATGGACTTGTTGGTACCGTTCACGGACTTCGCGGCGCTGTCAATAGTTTGACGGGTGACAAAGTAGCTCGTGATGCTGCGTTTAGAGATTACCAGGCACGTCAACGGACAGCCGGGCAGTTTAAGAAAGAAACGACTCTCATGGGTGACGAGGGTACTCAATCAGCTCTTCAGGCACCTGGTACATTCCTTGCTGAGACTCTTGGCGAGGCAGTTCCGTCGCTGGCTGAATTCGTTGCAACTGGTGCGGCTGGTGCGGCGATTGGCTCTCAAGCAGTTCCCGGCGTCGGACCTGAAGATGTTGTTGCGGCTCCAGTTGGATTCTTGGCCGGTGTATTTGCCAAAGGTGCGATCAAGAAGAAACTTGCATCTATGGGCATGGCATACGCTACCAGGCAACTTGTCAAGGAAGGCGGAAAAGAGCTTGCAGAGCAGACGTTGAAGAAGATGGGAAAAGCAAAGTTCGCAAATTGGGGTGCAAAGCAACTTGGCGGTCGCGTCGGTTCGTTTACTGCGTTGACTGCTATTGCAGGCGGTCAGGAAGGCGGTGGAAATTGGGCAGAGCTTTACGAAAAAGGCATTGACGCCCCTGGTTCATCTCTCGCCATGGGTGTTCTATCTGGAGCAAGTGAGAGTCTTCTCGGTGCAACCCCGGGAATGATGAAGGTTTTTCAACGTCCATCGATTGCGGGCGTATTGAAGCGTGTCAACAATACGAAAGGTGTCGGGGCTGCTGCTGGCGTTCTTTGGGATATGGCAAAGCAGGGCGGCGAAGAAGGTTTGCAGGAGGGAGTTCAGGAACTTCTCTCTATGATCAACATGGACATCAATGATCCAGATCATGAGTGGACGAAGGAAAGTTTTAAGCAGTTGGTCGAATCTGCTGCTGCTGGTGCTGTAGTCGGTGGAGTAACCGGCGGCGCTGGAGGAGTTAAGCAGCAAGTCGGACAGAGATTTGAGCGACAAACTCCTGATGCAGGTCCGGAAGTATCAGACGAAGAAGTTGAATCAGTCATGCAGAACATGGAACCACCAGAGAAGGTTGCTGCAAGCTCTCGACTCATGGCGCGTTCACAGGAAGAGTTTACAAGATTTGCCGACCGTAACGCAGAGATTTTTGAAGATCCAGAGTTCCAGGCGGAGAATGCCGACATCATGGAGCTTGTTTCTGAATACATTGGGAATGAGGACCGTCACGGACTTGGCGCGGCAACTTCAGAGCTAAAGACTCGGGTACTTGAGTTTCAGACGCGACCGATTCAGGAAGAAGTTCAGCCGCAACTTGAGCAACAGGAAGTGCAAGAGATTGATATCCAGGAGCAGCAAAGGCAGCAAAACAGACAAGCTCTTATCGATTCCCAGGGCGACCAGGTGCAGCGCATGCTTGATGAAGCTGCACAACAGCAGGAAACCAAGACGCAGGCCGTTGACACAAAGAAGCAGGGTAAGCGGATTGACAAAAGCCTGGACGAACTTGATAAGGCGTCAGACGCGACCAAGGCGATGAACGATGAAGACTTTGTTGCCAATAACCAAGAGTTGATTTCAGAGATTCAAGAAGCCATTGCAGGCGATCAGGCTGGACTCGTTGTTGAGAAGGTTAATTTACTCAAAAAGAAGATGAGGAATTTTGCCACTCGCGAACGTCGGAAGAAATCCAGACCTTATACACCTCCCCAAACTGACGGGACCACACAACCGACTGAAGTCGGAGAGTTAAGCCAAGAAGAAATGCTTGATTTTCTTGGTGCAAAACCTGGCAAGTATGAATTGCCAACGGATGAAGGCGATACAGTGCCACAGTTGAGTAATCAGGAAGTCCTCGACGCACTTGGCGCACAGCAGCAGCCCGCATTCGGCACGTCATTCGATTTTGGTGCAAACATTGACAAAGAAGGAACTGCAAACAGATCACCAGGAGAAATAGAAAGAGCATACAAGACTTCATCATACAGAGAAGCATGGGACTATGCCTTGCGTGGAGTCAACAAAGAGGACAATGACAACTACAGAGATTTCATAAAGAAGAAGGGCAATAAGGCGTTCCAAGCAAAGAAGTCCGATCCAAACCCCCGCAGTATAGATCAGTTAATACAAGAGATTGGCGGAGGCGATGACGCTGCTGCTCAGTTAGTTAAGCGCATGGAGGCTGAAACAAGCGATCAGTATGCAATACTTGACGCGCTACTCGAAGCCCACAGAGAGCATCTTGACAGGGAAATCGAAACAGAAAGAGCAGAAAAAGGCGAAAGATCCAGAGAGGAAGAGTCGGGCTTCTACGATGAAGTAAGCGACTTCGCAAACAATATGCGCGAAACCCTCACATATCACGAGGATCCAACTACCAAGGCCCAGGAGCTTGAAAACAACGCTATCGAGACCGCAGAATACATTCAGCTGAGAATCCTCGACCAGGACATTGACCCGGATGATGCCTTGAACACATTAACTCGCGCTATCGAAGCGATGTCAGAAAGCAATCCGACCAAGGCCCAGGAAATGCGAATGCTCGAAGCTCAAGAGGGCTTTGTATCAGACATAACGGGCGATGTTTTAGGAGTTGACGAAGACGGCAATCCAATTTACCGCGAACAGGCATCGGACGAAGAAGAGTTAGAGAAATTCACTCCGCCCCGCACAGACTCAGGACTTACAACTCCGGCCGAGAAGGTTGCTCCTGTTGACCTTGGAGCCAAGCCAGAGCCAAAAAAGAAAGCGCCGAAAGCTGAAGCAATAAAAGCAAGAGTCAAAGCGAAACGTGAGGCTAAGAAAGTAGAAAAAGCTGATTCTATTGATGAGTTTGCCAAGCTATTGCTAGACCCTGAAGCCGCTACTAAAAGCCTAGACAAACCAAGCTTATTCAAGAAGATAAAAGAGGCAAGGAATGCCATTACTGCTTATCTGAAGTCAGAAGAAAAACCACGCATATTCAAATCAGAGAATAACACGTATTACTTGCATAAAGCGACACGCCAAGGGGTAGAATGGCAATTGTCAACTTTTACAAAGGATGAGCAGCCATTGGGCCACACCGAGTATAAAAGCTATGACCAAGCAATCGATGACTTAACTTCTGTTGGGGTATCTCGCAAAACGCAGGCAGAACATATACTTGAACGTAAATCGTCCAATGATCAGATTATAAAACAGGAAGATAAAGCAGAGCCCAAGCCGAAAGAGGGCGAGCTATTTGCAGAAGGCGACCCATACGAACGCGCAATCAATATCGCGTCACAGATCCGGAACACTTTCAAGCGCCACACACGCCCGTCCACAAAGGGCATGCTTGCAGAGAATCACGCGCTGAATGTTGCTGAACAGATGCAGAAGAAAATTGCCGACAAGAGCATCAAGGCACCTCAGGCCGAGAAGCAGCTTGAGCAAGCAATGGCAGACGCTCAGAAGTTCGCGAAAGAAGCCACAAAACCCGCCCAACTTCAGGAAGAAACGCTATTCGACATCTCCCCGGACGACGAGCTGAATCTAGGTGATACCGCAGAGCCTGCAAAGCCAAAGACAGAAAAGAAGAATGCTGGTCAAGCGGCAGAATTCGGAGAGAAGAAATTCCCCAAAAGTATACCATGGCAGTACATTGGTAATGAAAGCGACGACTTCAGCGTTGGAGACGTATGGAAGGAAGGCGAGAGTCTTTATGTTACAAGGATACGCAAATCAGACAAAAAGAAGCAGACCTACAAAGCTCCAAAGTCAGGTAATCAGTATGAGCTGATAGGCGATTATTCCAAGCCCAAAACCAAGGGCGAGCAGATCAAGGCCAAGGTTAAGGCGAAACGCGAAAAAGCAGCAACAACTCTTGATCCTGAATTTGTGCGACAAGCCTATGCAGGGACGTCTACAAGCCCGAGATCCGCAGCCAAAGCAGAGCAGGAGAGTTTTGATAGGTTCATGGAAGGGCTTAAAAAAGACGCTCTTGAGTATGTTGAAGACAATGAGGATCTTCAGACAGAGCTCGACTTTATTGCTAAAGAATATATTAGAGAGCGCAAAAAGGCACTTGAAGTTCGTCGAGACACCGTTTCCGGACATGTGGCAGGTAGGTCTAAGTTTAACACGAAGCAGGCGGCTAGAAGAAACAGCGCCTTGGATCGTGCAGAGGATAATTTCTCAAACTGGCAGAAGCGCATCAGTGCAGAATTTGACAAAGCCCTTGGTATTGACAAAATAAAAGCCGAACGACAGCAATCCAGGGAACAGGCAAAGAAAGACGCAAGAGAGAAAACAGAACAGGCGGCGAAAAGCAAGCGCGCAAAGCAAGTCAGGTATCCGATAATCAATGATCCGGAATATGGAACGCCGATCACCAAAGAAGAATGGAAAAAAACTCACAGCGATTTCAAAAGCGTTGTTGTTAATGAGCAAGGTGAGTTCCGGTATCGTTCAAAAATTATCAACAGTGCATTGACTCCTGTTTACATAACAGATCAAAAAGAAGTCAAGCAACCATCTAAAGAGGCCGAAAGTAAGAAACCTTCCGAGAAAGTAACAGATGTTACGGAAAAGCCCAACCCATTCGCCGACCTGAAAGAGCTTGACGAGATCAAATTCAATCGCGGTGGGAGAGATTACACGAGAGACATTATCAAGGTTCTCTCGAATGGCGAGTACCAGGTTGAGCTATTTGGAATAAAGAGAATCAAGCCGTCAGAAGTTCTTAGGGCGAGAACTAAGGCTGGTGAGGTTATTGAAGCCACCACCGAAGAAGAAGTCGTATTTAGTCGGACAAAGGAGTTTTGGCAAAAAACAATCAAAGAACTTAATGAAGAAAAGAAGGCTAATTTACGCAACATCCGTGAAAGGTCTACTGATATCCATGGCGTAAAATGGGCTAATAAGTCCGAAAAACGCTCTAAGGTGAAAGAGATTACCGAAGCAAAAAGATATCATGAAAAATTGCTTGAGATTCACCAAGAGCGCATCCAGGAAGCTATTGACGAAGGTAAAACAATACCACCAGAAGTGCTTAAAGATTACCCCGGACTCGTTGCAAAGCCAGCCGAAGAAGCCCCCACCGATACCACAAGCGATTTCGACACAGCCAAGAAGCCTAACCCTCAAGCAGTTGCAGAATTGACCGAGCAGGCCAAGGCCGCAACCACAGAGAAGCTTCAGGACACGCTGAAGGCGTTGGAAAACTACAAGGATGATCAGGCAAAGGTCAAGAGGAAGATCGTTCAGGATGAGTTAGATCGACGTACCACCCCCGCGAAGAAGGCCGAGGCGAAAGAGATCAATGATGTAAAATCTTACAATGAGGTTATCAAACGTATAAATTCAGGCGACATTACAGCCGACGAATTACGGGCTGCATTTAAGTCGTTCACAGAGAATCGACAGGTATTTGTAGACTTCCTGCAGAGCAAGACAAAGGCACAGATTGCAAGGGCTTCTGGACAGTATCGGGATGATTCGACCAAGCCAACAATGATAAAAACTGCAGTGGACAGGTTCGCACAGGAGTTTATTCCGAAATCTCCATCTGTAAGTGGATTCACAACGTTTAGCATGACTTTCGGCGAGAGCACGACAGATGCAGTCAACCGACAAATCAAAGACATCACTGACGCTGACCTTGCCAAGATCCAAGAGAAGACCAAGGAAGTTCGAGCAAAACAGGCAGAAGAGAAACAAGCTCGCCTTGATGCTGTAAAGGATCCGAAAACGTTGAGCGACTTCCGTATTGCACTCGATGAAGGCGTAGAGCTCACAGAAGAGCAGCAGGCGAGATACGACGATTTAGCAACCGCAGCACGCAGGGAGCGCACAAAAGAGCGTAAAGAAGCCCAGAGAGAAAGATTAACGGCTCCTGTTGGCGATGTCGGCATGAGTATCGTCGAAGCGTACCACGACAAAAAAGATATTCCCATGTTCGTCGTTCAGCAGGAAAAGCGTGTAGAGCGTGACGAGTTTATACGACTCAAGGCTATTGCAAAGGCAAATGGTGGATATTGGAGCAGATACCGAGGCGGAAGAGCAGAGCCCGGCTTCCAATTTACCAGCCAAGAAGATGCTCAGACATTCATTGACAATGCCATTGGTGAAGAAAGCACCGCGACAAAAGAAGCCGTCCCAGAGAAGACCGGAGCCGAGAAGCTCCGCGAAGTGGCAGAAGGCCTCATGGAGCGCGGAGTAGAGAAGCGTGACCAAGATCGCAAAGACAACACCTCCAGGCGTGCAGGCATGGCCGCAAGTGCGATAGCAGACGCGGAAAGGGATATCGCTATTGCTAAAACAATGCAGAACATCGCCGAGTCTATTGAAAATGATACTGCTACACACCTAAAAGGGCTTAAAAACAAAACTCAGATCGAGACATTGATAAGTGTCATGTTTAGAGCTAGAACGGAATATGTGCGAGATAATGACATCAGTTACGAGAAGTCAAAAGAACTTCCAATGTGGCAACAAGCATACATGAAGTATGTGAAATATCCAAATTATGAACTTCATTACAACACTGTCACCGCGATTGCCCGTGAGTTGGACAAAGCAAAAGGTGGTAAGCGAGCAGCACAATATCTTAGAAAATGGGCCAAAGAAGGCGAAATCTACAAATTCACCAGCAAACGGGATCTTGATGTTATCGAAACAATCAAGAAGAAACTGAAAGACGAATATATGGTTGAATGGGTTCTGCGCGATTCTCTCGATATTGGAAGACTGGAGCGTATGGATGTATTGAACGCTCAGGAGTTACGTGCAGCAATTCGTGAATTTGATGGCATGCGGGAGTCACAGAAGGCAGAGGATCCAATCAAGAAGCTTGAGCGCGACATCAAGACTGATAAGTTTGAAGGTCTAGATTTCTTCCCAACTCCTATTCCGCTGGCAAACCGCATGGTCGAGATGGCAGACATCGAGCCAGGCATGAAGGTTCTGGAGCCAAGTGCCGGTAAGGGCGACATTGCTAAGTCAATCCAGGACGCACACCCGGACGCAGATGTGACAGCCGTTGAGGTTTCAGGAAAACTCCGCGAGATCATCAAGGCAAAAGGCCTTAATCTTTCGAATGACCGTGATTTCCTTGAGCATGAAGGCGAATATGACCGCATTGTTATGAACCCGCCATTTTCCAAGAATAAAGACGTAGAGCATGTAAGACACGCATACAGCCTACTCAAGCCAGGCGGCAAAATCGTTGCGATAGTCAGCGAACACCCGTTTTTTGCCAATGACAAAGTATCAAAAGAATTCCGCGAGTGGTTTGACGAGGTTGGCGTTTCTGATGAAAAGATGCAGGACGCATTCAAAGGAAAAGATGCCTTCAGACAGACAGGCGTGAATACCAGACTGATTGAGATCGAAAAACCTGCTTCTGAAGTAAAGTACAGTGTCAAAGAGTTTAGCAGCGTTGACGACATACAGGACAAATGGAAAGATAAAGTTGATTCTTTATTCTTATCTGAAGATGATAACTATGTCAAACTGATGAATGTAGTTGTCGGAAAGGGTGACAGAAAGCAAGGAATTGGCACTGCGATAATGGAAGATATCGTGTCATACGCAGACCAGGCTGGCAAAGTTGCAAGACTAACCCCTGCTCTTCAGGATGACAGAATGGGCACAACATCAAAAGCCAGGCTGAAGAAGTTCTATAAACGATTTGGATTTGTGGAGAACAAGGGCCGTAATAAAGATTTTGTTTACAATGCTGATGAAATGTACAGAGATCCACAAGGTGATGTAAAGTTCAGCCTCGATGGATCAACCACCCGCACGCCCATAACGAGCGAGAACGTTCAGGAGTCATTCCCTGGCTCTGAAATTACTAATAATGGCGACGATTACACTGTTGCTCTTCCGTCTGGCGCGAAGTTCAACATAACGATGACCAAGAGCATTCCTACCGTTGTCAGCAGCATAATGCGCGATTACGGCGTTACTCGTGAAGTTGCCGAACGTATGGCAATAAGTGGCGCTAAAGGTGCTACGGTTCCATCCGGTGCGACCGTGGAGCTTTCAGACGGTAAGGAGTTGAGCCTTGACGAGATCAACGTTATCATCCAGGAATCTCGCGGCGACAGTGGTACCGTGAGGCATGAGGGTTTGCACGTTGCAAAACAGCTTGGATTCTTTGATAGCGCGTATGGTAAATCTTTGTGGGACTCTCTCATGCTGGAATACGGCAGTGAGGAAAATATTGCAAATGCCCGGGAAGTCTGGACTGGTCAAAACGGATTATGGGGCAAGATCGTCCAGTGGTTCCAACGTCTCAAGCTAAAACTTGGCATGGAGATCAACCCGAACGCCGCGCTTAACGAGACTTTCACAGAGCAGTTCTGGAGCCAGGGCGTTGATAGGTCCAAGGTATCGCGCACGCAGTTTAGCAGCATTGACCAGACCGATACTCCAGAGTTCAAGAAGTGGTTTGGCGACTCAAAGGTGGTTGACGAGGATGGTGAGCCGTTAGTACTATACCATGGTTCAGATGAAGAATTTACATCATTTGATAAGTCAAAAGCTCAAGACGGTAGATGGGGGAAAGGATTCTATTTTGCAGATAACGCTGATACCGCAAAGAAGTATGGCAAAAACATCATGAAGGTGTATGTAAAAGCTGATAAATTATTCAGCATGGACACTAATAAAACAGATGGCTCTGGAAAGAGTTATGGAGTCTCGGGTACACTATTTCGAGATGGTGGATTGGTATACATGGTAGACAAACCCACCCAAATCAAATCCGCAACCGATAATATAGGCACGTTCGACCCACAGAATCCCGACATCCGTTTTTCAGCCGATCCGGTAACGAGCATCAAGAACGACGTTGTTGACGATCTACGGGAGCAGCGACGTGCTGGAGAGATTACTGCAGTCGAAGCGGAGAGTCAACAGATGTGGCTTGACCATGCTGAAACAGCGTTAAACAATGACTTCACCGCCGGGGCAAGGTTGTTAAATGAATTAACAAAAGAATCCCGCGTGTTGAGTGACCGAGAAACCGCTATATTGCAGGTTCACTACCGCCGTGAGTACAATGTATTCGAGCAATTGTCAGACAAGCTATTTGAGGCCCAGGATTCTGGCGATGCTGGTTCTATTGCAATAGCGCAGACCGCAGTAAACAATCAGCTTGTAACCGTCAACGGTATTGAGGAAGTAGCGAGATCGGCCGGGCGTGAGTGGGGTCGTGCTGGTGTTGCCCGTCAGATTGCACTTAAGAAAGACTTCTCACTTGCCGGCATGGAACGCAAGGCACGTGTTGCCAATGGCGGAAAGGCTCTAAATAAGGAGCAGATGCAGGAGATTAAGAAGTTATCCGAAACTGTTGAGCGCCTTGAGAAGCGCATCCTGGAAGAATCAAGCAAGGTGTCGGACCTCGAGAAACAGGTAGCAATCAAGAGCCGCTTTGAAGAGGAAGTTGCCAAGAGTAAGAAGCTTCCCAAGAGGCAGAAGCCAAAGAAAGCTATAACAGCAGGCATGAAGATTGGCAATGTGTTGGAAAAACTCGGATTCTCTGGCATGAAAGAAAAGGTCAAAGGATTAAAGTTCAAGATTGATGAAGATGCTGACATTGCACCTGACGAAGAATCGATGATCATTGACGAACTCATGGAGCCAGCTATAGAGATGGCCAAAGCATACAACGAGTGGGGAATAACCAGCGTTGGCGCATTCATCGCTGCAGTTCGCAGTGAATTTGGCGAGACAAGCACCGCAGCAGAGTTGACCTTTGCGAAAGCCTGGAACGACATGGCGTCAAAATCCAATGACAAGACGATCTCAGGCGGTGAACTCGATATTACAGATGCCAAGAGTATCATCAAAGAAGCTCGCAGTATCCAACGGGAATTGATTCAGAACGGAATCCTCAACAATATCCCTAAAAAAGAAGCTCAAAACACAGTCATCGATGCAGTCCACAAGACCCTTCAAGAGTCTATCCCGGATATGTCCAGAGGCGAGGCAATTGACGCACTTAGCGGTTATGGCCAGTTCTCAACGCCTTCCAAGAATGAGATTGACATTGCCATTCGCGAATTGAACGCATTGCACTTGCAGGTTTCCAAGCAGACTGTTTTGAACGAAGCCATTGCCAAAGCGGAAGAATTGCGCGAGGAAGGCTTAAGCGACGACGAGATTGCAAAGCGCCTGGTCGATGAAGGATTACAGCTCAAGGCAACCGGATACGTTCGCGGCGGTCAAACCGATCTGGTACGGCATATGATCGCGCAGACAAACGAGCTAAAGAAAGAGTTGCCAGTTCTCCCGACTGCCAAAGAAGGCCAGTTACAATCTGCCCTAGATGCAGCGAAGAAGACCACCAGGAACCGCATCAAGGATCTTCAGTGGGAAATATCCAACAAAGAGCGCATTGTTAAGGTGCGTAAATCACTTAAGGCTGACAAAGAACTTGAAGCACTCAGAAAAGAGCGCGACGAACTTGTTGCAGAGCATCGCCAAATGTTCCCGGCAAAAGCTCGAACAGAAGCCCAGCGGATCGCAGCCGCAGAATCAGCACTGGACAAAGCAATCGCCCGCACCGAGCAAGAGATTCTTTCTGGTGACATAGGCGTTAAGAAGGTTCAGAAGGTGTCAACACCAGCAATTGATGCCAAACGCGCCAGGCTGGACGAGCTAAAGGCACAAAAGCAGGCACTCCGCGACATCGCAAACCCCAAGATGACGCCAGAACAACGCGCGCTGAAGAATTACGAGGCGAACATTCTACGCAGGGTTGCCGGCTACCAGGACCGCATTGCAGAGAAAGACTTTGCGCCACGGAAGAAAGAAACACGCGAACTCTCTGACGCAGAACTTAAGCTGAAGAAGCGCTTGGAAGATGCGAAAATCGAATTCATGCAAAAATCAGATGCCTATCGACGTGCAAATCTAAGCCTGCCAGGGAAAGCTCTCGATTATGCCAAGGAAATAGGCCATATATCAAGATCCCTTATGACATCTATGGACTTATCTGCAGTGTTTAGACAGGGCGGGATTGCTGTTTACTCGCATCCAGCACTTGCTAAAAAAGCATCTAAAGAAATGTTCAAAGCACTTGCCAGCGAACAAAACGAGTTTAATTCGGCAGAGAAGATGAGGCAACACCCATTATGGCAGAAATCACAGACTGCTAAGTTAGCAATCACCACAAACGAGGGTCAGATAACAAAGCAGGATGAAAGTTTCATGGGCAGGTGGGCAGATCGCGTTCCTGGCGTTGCAGGAAGCGGAAGAGCATACACGACTTTCTTAAACAGCATGCGGTTCAACTTGTTTGTGACTATGGTTGATTCTATTGGCAAAAACGGACAAGTAACAACCGAAGAGGCTAAAGTCATTGCCAACTACATTAATGCGGCGACTGGCAGGGCTGACTTTAAGAGATTGAATGAAACTGCAGCAACATTAAACTCGGTATTCTTTGCGCCAAGATATGTTGCTTCCAGATTTCAATACCTAGCAATCCCATTTGCTCTGCCATGGATGAACACGACACCGCGGGTTAAGAAGATGATAGCTCAAGAATATGCCCGGACCTTTGCAGGCGCAGCGGTGTTTATCGGATCCCTTCTTACACTTGCTGCAATTACTGCAGACGGAGAAGAGGAAGAGCCTCGTTTCGAGATAGACCCACGGTCTACTGACTTTATGAAAATCCGAGTTGGAGATACGCGTATCGATCCACTTGCGGGATTATCACAGGTTATCGTGTTCTCTTCTAAGGTGTTGTCAGGACAAACTAAGTCGGCGATGTCAGGCGAAGTCAAGAGCCTTTCGGATGTCAAAGGTCCATTCGGTCAGACGCGTTGGAGTGTCACAGGTAGATTTTTGCGCGGAAAATTGGGGCCTATACCTGGTGCAACTGTTACGACTCTTAATGATTTTACAGATGTTGTCGGTCAAAAGCATTCCCCTGCTGGACTGACTGCCGGCCTATTTATCCCGCTTTCTATAAGAGAGGTTCGCGATTCTATAGTAGCACGCGGATACTCAAAGGGCACTGCCATTTCGATGATGGCACTATTTGGGATGTCTGTCGGGACATACGGTAAGCGGAGTGACTATTTAGCTGCGGATAAGGCCGAAAAAGCCAAGATATTCGCCAAAGACCTCAAGAAGGTCAATAGCCAAGATAAGCATCTCCCTTACCAGGATAAGCTTACGCGGGAACAACTGAAGCGCTTTGAGCGGGCAAAACTACGGAAGAAGAAAGCCAAGAAGAAAGATGTCAAGAAAAAACCTTGGCAGAAGTAATATACATCAAATGCACACGACGTACATTTGGTGTCTACAAATCCAATTCCAGTTGATTATTGCCAGGCAGTTCTAACATAGGCGCAGATTCGAGAAGTTTCAATTCATCGGGTAATCTATGCCACGTTCTTCCTTGCCCGTCGAGGACTGCCCACTTGAATCTATTGTAATGGCCTTCGGTAGGGAATCTCACGCGCCTGGTTATCCTACCGATAGCCTTACTGTCTTTTATCTCAACCAGGTCGCGGATCTTCATTCCGCCCCCTTCACATGTTCGCGGGCCTGTTTGAGCCTACATTTTACACATAGTTTGTCATCGTGCGGATACGAAATATT
>Ga0233415_10000400_pt1 | contig 20844 bp, 22 predicted proteins | sample Na_anoxic_12_MG_FD_188631 | JGI IMG/M metagenome (GOLD analysis project Ga0233415, IMG submission 188631) | Seawater microbial communities from Saanich Inlet, British Columbia, Canada - Na_anoxic_12_MG | ecosystem: Environmental > Aquatic > Marine > Inlet | place: Canada: British Columbia... | reverse complement strand
CAAGAAATCACATTCATTCATATTACATGTTTCCATCTGAACCTGCATTTGAATCCAATAATCCTCCTTGGGTATCCCAGTAATCTCTCTGTTTACAATATTTTTGATTTCCAACATGCGACCATACCGAGGACTACTTGGGTCCACATTGATTCCATCTGGCGACGCACCAATATAATAATATTCATCGTGCTTTATACATCCAAAATCTTCCACTTTTGTATTATATACTTTTTCATAATACATGAGCGACAAGTCCTCGTATTTTTGACCATGGTGCATAGCACTTTCGGTATTTACGCTATGATATTTATCAACATTAAGGGGCGTACATTTTTCATAAATGAGTTGATTCTGCGAACTTGGGGAACTAAACGTTTTCCAGATTGAACTTGCTGTAAGTAAATTATAACGAAACCTATACCAGTCATCTGTGCGCTGTTCCGGCTGAGGCTTGTTTCTTAAAAGTTCAATTTGAGCCTTCATGGTTTCATGATTCGGTACCCTCCGTATAAATGTTGTCGGATATGATCGAGGTGGCATAAATTGCCCGAAATATGATTTATGTGCGCAAGAATATTCTTCTTTAATAATGGATATTAATTCTTCGCCGTTTTCTTGTGTTGTTATTTCGCTGATAATTAGTTCCATGTTTTCAACAACATAATATTTTAATTGTTCATCAAAATTCATCGCCTTTATGGTCATGGTATGATTGCTCATATATTCGTATATCATCTCATACATTGATTCATATAAAGATATCCTTTCTTCGCTACTCACGCATGGTTGAACCGGTGTGTCTAACACACTATCAAAACTATCATAAATATCGTCCAAATCATTCATTTTATCGATATGCATAATTTATATACTATTATTATTACTTGACTTGTTTTTATGCACTATCATTTTTCTTTTTAAAGTGATACTTCTTTGGCAATCGATCCTATGATTTTGTTCGTTCCCTTGTCGTCATTCATTACTTCCTTTGTAATATTGCTTACCAATTGCATATAGTCTTCCTGTCCGTTTTTAGAATTCAATTGTTCGACTTTTTCTTTTTCCCAGACATTAAAATTCGATAATTGTTTTGTAGCCAGACTATCTATGGTAGACCGTATTCTTTCACAATTATTATCTTTGTGCCATTCATCATTATCTTTAATATGCATAATTCTGCGTTTTTGGTCAGAACAATGAATGGGTCTTTTTTCTATTTCCAAGTTGCGCAGGCTTTGAATTATCTGATTATTAACACTTTCTAATAGCCCCTTCTCTCTTGTCATCTCCAAGTCCTCGAATGATATTTGAAGCGAGTTCATAAAATCGTTAATGTTCAGGGCATCCTTGCATGTCTCGTTTAAAAATACATTCAACTTGATCTTGTTATTGATATTATTGGTAATATTCGTATTATTTCCAATCATGGGTATCAAGTTTATTATTTCTTTTTGATGAACTTCTTGTTGTTTTACCACAGTTTCCTGTAAATCTTGGTTTTTCTTCATCAAGTCAACAATCAATTCTTTAAAATTTCCCATATTCGAATGCTCTTCTATAGGACTTGATACATCCGGTGCACACCATTCATGGTTAGCATTCAGTATAATACATTTTTTTTTATGACTGTGTAAACTCTGTCGATGCTTATAGCCTTTTCCACAATTGCATATATAATTTTTGTCAGATACATATACGACTGAATCATAACAATAATTGTTTACCATTAACAAATGTTTTTTTGTGATATAATGCTTTTCAATGGAACTTTTTTTATTACATATATAATTGCATGGATTACACGAATAATAGTCATTTGTGGAATTTTCAGGGTCATTCATTCTCAAAGTTATAAATTGATGATAAAATATATTGCTAAAATTACTGCAACTAAAAGTTGCTCAGCGTAAGTATTTGTACTTATGATGTGGGAGTATATATATATGGACGATATTTATTACCATTTATGTATTGGGTAAAATGTGTTATAAAATACCTTCAAAAAGTTGCTCGAGCGTAAGTATTTGTGTAAGTATTTGACGACTTACATAAAAAGTTGCTAATTATGGTCGAGCAACTAAAAGTTGCTAAATGTAAGTATTTGTAAATATGGTGCCAAAACATTTCACCTAATTTTTGGGTTAACTGCATAATATATAATGTTTTTGGTGGTATAAAACTCGAGCAACTTTTTTCCGTCCAAGTGTAAGTATTTTTGTAAGTATTTGACGACTTACAAAAAAGTTGCTCGAGATTTTCATTTTCGCGTTTTTTTCCTTACAATAACAAATAATTCATATGTGATTATGGAATTGCTGCATAATGGTGTAAGTGGTATTTTGACGTTTTTTTTCAAATCGAAATTTACCCGAGTGAAAAAAGGACAATTTAAAATGTCCAAAATCGATTCGCCCAGAATAGAATTGGAAAAAAATGCCAAAACGTAACTTGTTTACATAACTGTAATAAAAAGTGTAAATGTGTTTGGTCAAAAGTCTCTTACACGTGTAGGGCACCATTATTTACGTACTTACATGACATGTAATACAAAAAATCACAAACTAATTGTAAAAAAAACACTTACATATGTAAGGCGGATCACATAATAATAACCGGATGCCTTCATGATTTTGGACAAGGTGGATATACGTCCCTACATGGCATGTAGTACATAATTGCCATTTTTCATATAATAATACTCTTTACATCCGTATCTATGTATGTAAAAAAATCGTTCTACAAGATAAGCCATGAAGAAAATCGATATTTCATCAAAGAGAGATAATAGAAAATTAAGCAAAAATGTCAGTTCGGCGATTGGAAATAACAAGACATTTTCTGAACAAAAAATCATTTTGAATCGCATTTATTTGGAAGATGAGTCTTTAGAAAATAGAGACACATATCTCTCCGAGTTGAAAAAGAAATGGAATAGTTATAAACAACAAGATAAGAAAAACAATATTTTTCACGACGACTACTTTATACACTTTGATGATATGATTAAAAAACTGGTTTCTTCCAAGATGCTGTGTTATTATTGCACATGTGATTGCTTATTTCTATACGAGGATAGCTATCAGGATACACAGTGGACACTCGATAGAATAGACAATAATAAGGGACATACGGATAGTAATACGGTTATATGTTGCTTAAAATGCAATTTATCTCGTGGAAATATACATCATGATAGATTTATTGAATCCAAAAAAATCAGAATTGTTCGGAAAATAGAATGAGTAAGTTTAGTGTATGATTTTTTTGTATACTGGCACTATAATATTATGCCAGGTAATTCACCTCCTGTTAAAAAGAAGGCCATTGCATGGAAATGGGCTCCAGCGAACGATTTTCGAAACCATGAAAGAAGTGAATTGAAAGACAAGTATAAAGTTACTGGAAGTGAAATCATAAACCTGGTTCTGAATGAAGGAATGGTTGTGCATGAGACTAAACGCGAAATAAATAATCTTAAATTAGGAAGTAGAGAGATTATGGGAAATACAACGAAGAACCCCTTTTTAAAAAACAACTATCTGGAAGATATAATGAATCAGGAAAATTTCTTGACTCCGAAAAATTCAAATAATGAATTGAAACATTAATTGTTGAATAAAACAGATATAAAAGCTGGACTTGATACAATACAATGAATTCATATTCGACACAAAATGATTTATTATTAAATACTTTATTAGAATTTTACAAAAAAGAAGGGCATTTAGACAAAATGCTTGATATTATAAATGGTAATACGAAAATTTCACTCCGTATTATCGATTGGTTTTCCACGAATTACGCCAAGAAAAATTTTACGGTTTATGATAGAAATGACCGCAGATTTAAAGTCTATATTGATTACAAGTTGAAATTGAAAGCATATTCAAAGCGGCGTTTCGATCCATTTTGTCGATGGGATCGTATATCTATTCCATATAAAGAGGGTAGTGAGGTTCAGACCACAATTGGTCAGTTGAATTTCTTTAAATGGGCGATTGATAACGGAGTTATAGACTATGTTGAGAATAACCACGACTTGATTGAAGCTGACATGAATTCGCGCAATAGTACGTCAAAAAAAAAGCATCTAATCGCAACGGGGGCGTTGGAAAACAAGAAGACGCGAAAAAAACGTGAGGAATTATCAGTATCTGCTTCCAAAAGTATTAAAAAGGAAAACGTAGAAATAGTAGTTTCGTTCGATTAGAATTTAAAATGAAAATCATGTTTTATTATTAACGATAATAATAAAATATGGGTAATAAAACTTCACAGATAAAAATATCTTTTGATGAAGTTCAAAATAAAATAAATGGGGCTAATGGTAATGCTATTGCTAATGCCAACTCGAATATAACGACATGTATATTTATAAACACGCTTCCTGAAAATAAACAATCTTGTTTGATACCTACAACAACTGTGTCCAGCGATGAGGAAGGAACTATAAATAACCTGTTAAAAAATAATTCCGACGTAGAAATTATTATTTATGGGATGAATAATAATGATGAAAGTGTTATCCGAAAATATAAACAATTGGTCAGTCTCGGATTTCAGAATATATATATTTATTTGGGGGGAATGTTCGAGTGGCTATTATTGCAAGACATATATGGTACTGAGAATTTTCCAACCACTTCACGAGAGCTCGATATAATGAAGTATAAACCGTCAAAAAAAAGTGATACTTTGTGAATGTATATATAGACAGTTTATTCATTATCTAATGCCTCATTCGCGAGTTTGTCTGCGTGTGAATTATCATTGCGATAAATATGTTGTATCGCTACTTTTGGTATTTGTTCAATCAATTCTTTTACCACATCATGATATACTTTCAGATGAAGTGCCTTGACTTTATATACACCGAGCACTTGCTTGATAATTAAATCCGAGTCTCCATAAATATCTACATAGTCGATTTTTTCTTCCACTATGTATTTTAATCCTTCAATTAATGCCATGTATTCGGCAATATTATTTGTACCACTTTCTATTTCAACACATTTTTTAAATTCATGAAGTACTTCTGTATTTTTTTGGTATACAACAAAACCTAATCCAAGTTTATTCGCAGGATTGCCTCTGCATGCTCCGTCAAAATACAATTTACATGATCTATAATTGAATTGCTCTTCTATTTTCTTTGACCACTCCATATGAATCTCTGGATGCAAGCTTAAATCAAGATCTGCGTCAAGAACTACCACATTATCCCCCATACTTCCCAACCATTTCTCGTGAAATTCATGGCACCTATGTAAATAGTCGGAATCGATAATCTCACCTGGTCGAGCGCGTTTCTTAATGCGTCCATCGCAAATCGCAGATGAAGCACGTACATATACAAAGGATGATGGATACACCTCGCTTAGAAATTCATCGAACCAAGATAAATAAATGGTCATTTCATCCAATGAAATATGTCCGTCTTCGTGTAGCATTCTTGCAAAAATATGTCTGTCAGTCATCACTGAGCGCTCGGTAATGATAACTTGGTATTTATTCGACAAAACGGCTTTTCGTATAAGATGCAGTCTTGAAATATAGGCCATCATTTGAAATCGAAAAGCATATTTATGCGTATCCTTGTATAGGTTGGTTAAAATAGGCACATTTTGTTCATCAACCACAGTATTCCATGTATCGACTGGTTCTTCAACGAATCCAATTTCCTTATTATTCTTATATTTTTCCATAAGAAAATTATATAGGGTCGATTTTCCTGACCCTATATTGCCGTCAATGCTAATAATTCTTGGAGAAGACTTCATTATCTATCGTAGTTAGTCAACGTGATATATGTTTAAATGTATTCAATTTTATTTTTATTAAAATTGAAGAGACAATAATAGTTAAACAGATTTTATAACTATTGAAGTAATATGGATTTAATTCAGAGAAAACTTACACGAAGTGAATGGAATAGCACCGAGGTGCCGGTTTCATTGGGGGAAAAGGAAATTTTAAAGCTGATTATGGAAGGCTACAATAATACCAGCTATATTTATAATAACCAGACGTCTCTGGCATTATTTTTGAAAATGACGACTACGGCCAACGATGATGCTTCGAACGCATATCTTTATACTGAATTCTTTGAAAAGGAGGTTGCCAAAATATGCAAAAAATACGAGATTGAAAAACCGACCATTTCATCAAAGGTAAAGAAGATGAACAAGGGCGAAATGATTCGAATTAATAATTCAAAAACGATGCTTGAGAAATCAAAGCCGAAAATTTTTGAATATTGTTTAATTCGATTAATTGAACTAATATTAAAATCGCAACATGAACAGAAACGAGACGACTTTTTATACTTTTATTATTCACTTAAATACTTGATGAAGACACAGATTCGATTCATCAACGTTTATATCGTAAATCTTGTGGACAAAACATTGACTGATCTTGTCGACCAAGTTGATCTAATCGAGGTTATCAGGTTATCGCCACGTATATTGGAAAACAATGAATATTTGAATCATTTTCGTGATTATACATTGTATGAGCATCAAAAACAATTGTTCTCTTTTTGCAAGAGTAATATTTTGAAACCAAAATTAATTACCTATGTTGCGCCTACAGGAACAGGAAAAACGCTTAGTCCAATCGGCCTATCTTCAGAATATAAGGTTATATTCGTATGTGCTGCGCGTCATGTAGGACTTGCTCTTGCAAAATCGGCAATCTCGATTGGTAAGAAGATTGCATTCGCCTTTGGATGTGATAGCGTAGATGACATTAGACTACATTATTTTGCAGCAAAAGATTATGTAAAACATAATGCCACTGGAAGGGACATTAAATACCGAGATGGTTCCAAGAAAGTGGATAATAGTGTTGGAGACAATGTAGAAATTATGATTACGGATATCAAGTCTTACTTGTGTGCAATGCATTATATGATAGCATTTAATTATAAGGATCAACACAAGCTCATCACCTATTGGGATGAGCCAACAATAACAATGGACAAGGCTGAAGATGACAATCATAGATATATTCACGATAATTGGTCAAAGAATGTCATTCAAAACATGGTGCTTTCTTCGGCAACATTGCCTCCACGCAATATGATTTTCCCCATTATACAGGATTTTAAATCAAAGTTTCCGGATGCAATCGACCTGGAGATTATTAGTCATGATTGCAATAAATCAATTCCGATTGTCAACAAAGAGGGCAGCATTGAAATGCCACATTATATATGTAAAACTGGAGCAGAGCTTTCCAGTTGCGTAGAGAACTGTTTACAATTCAAAACATTGTTCCGTTATTTTGACTTGAATGAGATCGTAGACTTTCTCTTTTGTATACGCGAAAAACAACTCGCAATTGATGATAGATATACATTGGAGCAGTATTTTGAATCAATCGATGATATAAATATGAATCGACTCAAAGAAAATTACCTGCATATTTTAAGCAACATAGACCCCGATGAGTGGGAAGAATTACACGCGTTCATGTTGGGAAAGCGTCTAATTAAATATGAGGGGAGTGTATTATTGACTACCAAGGATGCGCACACTTTAGTTGATGGACCGACGATTTACTTGGCGGATGATGTAAATAAAGTAGCCATGTTTATGTTGCAAAATGCGCGCATACCCGAGTCCATGATAGCGAATATTTCTAAAAATATAGATTTCAACAATCGTCTTATGAAATTGATAACGGAAAAGGAAAAGAAATTGGAAGACAGTTTGGGGGATGAAATCGAAAAGGAGCGTAAAATGACGAATATGCGCATTTCGCCAGAACAGAAGAAAATTAAAAAGGACATTGACGAATTATATAGTCAGATTCAGACAATAGAAATGGAATCATCATATATTCCGAATACGAATGAACATTTAACAAAGTGGTCTGATAAAACGATTCGCACGAACGAAATGATGCCTGTAATCGAACCACATATTGTTGAGCGTATAATGACATTGGAAATAGAAGATACTTGGAAAGTGTTGTTGTTGATGGGTATTGGAGTCATGACGAATCATGGTAGTATCGAGTATAATGAAATTATGAAACAATTGGCCGATAATCAAAAATTATATTTAATCATGGCGACATCGGATTATATTTACGGAACGAATTACCAATTTTGCCATGGATTCATTGGAAAGGACTTGGAAAATATAACGCAAGAAAAGACGATTCAAGCAATGGGTCGTATTGGGCGTAATCAACTGAGTAAAACCTATTCTATTCGATTACGAGAGAATAGCTTTCTTCCTAAAATATTCTTTAAGCAAGACTTTAGTTTAGAGGCGCAAAACATGGTTCGCCTTTTTGAAACGGATGAAATTGAAGAGGATTAATCAAATATTTTACGCAAAAGACCCATAGACATGCCACCAGAAGTGCTGTCTTTCTTCATCTCCTTCTCCATCTTCTTCTCCATCTCCTTCATCTTCTTCATATTCTTCTCCATCTCCTTCATCTCCTTCTCCATATCCTTCATCTCATTCATATTCTCCTTCATCTTCTTCATATTCTTCTCCATCTCCTTCATCTCATTATCCATATCATTCTCCATGAGTTTGATGGTTCTTACTTTACGCCCACCCTTTGTCATAAAATAGACCTTTGCGGAACTATATTTATTAGTTGAACCGGACTCTTTATGAAATGTTATAATATTGTCTGATGTAGTTTGTGATGATGTCTCGGATTTGTTATCTTCATATGTAGCGAAAAATGTATCAACAAACCCAGTATCTTTTTGACAAATGGTCATTGTTTCGTAAAAACGAGTATCGTGACCAGTGGAGATTTTTGTAGTAAAAAAAGTAATCTCAACATTTTCATCTGTCTTTGAGTGATCCTCATTAGAACCAAAACGGATACTAACGAACTCTTGGTTGTCTTCACGATATATCATAACGTTGTCTTCAACGGTACTTGTGATTTTTCCGTCGGGGTGAGTGATTGCGTAGTAAAAGGTGTCTCCTGGCATGATTATAACATATACATATATTATAATTTTTTTCGTCAGCATTGTTGTTTATTTACTTTTACAAGTTTGTATTGAACATCTATTGGATTTAAAAAACGCGTAATAAATATGATTGAAATTAACAATAAGATAAAATAGGCTAAATAATTCTTGAAATCGAGTGCAATCATTATAAACGCAACAACTAACGCTAACATTAAGATATAATTGCAATATGCTACAAGATTTTCAATAAATTTTTTGCATTTCATACCTCGTTCAAAATCTCCATGTGTAAATTGCAAGAAAACCATGCCTTCATTTCCAGAAGGTTCAAAATAGTATTCAAAAAACGGCATACATCCGAATCTATGTAAAATGGATTGTGTTATCTTGTATGGCAATATGTAAAATAATGGAGCGGTTGTATAGCACTTGAATGAATAAAATGGCTTGAAATCCATATCATTATCTATATTATGGTTCCATATGCCTTCATCTACTGCGCTATTGATATTGTCAATGAGATTTTTATTTTGAGTAGATTGAATATATGAACCACCACGGGCAAGTCGTAGACCGACTTCAATAATACGATACCCTCTATATTGAACATTTAGGGCACCAGTATAACCGCGCATATGTTTTTCTACCCAGTCGTAAACCATTGTGGGACATGTGTTCTTCTGTGAAATGTATTTCCATTCGTCAATATAACCATGTTGATCTTTGCTATACTTGTAGGTTATCTCGTATACAACACGTCCTTGAATGAGAATAAAATCTGTCATGCGTTCAGTGCCATCAATATATTCTGACCATATCATGTCGCTTTTTCCTTGATATTTTTCGAGTTCATTGAATGACTCAATCTTGAAACAGTTGCGACTGGATGAAGTTTTATGGCCCCATCGTGGTTTAATAAAAATTGGATAATTAATGCGAGATTCAATATCTACATTTTCCATGCGTCCACATGCTAAATCTTGACTTTTTGCAATCCATAATTTATCATAAACAAAATTATGTTGTGGAAATCGTTTATATGCCCCAAGATCATATGGTTCTAAATTAGAAGAAAGAGGATAATCAAATGCGCTAATATATGTGTTGTCATAATTCATCATTTTACACCATGAATTGTCATATTTTTTAATATATTTTAGAATGGATTCATACATATTGATATATATGTGTAAAAAAATATATATATATATTATATAAAATGGTATGTTTAACATTACTTGGTAAAATGGGCACGTTGTTAACTATAGACGAGGAAAAAACAGTTAATAATGCAATCAGAATATTTGCAAAAAATTTAGTAACGGCTACTAATGTCGAAGAAGAGATTGTTGCGGTAGAAGAGGTTGTAGTCGAAGAAGAGGTTGTTGCGGTAGAAGAGGTTGTGGTAGAAGAAGAGGTTGTGGTAGAAGGAGAGGTTGCGGTAGAAGAAGAGGTTGCGGTAGAAGAAGAGGTTGTTGTAGTAGAAGAAGCAATTTATGGCACTAATAGTTTAAATTCTTATGTATCGACAACATATTTAAAAATACCATATGATTCTTCGGATCTCAGTACAATAAGTATTGATATTTCTGGAAAATATATAGATGCGAATAATGATATTTATGATGACATAGAAAAATGTATGTTCGATATTATAAAAAAATATGAGTCCGAAAGAACTGGAGCGCCATTATATAAATATATATTAAATATGCAAATACCATTATACATAGAAGAATAATTTATAAAAATTCATATTATAAAAGTTTATAATATAAATTACCAAAGATGTAATAATACGTTATATTTTGAAATCATATTTAACAATGATTTTCTCTCTAAGAATATTTATTTGTTCTTCTAATTCATATTCAGTTGGAAGGACCATTCTTACATTTTGTCTTGTTCCATCGGGAGCTCTTCTGTCAAAAGTTAAATGTGGTTTTCCCCTATAATCTTTATTGCTTACACCGGTGGGTAATACTTTTTCTACTACATCGGGATAAATGTCATTTTCCAAGTCTTCCACAATCTTGTTTGCTTGGGCTAATTTTTCGAGTGTGGATATCTTTTCGGATTTGGATGAGCATTTTTCATTATCTAATTTTGGATGACATACGCAAAAATAGGTTCGGAGTTTATTGTGCTCGCCATAAGTTTCATCTGAATAATATACATATTTATTAACCATATCTTCTGTTATTCCATCGGGTAATGGTTTTGCCGACTTTTTTCTTGCTCGTTTTGTACCTTCTTTAATGCCTTTAGAATTTTGATGTTGAACCTCTTGAGAAGCAATGCGCAGGTTGTCATAAGTATTATTTAATGGGTCTTGATCGATATGGTCTACGCTGATGTTTTTAGTCCCTTTACCATTTCCATAGCAACCAGTGATTACTTGATGAATATGAATACCGCTTGTTCCAAAATGAGATAAAATATAATTGGTACCATTTTTAAAAAATGTTAATTTTTCACCATGATTTTGGTCCTTTTCAAAATCCAATATTTTTTGATAAGAAATCGGACATAATTTACACAATGTATCTTTTTCACAATACATAAGCAAGCATTCTTTGTCATGCTCTTTAATTTTCCAAATGGGATTTTTCATTTTATACGCATGTTGCCCAATCGTTTTAACATGTCCCGGTATATAATCAATAACATTATACTTTTCTACCAGTTGACTATAAATTGGTGGATAGCAAGTAATGTTTTCTCTTCTTAAATCCATATTATTGTTATTTTTAAAAACGTATATATTATCTATTGGTTTATATCCAAATAAATATTCCAATATAGATATTGAACGATTGTTTTCCCTATAAAATGGATATTCAGTACCTTTCATAAAATTCAACTTTTTGTCTATATTTTGTAAATCATCCCAATCTTCATCATCTAATGTAATATGAATTGCATCAGATTGTCCACCAGATATCATATGGAAATCTTTATTATTGTAAATAGTCATCCTATGTGTATGTTCTCCGGTCCACGAAATACTATTCCCAAATACAATTTTATAACCAGTATTTTTTTTAACAGAGCGTTTAGGGTAAGCGTGTGCAGTATTCGTATTTATCATATTATAATATATAATATGATATCTATTTAAGTATGTTTATGAACAATATCTATAAAATATGGTTCTTTAATTACTGTACGCTAATCCACCCATACCACTCATAACACGAAGGACATTGTAGTTAGTGGCATAGACACGGACCTTGGCAGTGCGAGTACCTTGGACAGTGGCGTTAGAAAGGACAAGTTGAAGAGTGGCGTTATCAATTCTGGAGAAATTGCAACTTCCGGAAGGCTGGTGTTCCTCAGGGCGAAGAGCGAAGGAGTATACGTTGATACCAGTGTCGGGGTTGCGGGTGTGGTGTTGGTAAGGTTGGACAAGGTCGAAGTATGTACCTTCACGCTCGGAGAAGCGATCTTGACCATTAAGTTGGAGCTTACCAGTGACCACAGGATTCTCACCCCAGCAATGCATGTCGATGGATGTCTCGGAAAGAACGAATGTACCGGCATCAGAGACACCAGAGTTCATGAATTCATCACCAGCATCGGGTGCGAAATTGGGGTTGGTGTATTGTCCATTGGCTTCACTCCAGTAATCACCAGAAGCGCCTGTAAGATCGACGGCACCAGCATCGTTGAACATATTGTCATTGATGTAGGATTGAGTTGTTTGAGCAACAGCATCGGGTCCACCGAAGGCATGGATGGCGTTGGGAAGAACGTCAATAGCATCAGTGTAGTTGAAAGGTTGTGCACCAAGAACCTTGTTAAGAGGTTGACCACACTCAAGAGATGAGCAGTAATCAACATTATTATCGGGTTGGACAACCCAGATAAGCTCCTTACAAGGGTGATTGAAGTTGAGCTTGATCTTGTTGGAAGAGGAACCAACAGATTCATCACCAGTGAACTGAAGTTGCTCAATGAGGTACTCGTGGGGGTTCTGGGCCATTCTGCGACGCTCGTCTGTGTCAAGGAAGACATAGTCGACGTAAAGAGAAGCAGCAACAAGAGATTGGTTGTATGCGGTGGTGACCTTGTTGGAACCATTGTCGCAGTGAAGAGACCCAACAGCGAATAAGCACTCATCAATAGGACGAATATCAAGATTGATCTTGACCTCGTGGTATTGAAGGGCAATAAGAGGAAGAGCAAGTCCAGGATTACGGCAGTACCAGAATTGGAAAGGCACGTAAAGAGTGGTCTCAGGAAGAGCATTACGGGGAGCACACACTTGAGTGGGGGCACCGCTCTCACAGGGTCCATCAACATTGTTGAAAGAGGGATCAGTGAGGAATGTGAGTTGAGTGGTATTACCAATCATTTGGTAGTATCCACGCTGTTGTTCGGATGTAAGGGTAAGTTGGTTCCAGATGTGCATCCAGTCGCCATATTGACGGTCAATGCGTTGACCACCAATCTCAACCTCGACTTGAGCAATAAGTTGCTCTCCGGGGAAATCCAACCAACGAGCGTAAACACCCTCGTCATTTTTTCCACTACCTTGCATACCTTGGTTAATCTCAGGGAGAGTAACCTGTAAGTAGGTGCGGTATGCAAGATCACCATTACGGCTGATAGTACATGTAACACGGCGACCGAAATCGGCTTGACCGTTAAATGTTTGTTCAATAGATTCCATTGCGAAATTGGTATAACGTCTGTAAGACACTTTCCAGAAGGTGATTTGAGGGTTGCCAGTAAGATAGACATCTTGGGCACCGTAAGCTACAAGTTGCATTAGTCCGCCTCCCATTTTTGTGTTATAATATTGCTAAAGAAAATAATTTTTCAGAAATACTACTAATTAATTTATGATTATGAAAATATATATTATAATCAGAAACTGTTTTCCATGAAACAAGTAAGAAAATTGGGTGAGAAATATTCTTTTTTGCCACGATGCTTCTTGGAAAGTATATAATTATGTTGTTTTTTTTCAATGGTCCATTTATTGTGTAATGATTTAAGTAAAAATTGCGATATATATGTATTCTTTTGACCTGTTGCATTAGACATTGCATTAGACATTGCATTAGACATTGCATTAGACATTGCATTGGGCCGTGTTTTATACATTTTATTTATAGTTGTTTCATCGATTAATATTTTATTGGTTCTATTTTTCAAAAGATAAATTGTACCTTGTTTTTTAATTTTATATGATTGTTCTAAATATTCTTCAATGAAATATGCCTTTTTCGAATCTTCTTCTGAAAGTTCATTCGAGTGACTTCTTTTTTCAATATTTATTTCCATTAAAAACGATCGATATATTATTTTACCATAACTAACATATTACACAATTGAAAATTTAATACATAGGATGTAATATAGTTTAAACTATAATTGCTTATTTAATATAGATCATTTTTAGACATGCCTTCATTTAAGCATAAAACAAATAAGAATATTACTCTTGATGAAAAAAGTATAGTTACGCTTGACAGTAAGCACAGAGAAATCGAGTCTGAATTTTATGATAATAATAATAAAACTATTCCTGAACTTAGGGCATTAAAGAGATATTATAAGACTCGATTAGAAACTGAAGTTGATAAAATTGTTCGCATAGAAATGACCGATCGCATAAAAGATATTACTTTAAAAATTCGCACTGAAAACAAAAAACAAAAGGATTATTATCTGCAAAACAATAATCTGATTTTCGATTATTTTGAAGCAAAAAAAGAAATTTCTACTGGAAGCGCGAGTGAAAATAAGAGCATTTTGAATGATTTCTTCAAAATAAAAGATAATGAAACCATCATAAAACAGCAATATGTGAATAATAGTGTCAAGAAATACTTGGTCAACATTGACGATGAGTTTATGGATGTAAATAATTATGTCGTTTGTAATGTGGAAACGTGTTCAGCGTGTAATAAAGGGGAGTTGATACCAGTAGATAGCGATGGTATTATGATTTGCAACATATGTTTTAGTAATTTCCCCTACTTGATTGAAAATGAAAAAACGTCGTATAAAGAGCCGCCAAAAGAGGCTTGTTTTTATGCATATAAACGTATTAATCATTTCCGGGAAATTTTGGCACAATTTCAAGCAAAAGAAACGACTCAGATTCCAGAAAAAATATTCGAGGACATTAAGAATCAAATAAAAAAGGAACGTATTTCAGTGGAGCAACTTACGAATAAAAAGGCAAAGGACATTTTGAAGAAATTGGGTTATAATAAATTTTATGAACATATTCCGTTTATAAAACATAAATTAGGAATTAAACCACCCGTTATGACACAGCAACTCGAAGAAGTATTGTGTAATTTATTCATGGATATTCAAGGACCGTATGCAAAATTTTGCCCAGATGATCGTGTGAATTTTCTTAATTATTATTATACGATATATAAGCTGTGTGAATTATTAGACCAAAAACAATTTTTGCCGTATTTTCCCATGTTGAAAGATCGTGAAAAGAGAATTGAGCAAGATGATATTTGGAAGAAAATATGCGCAGAATTAGATTGGGCATTTATTCCAACAATTTAAAGTTTCGTCGTTTAGTGCAAAAACGTTGAATTTTATAACAAACGTTGAATTTTTATATATAATATTTTTATATTATATATGAATGACTTGGCCTATTCAGTACACGTATATGAACCGGAATCGGTTTTCTCGTCATGGTTGAGCCTTTCGTATATTTTACTAACTACTGGTTTATTATTTTATCACATGTCAAATCTTAAGACGATAAAGGCATCTCCTCGTGTTTCAGCAACCATTGCTATATCGTTGGTGTTAATTTCTACCATGTATATGATATATTCAGTTGGTCCTTATACATTGCGAATGAACCATGTAATACATATGTGTGAAAACGATAATAAATGTTCCAAACAACAAGTAAAGCATTTACGAATTATAAAAAATTCGTATGTTGGTCTCGGTGTTATAACATCTGTTGTTCAATTAATCATTATATACTTAATTGGCAACGAACTTTATAAAAAATTATAATTCTATCAATTCTTTATAAAAGATGGCATTGTATATTTACAGCAGATTTACAGCAGATTTACAGCATTTTATTTGGGAAGTCAACAAGATTTGCTCCAATACCAAATCCTGCTCCGGAACGAGCACCCATGGCAAGAGAAGGCACATATGTGTCTAAAATGCTAAATGTAGCAGCAGCTGTAAGAGCGATCATAAGAATCTCTGACATATTAAGACGTTTGTTTGGAATGGCAAAGGCAGCAAGAGCAACCATGATACCTTCAATAATGTATTTAAGTGCGCGACGCAAAACATCGCCCATATTCAAGTGTAAACCGTCCATTTTATACTATATAAAAAGATTATTATTCTTATATAATTAAATTATATCTATCGATTTTGTTAAAATACAATTTCTTTAAAAATAACTTAAACTAATTGCGATATTTAGTATTATATAAAATGGAAGTACCTAAACCTAAAGGAGTTCTTCTAAAGAATAATACCAAATATGTGGATTTGTTAGATGAGGATAAACCAATTGCTGGGCAGAAGTTCGCGTGTTTATCATTTATTTCACCAGAAGATATCATTAAGCAGCGCGAAATGTTTTTTTTTGAGAACTTTGTAAAGCATTGGGACTTTCACAAGTCAATGGATAAATATAGACAGTTTTTGAGTTTTTTGAGTTTTAAATACAAGATTGAACTTGATAAAGTGACTGCCGACTTGAATGAGTTTTGTGAGACTGAGCGGGACAAGCTTATAAACACGACCTTTATTGATGAATATAAAACATTCGTGGATGCAAAGGAGGAGGAATTGAGTGCGGAATTTGATATGCGCCATGAATTTCAGACAAGCATTCGCGGAATTAAAGTTCGCGGCGTGTTTCCATCACAAGCGGAGGCTGAATTAAGGTGTAAGTTTTTACGCAATGCTGATCCCAACCACGACGTGTATGTCGGTGAAGTAGGATTATGGATGCCTTTCCATCCAGAGGCATACAAGACTGGTCGTGTAGAATACATGGAGGATACATTGAACCAATTGATGAGCGAGAAGAAGACCAATGAAGCGGAAGCCAAAGTTGAATTCGACAAACGAGTAAGAGAGACCAAGGAGAAGGCAATTCTTGATAATATTAACAAGGCAGAGGCGTCGGGAAATAAGCTCACACAGACAATAAATGATCAGGGAAATCTGGTAAATGTTGCAACCGCGGATGGCGCCGCAAGTACATTCGGAATACCATCCAAAGAGGATTCACTTTTAACAAGTGATGATATTCATAATTCAATATTCGAGGTCGATAATGTTATTACAGATAATAATAATAATGACCATGGATTGTCTTCCATGTCGAAACCAGAAGTGCTAAATGTATCTCCGAGCATGAGCACTGATGCAGAAGAAGCAATGGAAGTGGGTTCAGTTGATTAATATATATATATTCATATAAACATGAAATGATGCTTATATGAAATGATTACCAAGTATTTTTGCGCACATTTATTTTTGGACCAGTACCCTTTTTTTTCGACGAGGCAGGATCATATGGGTCATCATCGTCATCATCAGAATCCAATCCCTTTGATATTTCCCAAAATTCGTTCGATCCGAGTCTAAAACTTTTATGACTTTGTGCTTTATACCAATAAATTTGATCTTGTAATTTATTCGATTTGCAATTATTATCAATTACCAGACATTCAAAATTTTCGGTACATTGATCCATTACTTGAGAAAATGATTCATATGTGGGAAACATGCCTGCATAATTTTCCCATATTCGTCTTCTATTCGCAATATATGGTTCTCTCAAAATAAAAACGTAATCAATATTCGTTCTTAGGTTCGGTGGGATACCTAATGGATATTGCATTGTAATAACAAGCATTATCTTCCAGTGACGCCCGTTCATGAACAGGAGACGCATCATTTTGTCTTTTGCCCATTTATTATCATATAAACAATCATCCAATATAACAAATGCTCTTGGGTCAATATTCGATTTTTTATAGGCTTCCTTCTCCTTTTTAACTTGCTTCAAAACACTTTTTTGTCGCTTCAATATATTCTCTATAATTGCAGTATTGTATTCATCGTGAATAAACAATTTCGGTACATGATCACTAAAAAAACCATTACCTGCTTCAGTTCCAGATATAACTGTACCTATGGGAATATCTTGATGATAATATAGAAGATCTCTCACTAAGAAACTCTTGCCAGTATCACGTCGACCTATCAATACAATAACAGGCCCCTTATTTTCATCGGGGTGAAAGCTAATATTTTTCATATCAAATTTTTTCAAATCCAGTGTCATTCTTTTGCTAAACGGAGACACAATTTTAATAATCATAAAACGCAATATTACTAAAATAATCACCCAGATAATAATTACTTTAATTTTAGCATTATTTTAGCATTATTTCAGCTTTAGAGTTAGGTTTAATCGGCTATAATTTTTCATGATATTAAAGTAATGACTTTTTCAATTTACTATAGGAAGAAGAAAAACCAACACCTTTTCCAATCTTTAGAGAAATCTGACTTAGGATTAACAAAAATGCAAAACTACATACCCATCTATGACCGATTCTTCTCACTTAACGAGACAAATAAAAATCTAATTAATTTAAATTCACATAATTATATTACACATTTTCATAAAACGATCGACAATCATATAATTCATGCAAAAATCATGAATTCAAAAACAGAAAAGGATAAAGATTGTGAAATTTTCATTAAATATGGTCCACTATTGGATCCATTAAAATACTTGGCTGGGAAATATGTAGGTGAAGACATATCTACTTTGCCAAGTGTTGAAACCAATAGTGAAATCGAGAAAATAAACGACCATAATAATTCGGCCTATGTAGATTCTTTTATGACATACCTAACCAGCAATTTACTTCATCATAATAGTTTTTTTCATGGACTGGACTTTTATGGCAGTTTTCTTGGGATAAAGAAGGGATTCGAGTATGATATAGTCGATGATATGGAGGCCATTCACAACAATAGTTTCTTTCATAAAAATAATAAAAAATTATTTGATCTACCTGACAATATTGATACCAATTATTTTGATAATTCTTCGCGCAACTATAAAAATCGGTTAACTATTGGTGATTGTGATTCCGTATTAAGTATATCATCTTTTGAAAGTGATGTTTTGGATGTGTTTAAAACTGTAAAGCCGTCTGGTGTTATTGAACCTTCTCCTATTATAAGTGAGGAGTATGAAAATATTTATGAATCAGAACAAAACGTTTTCAAAATTAAAAGCGAAGACTGCGACGATGATGATGATTCGTCATCCACCTCGTCCACATCTATAAACGACGATTCTGATAATATGGATGGAGATGAAGAAAACGATAATTCGGATGATTATGATGACGAATATACTGATTGTAGTTCAAGTTCAGGGGACGATGACCCATTAATTGTGCGCATTAATGAATTTCCATGCCAAGCTATATTTTTAGAAAAATGCCACGATACATTGGATACACTTATGATGTCTGGCGATTTAAGCGAACCTGAGTGGATATCGGCATTATTTCAAATAAATATAATGTTATACACCTATCAGAAATGTTTTCAAATGACACACAATGATTTACACACGAATAATGTTATGTATATTAATACCGAAAAGAAGTTTTTGTATTATTGTGTCGAAGGCGTTCATTATAAAGTCCCAACTTATGGAAGAATATATAAGATTATCGATTTTGGGCGAGCTATTTACAAGTTCGAAGACAAAATAATATGCAGTGATAGTTATCACCCAGACGGAGATGCTGCAACACAATACAACTGTGAGCCATATTTTAATAAGAATAAACCTCGATTGGACCCTAATATGAGTTTTGATTTATCGCGTCTTGCGTGTAGTATTTTTGACTTTTTCATCGAAGATATGGAGGATGTGGACAAAATTAAGAAGATGAGTACCACTTTTTCTATTATAAATGATTGGGTTACTGATGACAAGGGAAGAAATATATTATATAAGCAAGGAGGTGAAGAGAGATATCCTGATTTTAAATTATATAAAATGATTGCGAGAACCGTGCATAATCATTGTCCAAAAGATCAGTTTACGCGCCCTCAATTTGAAAAATTTAAAATCGCGAAAAAGAAAATTAACAAAAAATCAAATATTATGAATATCGATAAAATGTCTGTTTATTACAAGTGATGTTGAGTTATTTCATATACGATATTATATAATATTTTGTATATGAAAATTTATTTCAAGTGTGGTTTACACCATTTAATATTTAAAAATCTGGCTTGTTTACAAAGGCATTTGTTGCTGCGTGGCCAATTGATGGGAAAAATTGTCCATAAATCATTGCACCAATAATATAGCATACATATACAATTACCGAGTCCTTAACAATATGCTTTAATGGCTTCTCGGTAGTTTCCTCGTTGACAAACTTTAATTCGATCATTTTGATCGCGAAAAACATCATCGCAACTAAAATGGCATTAGTGTAAATGGATTCCATAATAATAAATCATTAAATTATATTATTATGTGTTTAACGAATTTATGTGTTTATGCTAAAGGCAAAATCTCGATTTCATCCCAAACGCCTTCCTTTTTTAATTCGGTTGGTCCTGGAATAACAGAATGCACATCTAACTCTGTTAAATCAATATCATTTCCAATTTTAATTTTTTCGTCTGCATTTTCAGTTTCATCAGTTTCATCTTCCTTTCGTCGTTGATTATTTTCTAAACTTATCTTTTCTAAATTGGCAACTGATTTTGGAACAATATTCGTCGACACATTTTTTTCAGAATCAATTGTATTATCTATATCCGAGAACTGTATTTTTTGTGAATCTGGTGTAGGT
>Ga0233415_10000399_pt1 | contig 20850 bp, 24 predicted proteins | sample Na_anoxic_12_MG_FD_188631 | JGI IMG/M metagenome (GOLD analysis project Ga0233415, IMG submission 188631) | Seawater microbial communities from Saanich Inlet, British Columbia, Canada - Na_anoxic_12_MG | ecosystem: Environmental > Aquatic > Marine > Inlet | place: Canada: British Columbia... | reverse complement strand
AATTCCTAATTTTTAACATAATATTAACATATTAATTTAATCTTAATTTGTTGCACTTCATATCATAATAAAAAAAATATAAATCTTTTTTTCAAAAAATTTGTTATTTCGGTTTTTTTGTTTATCTTTGTAAGGTAGCAATTTTGTTACATTCATTTAACCAAAATTTTTTATTATGAGTACGTTAGTAATAAATGCAAAAATTTCAGCAATTTTTAACATTATTAAAAAAATTAAAAATTCACCTACGGGAGTGAGTTTCGTTTCTGTTAAGGAATACGAAAATAAAAGTAATGAAATTTCAAACTACCTTATAAATGTTGGTGTTAGTTTGGAAAATGCCAAAAGTAAAGATATTGAGTACCTTGAAAATTTGGATGTTAAAACTCTTAAAACTGATATTGATTTTGACCTTTTAAATGAGGCAAAAATTGCCCTTATAGAGGCACTTAAAAAACCTAACCAAAACCGTTCAAACGGTCAAAAAAATGCTTATACTACCATATCTAAGGGTATAAGGCTACATAACGAAACAAACCGTTTACACGTGTACGGTTTTTTTGTGAAAAAAGATGTTATTGTGAAAGGGGTGTACAAAACGGTTAATTCAAGACCTTTGACCATAGCAAAAAACTACCTTAGAAAAGGTATGAAAAGTACAAAATTTCGCACAATGATTTTGCAAATGTGTGACACTATTAAATAACCTTTGTTCAAAACTTATAAAAAGCTATCTATTAATTTAGGTAGCTTTTTTTTTGCCCTATTTTAAGCTATCTTATATCTTCTGATAGTCTTATACTGTTTTATATTTAAAGTAGCTTAAATAGGCAAAATTTTAAAGATTATAAGCTATGTCTTAGGTATTCAGATAGCTTATAACAATAATAACATATTACGATAAAAAAAATATAAATCTTTTTTTAAAATATATCGTTTTATATTTGCTATTTAAGTTTTTTTGTTTATCTTTGTAAGGTAGCAATGAAGCTACAACCAAAAAAATATAAGATGAAAAATACTGAAAAAAATATTAAAGTGATAATTGGAACACCAAACAGTGACGGTTACTCATGGAATTATACTCATTACCTCATGTCTGAGGACGAGTATAAAGAGAATAAAAAAAATCTGCAAGGTAGTTCTTGTAGTATTATGATTGAAAAGTAAGAATTTTTAATTTAACCAAAAAATATAAAGTTATGATTCCGCAAAAATCTTTTAAATTTTCACCACTGTTATTTCCACAAAAAACTGAAGAAGCAATTTCAATTTTGTCTTCAGTTTTTTGCACTGAAAATGAAATTTCAATTTCAGTTTATAAAAATGAAGCCTGTATTGTTCACGATTTCGGGTTTTCTTCTTCAGAAGAATTTCCCGAATTTTCACAAAAACTCAATACCGTATGCAAGGTTTTTGAAGCCTTAAACATACCCTACAATTTTGGGTATTTGTCGCATGGCGAATAACCAAAATTATATATATGAAAAAAAGCTATCTATTAATTTAGGTAGCTTTTTTTTTGCCCTATTTTAATCAATTTATAAAAAAAGTTATATGTCCATATTTTGCCCTTTTAAGCTACTCAAATATATGTTTGGTGTGTGGCATAGGGGGAACCCTTTAAATGGCTAATTACCCCCCCTATGGAGTCCTGGGGGTGTAAACTCTCTTACCCCCCGTCCCGTATGCCCCGTACAGGTCGGGTTCGGAGTTGTGAACAAAAATTTTCTGGAATTTTTTTCTATATATTTTTATGGGGTATGGATATTTTTGTCTGGGGGTAAAAAGTTTTTGATATATTTTTTAGGGGGTATGGATAAAAATTTTTTTGTAAATTTTTTTGATATATTTTTTCATAATGCTAATATTTTATTATAATCTATATTCTATATATTTCAATAATTCTGAATAATCTGGGGATTCACTTATACCAAAGGGGTAATTTTTATTTTTAAAATAGTCATTTACTTCTTCGAATGATTTACCTTTAAGTTTTTTAACTAAGTATTCAACATATTCTCTATTCACATCAGAGAATTCTACAACGGGTATTTTATTTAAGTTTAAAATTTTTGCGGCCAAGGCTCTATGTCTACCTTCTTGGCTACGTTTATTTAGGTTATAATATCCAATTGGCATTTTGCTACCATTTTTAGCTCTTTCTGCAAATTCAATAGGTTTATCTTTGTCATATCTGGGGAAATCATTTTTATTATATGGGGGTGCGATTGTTTTTTCAAGATATTCATCTGGTGACATAAAGACTAATTTACCCAACTTAAAGTTATTAATAATGGAGTATATGGGATTTTCTATTTCTGTATAATTAAGTAATGAGTTTATATCAAAATATTTAAATGGGTCATTGTTTTCAATTTCATTTATTAAAGATTCTCTTAATAGGGTTTTGATATATTTTTTCATAATGCTAATATATTTTATAATAAATATGGATAGGTGTGATAAAGGTATGGAATAATCTTTATATTTTGTTATATTTGTTGTCAAAAAAGGTTGGTTATATATTAGTGGGTAGTATTTATAATAAAATGTTATAATAATAAAATTTAAAAAGAATAAAATATGAAAGAATATATAAAGATGTTATTAAGGGAATCATTAACTGATGATGAATTATTAAAAGAAATTTTTAGACAATTAAAAGAGACCGATGGGAAAAAGTTGGATTTAATTAGTAAAGGAATAACGAGTTTACCAGCAAGCATTGGAAATCATACAAAATTGTTAAGTTTGAGTTTAGCTTCTAATTACTTAATAAGGTTACCAGAAAGCATTGGAGCCCTTACAGATTTGAGGAAATTATTTTTAGATAGGAATAAATTGCAAAGCCTTCCAGAAAGCATTGGATACCTTACAGAGTTAGAGAGCTTAAATTTAGAACATAATAAATTAGAAAGTCTTCCAGAAAGCATTGAAAATCTTACAAATTTGAAGAAGTTGAATTTATATGATAACCCAATAAGTGATGAAGAAAAGGAAAGAATAAAAAAATTATTACCAAATACAGATATAAGATTTTAAAATAATATAAAACAAAAATTAATATGAAGGGATATATAAAGAAATTATTAAGGGAGGGGTTATTGAGTGAAATGGAAATTGGGAATACACTTTTTGGTAAAGCACCATCTGGTAGGGGTTTAGGCAACGGTAACCCACCCCAATGGGAATGGCAAGACCATGAAGACTGGCCTGGTCAACAATCATTTATTAAAAAAATTAAGCAAAGTATGGGTAAATATGTTGATGAGGTAAATACTGATGAAGAGTATAAGTTTTTAAAATTTATAGAGATATGGCTTGAAGACCCCAATGAGGCTTTGTTAGATTTACCTAGTAGTATATTTAGTGATTTTAAATTTTTATTAGGGGTTAAAAATAAGTATCCACTTATGCTTGACCCAAAAAAAAGTATTGCTGCGGTGGATAAATTTGTATATCGTGGAACAACTATACCCAAGACACTAGCTATTGAAATTGCAAAAAATGGAAAATTATCTGATAGAAAAAAGCACAACAACTACTGGCTTCTATATCTAATAGAAACAACAACACCCATAAAAAGTAGGTCATTGAAAAGCAAGAAAGCTACATCATTTAGTCTTTCGTTTGACATAGCCTTTTCTTTTTATATTGACTATAAAGCTACAGCAAGTGATGACGATAGTCTAGTTCCATGCATACTTCAACTACCAATAGATTCACCTAATTTACTATTTAATCCAGATTTTTTAAATATTTTAACTGACCATAATGAAAGGGAAACTATGTATGTTAGTGATTCAGATGTAAAAATATCTGGCATATGGTTTCCACCTCAAATTCTGAATCACATACATAAATAAAACAAGGATAAATATGAAATTATATATAAAGAAATTATTAAGGGAGGGGTTATTGAGTGAGGTAAATATTTTTAATTTTAATGATGATATTAACCAAAAATTAATATCATTAATAAAGACTGGAGATAAGGATAATATTGAATTAGCCTATGGTCTTGGAAAGGGGCAAAAGATTAATGTTGATGAATTGGTTAAATCAATATATGGTGATTTATTTGACCTTGTAAAAGGTGATACAATCAAAGAAAAGATACCATTTTTATTTTCCGATGAATTGGATTTATCTTCTAATAACCTAACAAGTTTACCAGAAAGCATTGGAAATCTAACCAATTTAAAGGGGTTGGATTTGGGATGGAACAAACTAACCAGCTTAAAAGGTATAGAGAAGTTAACCAATTTGGAGAGGTTGGATTTAGGTAGAAACGGACTAACCAGCTTAAAAGGTATAGAGAAGTTAACCAATTTGGAGAGGTTGGATTTAGGTGATAACAAACTAACCAGCATAGAAGGTATTGGAAATCTTACAAATTTAGAGTGGTTGAGTTTACCTTCTAATAACCTAACAAGTTTACCAGAAAGCATTGGAAATCTAACCAATTTAAAGGGGTTGGATTTAATGTATAACGAATTAACAGATTTACCAGAAAGTATTGGAAATCTTACAAAATTAGAGGGGTTGGATTTAGATACTAGCCAGATAAGTGATAAAGAAATTGAAAGAATAAAAGAATTATTACCAGCAGATTTGATAATATATGATATGGGTGATTATGAATATGATAGCGATTGGGACGCTTATGATTATGAATAAACATAAAACAAAAATTAATATGAAGATATATATAAAGAAATTATTAAGGGAATCGCTTTTGAGTGAAAATAGTTTGTATGGTAGGAAAATAATTGATGGTGTTACCAAGAAGATTGGGGACTCTTCAGATGATACGTTAAATAAGATAGCCATTGCTGGGTTATATAGGAATGTGTTTGGTAACGTACAACAACTTAAAAGTAAAGAACTGTTAGATAAAGTATTTGATGGTTGGTATAATACTACTATTGAAAAAATGGTCAAAACTAGCGCATTTATTGACAATAAAGATTTGGCTACTAAATATCTTGATGCTTATATTGAAAATATTAAAACACTTGGTAATAACGCTAGACCATTCTCATATAAAAAGATTGAATCTGGATTGGTTGATTTGGTTAATAATAATGGATGGATTAAGGATAATTCAATAAAACAAGGTAATGATATATATAATCCTAAAGATGATGATATTGTTTATCAAGATGAAAATGTAATTATACTTGATACTAATACCAAGGCTAAGTGTGTTATATATGGTAGGGATGAATCTTGGTGTATTACAAAACCATTATTAAATTACTATAACACATACAGAATTAAGTACGGTGCTACACCATACTTTGTATTGCAAAAGAATGTAGAAGGAAACGAGCATAAATTAGTTATAATGCATTATAAAAATGGTTATGCTATTGCTGATAGAAGTAATAGTGGTGACAGGGCTGGTGATAGTCGTAGTGCTAACCCATGGTCATACGTAGAACAACAAATACCAAATCTTAAAGGTTTGGAGAAGTATTTCCCTTATAGAGAAATCACTGAGGATGAGGAAAGGTATGAAGAAATCATAGAAAGAACAAGGGGTTATAAGGGTGATAATCTACAAGGATATATTGAAAATGAAATAAATGGTTTGGTTATCAACGGTAGTCAAGTAACAGATGTAGATTTTATTAGGGATTATGCTGCTTTAGGTTTTAAGATATCGGATAACCAGCTAAAATCACTTAGACCAGAGGTTGTAAATTCATTAATTGAAACTGATTATTTTTTAACCAAAGGTTCAGAGCAAACAAATATATTAACCCCAAAACAACAATTAAGAGTTGCTAGAATTAAAATACAAAATAAAAAATCATTAACAGGTGATGAGTTATTGTTATTACCAGAAAAAGAAAGAAATGGTTATATATCTAATTTAAAATCATATAGGATAGTAGAGTTACTAAGTTATTCAGAAGAACCCGAAAAAGTAGTTAACATATTAGGTGATAAGGGGAAACAATTCATATCTAATTTAAAAACAGGTGATATGAAATATTTACTAAAGAATTCAAAAGAGCCCGAAAAAGTAGTTAACATATTAGGTGATAAGGGGAAACAATTCATATCTAATTTAGATTCAAAAGATATTGGATATTTACTAAAGAATTCAGAAGAACCCGAAAAAGTAGTTAACATATTAGGTGATAAGGGGAAACAATTCATATCTAATTTAGATTCAAAAGATATGAAATATTTACTAAAGAATTCAAAAGAGCCCGAAAAAGTAGTTAACATATTAGGTGATAAGGGGAAACAATTCATATCTAATTTAAATACAGATGTTATAGATAATTTAGCACTACATTCAGAAGAACCAGATAAAATAAAACAAATATTAAGAAAGTACGGACACGATGTATAATATGAAAAGTTATATAAGGAAATTGCTAAGGGAGGGGCTTTTGGGTGAAGGTAAAATAAAAAAGGGTAGCCCAGAAGAATTAGTGGACATGCTTAAGTTTTTACCAATTGATGAAACTGCTAAAGACTTAACCGAACAAATCATGGTTGATTTAAGAGACTATTATACTCATGGCAGAAAATTAGATAGGGAGTTTTATACGTATATCCCAGAAGATAAATGTTTAAAACCATATGAATTAGAGGTATTATTTTCAACTGTTAATTCACCAAGAATTGGTAATGCATCACAACACTTCATACATGTGCAACACCTTCATGATATTAAAGCTAAAGATAATTATAACCCAATATATTTGGGTAAACTAATTTATAAGATTATAAAACATGAATGTAGTCACTTCTATATGGAGTTGAAGGGTGTTGAAGAATGTCTTTATAATACACATGCGGATGGTTTAAAAAAATATTATCAAGATAGGCAAGAATTAGTATTACATGGTAGAGAAATATTTGAAGATTTCATTGAAGGTAATACTAATTGGCAAACATACTCTTTAGATAAAATTCAGAAACGTATAACAAATAGAGTTAGAAATTTACGTAATGATAAGGGTGTTCCAGGTTTATTTAATGGTGGGGTCCAATTAAAATATATATTATTTATTATGAAGAATTATATAAAACCTAATTATACTAATCCAAAATATAGTCCACCAGAAAGGAATGTATTATTAGATAAGGGTCAAAGGGAGGTGCTTAATAATGCATTGATGGTTATTAACAACATAAACAATAGTGGGAAGGATTTTAAAAAAGAAATTGATGCTGGTTATGGTCCAAATGGTAGTAATCGTGTGAAGTTTAAAATTAAAAATAAAGAACAGGCTGATTTTGATGTGAAATTAGAAGTAAGACCATATTACCCTAAACCATATTACCTTATGGTAAGTAGAGGTTATAAAGGTGAACCTCATCATTTTGAAAATTTTGATGAATTAATTAATTTTATTAAAACAATAAAGTTAACAGATTATGTTAGGGGTGATGATTGGTTATATAAAATTTCTTCAAAGGATAGGGGTTACGAAAAAATAACCAAGCTATTAAAGTCTGGGGATAAGGATAATATTGACCTTGCATTTGTTATTGCAAAAAATCAAGGTATTAATCCTAATTCATTAAATAAATTATTGAAATTATATCAAAAGTAATATAAATATGAAATTATATAAATTATATGAGGAGGTATTAAGGGAAGAGTTTGGTGGTCATGAAATAGATATGATGTTAAATAGTATTAAACCTAAGTGTGATTGTTGTAAGTATTTTGATATGGAGTCTGCTTTTAGTGGTAGATTTGGTGGTATGGAACATCCTATTTATTTCATGTTGGATAAGGATGAGATTCATGAATTAGAATATATTAGTCCAAAGCAATATATTCATCATATTGCTAGAGGGTTTGGATTAAGTTATGATGATGCTTTGGGTGGTGCATATAATGAAGAAAAAGCAAGAAAATTTGCAGAAAGAGCTAAAGGTGGTAGTAAAATACCAATAGGGTATTATATAAATAATGAACCAACCCAAGAAGGTAGGCATAGAGCAATGGCTGCAATGATGTTGGGTTGTAGTTATATGCCAGTGGTAAAAATAGAAAAAATATCAAGAAATTTTGGGAAGAGATTTGTTGAGGAGTATAAGGATTATGATTTTGAACAAATGAATCAAATGTTTAAAGAAAAGGGGTATAAAGGTATTTCTGATTTGGATTGGAGAACATTTAAAAGGTATATTGAATATAGATTATGATTAAACAAAGATAAATATGAAATTATATAAATTATATGAGGAGGTATTGGTTGAGGGATATAATAATATACTTAATATTAACAAAACTTTGTCTGGTATATTAAGGCAGTACTATGAAAGTGGTTCAATAGAAGGAGTGACTTTACCCAAAGGAAAGTTAGGGTGGTTAATATCTCAAATAATGGGGGTTATTGACGAGCAAAAAAAATATGGGGTAATTAGTAGTGATTATATGAACGATAGTAACTGGGGATTAAAACCAAATGGTAACTTGGGTGTATTTGACCTTGGATTTGGTGATGGTTTTGACGAATTTGAAGTGAATCCAGAGGAAATTGAAGTGACACCAAATAAGAATCTTTTAGAAATCATTAAAGATAAACTTAATATTAAGAACTCTAAGTATATCGGTGGTGGTATGTTTGGGTATGCACATGATATAGGTGATAATAAAGTTTTGAAAATTACAAAGGATAAAACGGAAGCTATTAACTCACAAAAGGTGATGAAAAAACCTCTTGAACATATAGCAAACATTTATCTAGTTAATAGAATAAACATTAGAGGTAAAGAATTCTTTGTGATAGTGTTGGAAAAGCTCAAGTTATCTGATAATTTGATTAAACTACATGAAGAATTAAAAGAATATTTCTTAGGTATAGCAAATAAGCATATCAGCCCATCAATGATTGATAAAATTAAAGATAAAAATGTTATGGGGTTTATCCAAGATATAACAAATCTTGGATATAAAAAAGGTTGGGAGATTTGGGGGGGGGTTATAGCTAAAAAATATGAGTATAATTATGATACAGAATACGATTTCAACCAAATTGCAGATATCGCTGAATGGGTAAAGGGTTCTAAAGAAAATGATAACTTTATTGACCATAAACCACCAGACTATATCTTAAAATTATTACAAAAACTTTTAATAGGATAGAAAGGTATTATAATAAAACAAGGATAAATATGAAAAGATATATAAAGAAATTGCTAAGGGAGGGTTTATTGAGTGAAATGGAAATTGGGAATACACTTTTTGGTAAAGCACCATCTGGTAGGGGTTTAGGTAAAGGTGACCCACCCCAATGGGAATGGAGTGATTCATGGCGTGATGACCACTCGTTAGTTGGAAAAATTAAGCAAAGTATGGGTAAGTATGTTGATGAGACAAATACTGATGAAGAGCATAAGTTTTTAAGATTTATAAATGCATGGCTCAATATTGGGAGTGACTCTACAACGTGGGCTGAAATGCCTAGTAGTATATTTAGTGATTTTAAATTTTTATTAGGGGTTAAAAATAAGTATCCACTTATGCTTGACCCAAAAAAAAGCAACACCCCTAAAGAATATATGTATCGTGGTACAAACATACCCAAGGCATTGGCTATGGAAATTGTAAAAAATGGACCTATATCTGATACAAACACACGAACTATAGAAGGGTGGGATAGTGATGGAAAGAAGGGTGCTATTTCGTATCATTTTATAAGCACAGCACTATCTATAAAAAGCAGAGCATTAGAAAAAAAGAAAGCAGTATCATTTAGTAGTCAATTTGATACGGCAGCATATTTTTTATTGGACTATTCTAGGAAGCATAACCTTGCATGGGGTGACCGAGTTCCATGTATACTTGAAGTACCAACAAGTTCACCTAGTTTATTGTTTAATCCAGACTTTTTGGATTTAATTACTGGCTTTAAAGAAGGTGAAACTTTGTATGTTAGTGATTCAGATGTAAAAATATCTGGCATATGGCTACCATCTGAAATTATAAATAAATAAGATTAATATTAACTATGAAAAGATATATAAAGAAATTATTAAGGGAATCACTCTTAAGTGAAGCTGCTAGTCCAGTATTATATCATTTTACATGGGAGCGCAGTTTATCCAATATATTAAAGACAAACAAATTATATTTAACCAGTAGTGTTGGTAGTAGGTCTAACCAATTTAGTGATAAGTCTTATTATATATCATTTAGTAGGACAAAGAGTATAAAACATGGGTATGGTACAAAGTTTACACAGCCACGTAGTGTTAGGATAAGGGTTGATGGTAATAAATTAAATCATAACTATAAGACAATATCAATTGATTATTGGCAATATCCAAGAGAAAAGGGGTTTATGGGGGGGAGTGGTGATGAAATGGAGGATAGGGTTGTGTCTGATAATGATGTTATTGACAATGCTAATAAGTATATTGAATCGATAGATATATTTTTACCGAAAGATGGTATATCTGCTGATATAATTGAAAATGCTAAGAAGTTAGGTATTAAGTTATATTTTTATGATAATGAGAAAGATTTTGCAGCTGGCATACCTAAAAGGAGTGTTGAACCGAAGATAGCTGATGCTAAGGAATCTAGGGTTAGTAGAGATTATGGTATAATGACAATATTAGCGGCTTTAACATATAAGGAACCAAAGATAATGGAGAGGGTTTATTCTGAACTGGTTGATTATGGTTATAACAAAGACGATATTAGTGGTGCAGTTGATGAGGTGCATGAGAAGTATGATTATTATTTAAGACCAAATGATGATTATTATTTAACAGATTTGGCTAATTCGCTTAGTGCTGATTTTCAAAATAACAGCAGAAGTGCTAATAAATTAACTAGATATGTTATAAAAGAATTTGTTAGGGACTATAAGAAGGTTGGTGCTGATAATTTAAAGGATTATTTAAATTTAAAGTTATATAGCGGTAAGAAAACTCAGAGGGTTTATAACAAGGAGTTATCGATTGAGTTTGATAAATTAATTAAATCTTCGTATAAGAAGCGCAAGGAATATTTAGATTTTTCTAGACATGATAAGGATGGTAATCGTATTGATAGTTTCGTTGAGTTACCAGAAGTTAAAAAGTTTCTTAATGACAAGGTATTTAAGATAAGGAAATATGTCTTAGATTACATTGAAAACAATGATGATTTATTCAAAACATATTATAAAATTAATAGGAATGAGATAAAAGACAACATTGATTTATATGGTGGGTTGGATAGTATATTAAAAAAATTTGATGATAATCAAGTTACCAAATATGAATTTGAGGATGTTATGGGTTATATTTTATATGATATCGATGATTTTGCATATGATAGGCTTAGTAAGATAAAGGATGAGTATAATCAACAATTTTATAATAATTAAGATAGTTCTATATTTCTACCATTAATACTTTAGGGTTTACACCCATTTGAAATGCGACATCCATTCTTGTATTTCCCGAAAAGATTATCATGTTCCCATCTTTATATTTCAACACAATTGGATAATCAAGAGTTTCGTTGTTTTTAATTCTGGTATATAAATTCTTAAGTGTGTCTTCATTTCTAAATTTTGGGTAAGACCTGTAACTTTTTATAAGATTGTGTAAGCTATCAAAGGTTTTTGTTCTTGACCTATTATAAATTTTATTATCCATTGCCTCATCTACTTCAACTATGGGTGCATTTTTCACAGCACCAATAAAATCTTCCTCTGATTCCCATATTTTCTTTCCTTTGAATTCATGTTCAACCTTATACTCTTGTGCTAACATTTTATCACTAGGCATAACCCATGCATTATATTCTTTCTTTATTGATTCAATTAGTAAAGATTCTCTTAATAGGTTTTTAATGTATTTTTTCATAATGGTTATATATTTATAAATAAATATAAATTAATTTATGAAAAGTTATATAAAGAAATTACTACGGGAGGGTATTATTAACACCAAATCTTATAAATTATTAACTGAAAAAGAAAGGAGGCTTGGTCTTAATAGATTATCATTAATCTTAGAAAAAGAAATAAGGGTTGGTAATACATTAACTAAAAAATTAAATAGTGTGAATACACCTTTAGCTAAAAAATTATTGAGTTTTTTCAATAGCAAAAAAATAAAGGATACTGCTAACGTTAAATATGTGGATTATGATAGGAACAATGAAAAATTATTAACTTTAGGTTATGAGGATAGGGAGGGTAAGATTAAGGAAAGGTTATTTAACTTAAATAAGTTAATAAAGTATTTAGGTGGTAATTTATCTGATGTTAAGGGTTATGAAATAGAAGATTTAATTAGTTTTTTAAAGAAGTCAAATACCACAACATTAAAAGTTGTTGCTGGTGATGATATTCTTAAAGCTTATCATTGTGAAAATTATGATGAAGGTGAAACAATGGGTTCATGTATGAGATATGATAGGGCTCAAAAATTTCTTGACATATATAAAAATAATCCGAATCAGATAAAATGTTTAGTATTATTTAATCCAGAAAATGGGAAGGTAAGAGGTAGAGCGTTATTATTTAAAATGGATAATGGTATTACATTTATGGATAGAATATATACAATAAACAAGGGGTATAATAGTTTTTTTAATACTTACGCTGAAGAAAATAATCTAGAAACGGGAACACCTAGCAATAGTGTAACATTAGAAAATGGTGGTGAATATGATTATTATCCATATATGGATACTTTTTTGTTTTATACACCAGATACTGGTGTATTATCTAATGATTCTGGAGAATTAGAACTACAAAATGATGAGGGGGGGGATATAACATCTGGGCGATGGTCCAAATATCATGGCGAAACCATACCAACAGACCAAGCGGCATATATTGAACACATAGAAGATTGGGTTTGGGATTATGAGGTTGGTCTTTCATGGGATAATAAGTTTATATTTAAAAAGTCAAATGAAGTTATTAAATTAGATGCTGGGGAATATAAGGGTCTATATGCATTAAGAGATGATGCGGTTGAAGATATTAATGATGATTGGATTGCTTGGGACGAAGCACATCAATTAGATGCTGGTGAGTATTATGATGAATTTGCATTAGGTGGGGATATTGTTAAGGATATTAATGGTGATACTATATTGCGTAGTGAATCAGTAGAGTTAACGGATGGACAATATGTGGGTGAGTATTCTTTAGGTAGTGAGGCTTGGGTTTTGGATAATGGGAATATAATACATGAGGATGATGTTAATGATTATAAAGATGAAATAAAAGAAAAATATATATAGGATATGAAAGGGTTAAGAAAATTATTTGAAGAGGTTATAAATGAAATAACGGTTAGTCAGATTAGGGAGAAGTATTATTCTGATATTGATGAGGGGGTATTCAATGAAATTGTTTCGGCAGACCCAAAGACAAAGAAGAAGGGGGGTGAAATAAAGAAGATTGGGAAGTACGCAAAGGTTTTATTGGATATGTACAAGAAGGGTAATTTAAAGTTAGAGGATTTACCAAAGGCCAATGAATACTTGGGCATTATATATGCGAAGCAGATACCATTAAATATAAAATCTGTGGGTAATTTGCCAGATATATATGCAATGGTTAAGGATTATATTATTTCTCCAGGTGAAACGGATATAACAAAGTTAATTGATTCTTTGGAGAAGGAGGATTATAAATTATTAAATAATGGTGACAGGTGGTTAATATTTGAACCGAAGACGGAAAGGGGGGCATGTATATTGGGTTCTGGGACTCAATGGTGCACAGCTTGGGGTAAATATTCTACAAATCCATCATATAAGGGAAGGTCTAATCATTTTAAGGGTCATGCTGGTAGGGGTACAATATATACATTAATAGATAAGAAAGATAATTCAAACAAGTATCAATTTCATATTGAATCCAATCAATTTAAGAATAAAAATGATGGTGATATAAATAAATCCGATTTTTTGGGTAACAATAGGGAGGTTTTATTATTTTTCAATCCAGAGTTGAAGGGTGATTTGGATGACTTGAGTGATAGTGAATTGGACACTATGGTTGGTAGACAATTAATAACTAATGATATTAGGAAGGAAATCATTGGTGCATTGGTTAATAAAAATAAGGATAAGAAAATTATTAATATATTTTTAGAAGCTCAAAAGACTAGTGAATATGATAAGATAAATGCCGCATTGAATTCTAGTGATTTTGAGATAATTGATATACCTTCAAAAAATTATCATGATATTGAATTTAAAGAGCTTAATGATGAAGATTTAAGTATATACGATAGCCTAGGTAGTCATTATTATGGTAATGACCCTTACATTGATGAGGAAGAACCTTTGGAGTATTATGGAAGTAATATTGATGAAATTTTTAGAAAGAACTCAAAGCATTTGATAAAGGAATTTAACGATGAGGGTTTAGATATAAAAAAATTCTTAGATGAAAAGAATATAAATTATGATATTGAGTTTTTGAAAATGTTATTTAATGATTCTGGAAAGAAGGATAAATTTTTGGAGAGTATATCCGATATCATATATAATGCTAAAAGCACAGCCAATACAGATGCTAGGGACAATGTATATAATAAGTCTTCTGGATTTTTTCAAATATATACTAATGAGATAAGTTTAAATATATTTTTATTATTTTTAATTCGTTATGATGAATATGATATGGAGAATTTCAAAGAATTTCTTCAAGATACATTTGATATGCCAGTTAAGTATGATGATATTTATGAGGAAATACAAAATTTGGAGTGGGAGTTATTAAATGTTGAAACTGATGAAATATTATTGGCTTATGATAATATTCAAAGTGATTTGGTTGAATGGTTTATGGAATATTATGAGGATGAAATTGAAGATTTTAGAAGTACTGATGTGGGGTATTTGGAAAAAGAGCATGGTGATGTATTTAAGAAGTTAAGTAAGATAATGCGTGATTTAAAATTTGACATGACCCAGAATAATGAATTTGAGAATGACATTGTAAAGGTGAGGATTGATTTCAATAGGGTTAGACCTACAAGGGATGACATATATATGGACATAACAAATAAAGAGACAGGTAAAACGAATAGTGGTTTTATTAAGTTGGATAATATTGCATCACAATTTACGAATTATAAATTATTTGAAGAGATAAATAGGTTTAAAAGATATATAAAATGAAATTACATATAAAGAAATTACTTAGAGAGGGTTTATTGGGAGAAGATATACCTGGAGAGGCACCATTAGATAATAATGATGGTGGTAGTAGGGTTAAGATGTTTAATAACATGTTAAATAAAATTAGTAAGAAATTAAAGGGTGTTATAAAGGACAATAACCTAATATTATTATCGTATAATAAGGGTATATATGATAATGTATGGTTTGTTGAGGTTGAGGTTGTTACTCGTAGTAAAATAAATAGGTTAAACTTTGTGATACAACCTATGTATTTAAGGGGTAAGGACATATATGTTCTTAATTATGGTTATGATAAGAAGGGTCCATTTTTAAGGTTTGGGCCATTTATGACATATGATGACTTGCTTAATAGTATTAGTGTTGAAACGATAGAATTAATGATTAGGAATTTGCATAAAAATAAGGATAAGTGGGTTAATTAAGTAAAAAGTCTCTTAATCTTTTTCTAATCATTTCTTTCATTAGGTTTGTTCCACCACCATCCAGGTATTGTTCAAAATCCTTAAGGGATTTAAAATTTGGGTTATCAATGATTTCACCAGTTTCTGGGTTGGTCATTTTTTGTAATTTATCTTTTTTCTTTTGTTTCATTACATCCCATATGTTTGGTTTCATTTTCATATGGTTTCTTACGATATATTTTATTACATCGACATTTGTATTTTCGAATGATTCTATAAATGGTCTAAATTGTTCAACATATTCTTCGCTTACTTTTTCGTGTTTATAGGCTGTTGGTTGACCAGTTTTGGGGTTTATTTTATATGTATCCATTTTACCCAGGTCATGAAATAGTGCGGCCATAATCATATTGGGGTCATTTGGGTATTTAATGAATGCTCTTTTAACGACAATAAAAATATGTTTTAGAGTATTTCCTTCTGGGTGGTATTTAGGGTTTTGTTTTGCGCCCCATTGTTTAAATAGGAGTTCTTTAAGTTCTGGTTCTAACAGTCTAAACAATTCCTTATGTGTTTTGGGGAATTTTTTTAATTCATTCATAATATTTAATATTTAGTGGGTTGGTGATGTTAAGGACATTAATGTCCTTAACATTAATAATTCTTATTCCTATTGTATCGTTCACATGACCATTCTACATGGTTATCTTCAACAAATTTGGTAATCATTTTAGGGGTTATATCATTAACAAATTTTATGATATGTGGGTCATTTGTTGTAAATGTTTTTTTATCATCCAAAGAATCATATTTAGTTATTGTTATTTTAATCTCATTTAAATCAGTTTCAGCATAAAATTCAACATCACTTGCATTATCTTCATAATCACTACCTGGGGTTACACTAAAGTTTGCGAATATATTAATATAATATTTTACAGGGTCATATTTGGTGATAGGTAATGGGATAGTAAACTCATAAACAGCAGATAAACAATCCTTATCTTTTTCCCATGGCCCAACAATATCATAAAATTCTTCATTAAATATATCCTTATCTTCAAGGTTATTAATTTCATTAGTGATAAACTCAACTGCTTCCTCTGACAATTCATTACTTAATTCATTTTCATTAAGTCTTTTAATTTTATTAAAGACATTTGCAAAGTTTTCAATGATATTTTTTTGTTTATCATCGATTATTTGTTTTTTTTGAGATTCGGTTAGTATTCTATTCTTTTTCATAATATTAAATATTTATATATAAATATGGTGGTTAAATTATAAATATACAAATTTTTTGGTATATTTATAAATAAATAAATAAATAAATAAATAAATAAAATTATGAAGAACTATATAAGGTTATTATTAAGAGAAGAATTAAATGATTTTGACCCATTTGCTCATTCTGGTTATGAGGAACCAGAAGATGTGTCTGAAGAATCGATATGTGTTTTGGGTATGAGTAAGGGTAATGCAAAGTTGGATTGGCCATATATGTCTTTACCAGCTGGATATACTTGTCCTAATGCAACAACTTGTAAAAATTTTGCGGCAAGACCTGGAACTAAATTTAAGGATGGTAAATCAGTAAAGCGAACTAAAGATACTAAATTTATGTGTTATGCGGCAAGCCAACAGGCTCGACATAGTAATACGGCTGGTAAGAATGCATTTAATAATTTGGATTTATTGGTAGGGGCTAATAAGAGTGGCGGTGTTAAGGGTATGACTAAATTAATTATTGATTCTCTTAAATATTATGGTTTTGATAAGGTACCAGTTTTTAGGATACATGAAGGGGGTGACTTTTTTAGCAATGATTATATGAAAGCTTGGATTGAGGTTGCAAAGGCAATACCAAGTACAACATTTTACACGCACACAACGTCTTTAGATTTTTGGTTAAACAATAAATCATCAATACCAAGAAATATGAAATTGATAGCATCTCTTGATGAGAATAATGAAGATTTAATAATGTCAAATAATTTAAGATATGCAAGGGTTGTTTATTCGGTTGAAGAGGCGAAGGAGTTAAGGTTACCAATTGATTATGATGATACGATAGCATGTTGTTCTGATGAAAATTTTGCATTATTGTTACATGGTCAATGGCAACCAGCTGGTTCTGAAGCATCAAAAGCGTTAAGTAAGAACAAGAAAACTGGTATATATGATAAATTAAAAAATATTCACAAGTCAACCAAGGGTAAGAGGTTAGATATTATAAATAAAATGAAAGATAAGTGAATATGAAAGGATATATAAAGAAATTACTTAGGGAGAGTTTAGAAAGTATAATTACTGAAGATAGGATAGCTGCTAAATCCATAGAGGGTTTCAATCTAGTAGTACCAAACGAAGTTAAAGTAATGCACAAAGCATTTGTTGATGCTGGTCATGAAATATATGTTGTTGGTGGTGCGGTTAGAGATGCGTTGAATGGAGTAACACCAAAGGATTGGGATTTAGCTACAGATGCACATCCAGAACGCATAATGGAGATACTTAAAACAATACCAATCGTTAATTCAACAAAGTTAGTTGGTGAAAGGTTTGGTGTCATAATAGCGGTTACTGATAATGATGAATATGAAATAGCAACTTTCCAAGAAAGAGATGAATCTAATTTACAATCTACTGGTGAAATAGATGTTAAGTTTTCGGATATGGAAGGTGATATATCAAGAAGAGATTTAACAATTAATGCGTTGTTTTATGATATTGGGACTGATGAGGTTGTAGACCTTGTTGGTGGTATTGATGATGTTAGAAATAATGTAATTAGAAGTGTTGGTAAACCAGAAGATAGGTTTGAGGATGACTCTATTAGGAAATTAAGAGCAATTAGATTTGCGGCTAGAACTGATTCTAAATTAGACCCAGACATTGATAGAGCACTTAAGAATGACCCAAGTATACACCCAAAGGTTGCAAGAATACCAATTAATGATGAATTTTTTAAGGGTATAAAACAAGCTAAGGATGTTAAGAACTACTTAAGTCTATTAGATAACTATGATATGTGGGAATATATTGTACCACCTAAATTTGGTATTAACTTAAATGGTTATGTTAATGAAAAAGATATTATGGTTTTATTGGCTGTATTATTTAACAACAACAATCCAGGAGAACTTAGAAAAAAATTAAGTGGTAAAGGAGATACTATGAATTATAGTGGTGAATTGGCCAATGGTATAAAATACCTAATCCAACTTAAAGATTTAAATTCTGATAATGCAGTATTATTTAAGAAAAATCAAAGTGCTAGTGACCAGCAAATAAGAACTTTTGCTAGGTTAATGAATTTAGATATGAAACTAATTGAAGCTTTGTTAAAGTTTAATTTATCTGTAAAGGGTGGTGAGGCAATGCAGAGATATGGGTTAACACAAAAAGATAACTCAAAGATTGGTCAAGCAATAAAGGATTTGGAAACTGAAAAGTTTAAAGAGTTATTATGAAAGGATATATAAAGAAATTGCTAAGGGAGGGGTTGATTACTGAATCATATGAAATGGTTCCTTATGACTATGATGTTGATTTATCTGATTATGATATTGATGAAAATGAAGCATATGATAAAGTACATCAAATAGCTAAAGATGGTGGTGTTAGGATTCTTAATGATAAAGATTTGAATGGGATATTAATTGATACTAATAATAATATAGTTATTGGTGGTCTTTGGGTTAGCAGTAACCCCGAAACATTTTCATTTGATATTGCGATAGATTCTGGGTATCATAATATGGGATTATCAAATCAGTTAATTAAAGCCGCTATTGATGTATTTAAAGAGCAAAAAGATGCTTACGATGATTTAAAAATGGAAGTTAGTGTAATTAACCCTAAATTAGCTTCAATTTTAGCTAATAAGTATGGTTTTCACAAAATACCCGATATGGGTCAAAATGAAGTTTTAATGGGGTTGAAAGAGAATTTTGAGGAGCCATCTGATTGGACTAACACATCATGGGAAGATAATGGTATTAAGATAACAATAGAGGATGTTATAAATCATATTGGTAATGAAACACGAATAGAATTAGTTAGTTCCTTGGTAAGTAAATTATCCTCACGGTTAAATAGACTTGAATTAGATGATGATAGAGTAATGAATGCTGACTTGAAACACCCAATAATATTGGTTTTTAGAGATGGTGAATATGAATATATTTTGGATGGTAACCATAGGTTGGCGAAAGCCATAAAGGAGAAGGTGAAGACCATTAAGGTTAAGGTATTAAACTTGGATAGTCCGAATACACCAGAAAAGTTTAAAGAGTTACTATAAACAATAATAACACGTAAATTAAATATAAAACAATATATTATGAAAGATATAAATAAAAGACATATAAGAGGATTTTTAAGAGATTATATTAATAAGAAATATATACTTGAAAATATTGAGCTTCTGGAACCAAAGGATGCTACGTTAGAAGACTATGGGTATACATTACAAGATATAGTTGATATTATAGTATCAACACCATTAGAAATAGAAGATGATGATGGTTTTGATGTGTGTATTAATATGGAAAAAAAGGATTTCTGGGTTCATATTGATACAGAATTAGAAGATACAGATGGGGATTATTTACATTTACGTATTGATGGGAAATTAAGTTTAGGGGGAGAAGAAAAAATAAAAGGAATAACTAATCTTGAGATTGAGATTAAAAATTGGGACGAGGAAGTAATGATTGATTTAACTAATGATTTAAAAGATAATAAAGATATTATTGCACACATACTTAAGCATTTAAACACGTTAGTAGATGAAGCATAACAAATGGATATTTTAAATTTTGAAATATTCAAAACTATTTATTACTATGGAATTGAGAAAATTTATAGCAACTACTATACGAAAATATTTGAATGAACAAGTTTCTTCAAAAGAATACATTTATAATCTTGCGAAAAATACAGATTATGAACCATTTTTAGAAAAAATTGACGAGATAGTAGGTGGTGAGTATGATTTATCATCTAAGTACAATATTCTTTATAAAGGTATGTCAGAAGGCGATGAATTAAGTGATGATTCATTTATGGCAGAATTTCTAGAACATGCAAGGGGGTATGGGGAATGGGTAGATGGGATTGTTGTTGATGATAAAATATTATACTTTGATAATGAAGAGTTTAATAACTTACGAGAAAATTTTATACAGGTAATACTACCATCATTTCCTAAATATTTCGATAACTATGATGAGTATGAAGAGGATATTAAACAAAAATTAAAACAAATTTATGGTCCATATGTTAACG
>Ga0233415_10000397_pt1 | contig 20920 bp, 36 predicted proteins | sample Na_anoxic_12_MG_FD_188631 | JGI IMG/M metagenome (GOLD analysis project Ga0233415, IMG submission 188631) | Seawater microbial communities from Saanich Inlet, British Columbia, Canada - Na_anoxic_12_MG | ecosystem: Environmental > Aquatic > Marine > Inlet | place: Canada: British Columbia... | reverse complement strand
GGAAATAGAATATATTTCAGTGGAAATGAAATTGACCACAAAAAAGAACCAATGATAGACAAAGTTTATAAAGCAGTAGTAGAATTTATGCAATGGTATAATCAAAAAAATTAATAACACAATAAAAATATATTATGAGAATTATCGAAACAAAAATATTCACGATAGATGACCATCCAAACGCATCACTATGCTTTGACTACATCAGAGACAATTACTTTGATTTAAACCATCATTCAGTACAAGAAGCTATAGAAAGCATTAAGATGTTGACGGAATTCATTGGGGGAAAAAATGACTATTCAATCTCTCAATCCCCGTGCAGAGGAGAGTATGTAAAATTCACTGACTACGATAAAGAATCATTAATGGAATTAGATGCAGACGAATCACCATTAACGGGAGTATGGACGGATGCAGAACTTATCGAAAGTATGCAAAAGTATGGTAACGCAGATGGATTAATAAACGCTATCCACGTTGATACGGAGTACATATACTCTGACGAAGGGCTAAGAGAGATGATATATAATAATGGATGGGAATTTACCGAAGAAGGACAAGTATATTAATTAACCAATAAAAATACATTATGAAAGCAAGAGTATTAAAAAGTATAGATATAGGATTTACTAACGTAAAACTACAAGGAAAAGTGTACGATGTTCACGAAGTAGTTGGCACAAGGGTGACAATGAAAATTTGCACTGACTCAAGTTACAGGATGATTGACTTTAACTTAAACGAGGTAGAGTTATTGATGGAAGGGGGGCGCGTAGAAGTGTATCGCAACCAAGCGACAAGGGATGGCAATTGGATAGGATTTAACAAGAGCAAGGGGTATGCGTTAAGGTACGCTATGCCTAACGGCAGAGAGTTTATAAACCTATGCAAGAATCCGTTCAAGGTGGACGAGTATACCACGATTACTGAAGAAAAATTTAACACATATTTCCTCGGAGTGTCTGATAAAAGACAAAGAGTTGCTGAGTTTTTAGTAGTTATGGATTATGACAATGGTTTTTATGATGAGGAATTAGGCAAAGAATATGGCTCTATTACACCAAAAGAAGCTATAGAATGGGAATTAAAAAACAGAGTTAAAACTGATGAAGATGCAGATTATTACCTTGATGAAGATGGAGATTTAGTTATGTGAAAAGGTGGACTATAATCTAAGAAGAAAAATTTAACACATTATTTAACCAATAAAATTATATAAAATGAAAGAGCAATACATAGTATACATAGGCGATGAAATTATAGAATGTTTTGACAATGTTGAAAATGCCAAAGTAAAGTATAACACCTTACCTTCGGGCAAAGGCAAAAGACCATCTTTGCGTAGACAATTAGTGAAAGAACAGACTATAATCCAAGATGAAAGATAGCAATAACAACACTAAACGTAAAACCAATAATTAATTAACCAATAAAAATATATTATGAAAGAGAATAAACTAATAGCAGAATTCATGGGCATGGCAAACGAACGCCATTCAGATGGAAGATATTTTTTTACTACAGACATAGACGAGTTAAAGGGAACTGACACGAGGTTTTGGGAAGAATTATACTTTCACGTATCTTGGGATTGGCTGATGCCAGTAGTAGAGAAATGCTATGATAATGGTGCAGAAGAAAACGAAATAGGGGATATTACACACGCATTATTAGATTGCAATAAAGACCACCTATACATATCGGTAGTAGAATTTATTAAACAATATAACAAACAGAAATTATGAAAGAGAATAAACTAATAGCAGAATTTATGGGGTTCACCCAAGAGAAAAACATCGGATGGTATGACAACGATATGTTGATGTCGCAGAATGTATATGACAGTCAAGATGGCAATTGTTTTGATGAACTACTTTTTCACACTTCGTGGGATTGGCTTATGCCTGTGGTAGGGAAGATTGAAGATTATTTAAGTGATAATGTAGGTATAGTAGGGTACTTTGATGAATGTCTAAGCAGTAACGATTTAGACACAAGATACCAAGCAGTAGTAGAATTTATTAAACAATATAACAAAGACTATAAAACTTGTGATAGATGTTGTTATGATATTGTAGATGATGATGGCGATATTATGGAGCACATTTGCATTGATGATAAATTTTATTAAAAACTTATAAAATTTAAAGACGATGGAAGAACAAGAGTACGATGGCTTACCCCAGAACATCAAGGATGTAGTGGATAGTTGGGATGATAACGAGGACATCTATGCAGAATGTAAGCGCATACAACGGAAATTGGAGCAGAAAGGATGGATGTGCGACTATGGGCTTGATGGTATGGTATACGATATAAAAAAAATTAAACACAAAAAAAATTAAACACAAATGGAAGCATACACAATAGTAAGACAAGGTGGCAGTCACTACGATACTAACGATGAAAGATTCTACACGGATAGTTGGGATTGCACCCTTGACACAAAAGAATATTTAGAAATCATTATGGAAAACAATCCTCAAAAGTTTGAGAATTGTAAAATTATTATTAACTTGTAAACCAAAACTTATAACAATGGAAGACTTATTAGATTACATAGATTTTGATTCGATTTGCGAAGATAACAAGCTAGAGCATGGTGACATTTCACCCTGTCAAGTTTCGGGACTAGAAACAATTTTGAGAGAATTTATTAAACAAAACACATAAAAGCATATAATGATACTAAAAGTATTATCTTAGAGTTATTAATCATTAAACAACAGACACAATGAAAAATTTATCACAGCTTTTAAAAGACAATCAAATGGTTGAATTAAGTACTGAAGAGGATGTTTTCAATGTATTTTTTTCACACATAAGACAAAAGTTTTTTTTACAGATGAACGGTGAGGTTGTAGTTTCTTCTAAAAGTTTAAAGCGTATAGAAATGGGAATACCAAGCAACGCAGAAGTAACTGATTTATTTTTATCATCATTAAACTTACAACAAGTCCTAAATAAACTTACTCATCTTAATTTAGGTAAGTCAGGTAAGAAAATCTTAAAAAACCTAGAGATAGGGGAAACAATGCAGATAAGCTCAGGCTTATCCGTTAAACACGTTGAAGAAAATTTATACACAATAGAAAAAGTTTAAAGGTATGTTCGGAGAATATTTATTAATAACAATTAAGATAGCAATCCCATTAATCTTTATCCTTTTAACTTGGTAAGAAACATGGAAGACATAAGCATAGTAAGTAAACTATACTGGAAAGTAGAAGAGAACTTCACAGACAATTCGTTCTTTGTAATGATAGACCACGATAGTTATGATGACATACTCTTCTACTTGGACGATGAGGATTTAGCATACTACATTGTAGACCTACACAATACCTCAATAAGCTTTGTAAAGGCTAATGTACTGGTAGATGAAAAGGAGATAGACTTCAATGGGTATGTTTATTATCCTTTAGATAAAAAGACTATTTCCCCCGAAGGAAAAGAAACAAGATTGTCCAGGAAACATAATCAGCTTTTACAATACCTATACATAAACAGACATAGGTTAGTAACTTTAGATGAGATAGCCTCAAACATATGGGGGTTGCCACTAGATATGTGTAACAAAAGTATCTTATCAAGTATCTGGGTAGTGAGAAAAGCCATAGGAGCAGACAACAACATGCTCCAAAACCAATATAACATAGGATACAAACTGAACATAGGAGAGTAATAGGGGGAGGAGGATAAAGAAGATGCAACATAAAAAAGTTTTAATAATGTTGAAAAAATGTAGGACAAAAATTTGGAATTGTCAAATATTATAATTACCTTTGTAAAAAATTAAAATATTATAAAATGAAGTTTAACAAAGAAGCAAGAGAAGGTTTAATCTTAGGAGCAAACAAATTAGTAGATGCCATCAAAGTAACTCTTGGGGCAAAGGGTAGGCACGTAGCTTACCAAGATGCTCTTTACAGAGTTTATCTAACCAAAGATGGTGCAACGGTGGGTAAGCATGTAATCCCTACAAACCCAATAGAAAATATGGGAGCCAACATTGTAAGGGAAGCTTCCGAGAAAACTGCTAAGGAAGCGGGAGATGGTACAAGTACATCTTCAGTATTAGCACAAGCAATCATTAACGAAGGTTTTAAGTACTTAGAAGCTGGGCATAATCCTATCTTACTTAAAAAAGGGATGGAGAGGGCTTTAGAAGATGTTAAAGGGTATCTGGCAGATAACACTGTTTTAATTAATGATAATACCGAACTTTTAAAACAGGTAGCTTCAGTAAGTGCCAATGGTGATAGAGAGATTGGCGAATTAATTGTTGACACCTTACTGACTGTAGGGGAATACGGAGTAGTTAAAATTGAAGAAAGTAACACCAGTGAAACTTATGCTGACATTACCCAAGGACTTGAATTTGACAGAGGACTGATGTCACCTTACTTTGTTACTAATCCAGAAAGACAAGATACAGAGATGGATGACCCATTAATCCTATTATATGATGGCAAACTGAGTAACTTCCAATCATTATCTTCATTAATGGAAAAAATAAATTCAGCCAATAGAAATGTTTTAGTTATCGCCGAAGACATTGATATGGATTGCCTACAAAACATAGTAGCAAATAGGGTACGTTCAACATTAAAGATAGCTACAGTTAAAGCACCTAGTTTTGCAGACAATAAAACAGAAATATTAGAGGACATTGCAATACTTACTAACACTAAGTTATATAACAGTTTATCTTTCTCCCAATTATGTGAAGCTGAGGTAGAAGATTTGGGTAACTGCGAAAGAATTATATCAGGTAGAAACAATACTGTTATTATAGGTGGAGTAGGACAAGGGGTAGATGAACGTATCCGAACTATTAAGGCTAGATTAGATAACCCCGAAGATGAGGATAACTACGATTCATTGAAAGAAAGATTAGCTAAACTTACTGGAGGAGTTGCAGTAATCTACGTAGGCGGTAATAGTAAGGTAGAACAAGGCGAGAAAAAGGACAGAGTAGAAGACGCTGTTTTAGCCTCTAAGGCAGCTTTAGATGAAGGAGTAGTAGTAGGGGGAGGCACAGCTCTGGTACGTGCCTTAGAGTACGTTAAATCAAGCGAGGATGAAGTTTTAAACGCGGGTATAAACATAATCCGAAAAGCTTTAGAGAAACCTTTGTTTTACATAGCAGAAAATGGGGGTGCTAAGGGTGACATTGTTGTAGAAAAAGTAAAAGAATCAAAAGGTAACATAGGTTACAATGTATTTACGGACATTTACGAAGACCTATTTAAACAGGGAGTGGTTGACCCTAAGAAAGTTACCAGAGTTGCGTTAGAAAATGCAGTATCGGTTGCGGGTATGTTACTTACTACGGAGTGCGCCATTCCTTATAAACAATTTAAGATAGAAGAATTTTAAGATAAGACAGAAAAAATATTAATTAACCAAAAAAAGAAAAAGCATGAGAAAAGTATTTATTGCCTTGACAATGTTTGTTGCTTTAGCTAGTTGTTCAACCTCTGCAGAGGAAACATCAACTGGAGTAGAGGCAACAAATGACTCTGTTACTGTTGCAAGTGATACTACTTTAGTAGATTCAACATCTACTGATAGCAGTATTGTAGTAGAGTAAAAGATTCGGAGCTATGTAAGATTAAATGTGCTTACATGTCCCCCACTAAGCTAAAGTCGGGAGGGGGGTTTTAATTAAATTACATAATAAACAAAAAAAGAAAAAATGAGTACAGTTTGGAAAAACATTAAAATCAAAAGTTCAGAAGGTCGGTTCTACGAAAGTTCAAAAACGGAAGTTGAAGGGTGGACAAGCGTAGAAACCAAGGAACATGGTACACGGTGGCACAGAATTTTTAGCAATCTTAAGGGAAAGCTATCCAAAATAGAGTTAGACGAAGAAGGTCAGTTTGGGGATAGGCTAAAAGTTTATGTAGAAACAGATACGGATGAAGTATCTGTATTAGAAATTAATTTATTTAACACTAACAAGTCAATTAATGACTACGTTAGAAGCTTATGTCAACGTTTGGGTAATATAAATATAGGAGATACGATAGATATTTTCTTAAATACTAAGTACAAAAACAACAGAGGTTACCTAAATAAGTTTATGGTAGTAAAGGTAGATGATAATATTTTGGAGAAAGCATTAAACAAAGAAGATGTACCTAGATGGTTAGAGAAGCAAGACCCAATCAAAAAAGATAAAAAGATTTGGGATAGGACAGATGAAACAGCTTTTTTCTACAATCTACTTAAATCATGGATTGGGGGCAACACAAAAGCCTATTCTTCCGATGAAAATAATTCTACTACTGTTATTACAGGACAAGGAGAGGTTACAGCTGCTAGTACAGTTGAAACTACCATAGATGATGATGATTTGCCTTTCTAAATTAAAATAAGATTATATGAAATTAATAGGAAATAGGGTTATTGTAAAAGATAATCCTCTGAAACAAGAAAATACAGGTATTATTGTAAAAAGTGACACACCCAACCTTATATCAGGAGTGGTTAAGTATGGGTATGACCAGTTTGAAGAGGGAGCCACGGTATGGTATACTAAACATACAGGTAGTACATTCAATTTTCAAGGAGAAATACTACGTAGTATTAATAATCCTTTAGAAAAAATAATTTTTGTAGAATAATTTTACATTTTGTCACAAATATTATCTATATTTGTGACAGAATTGGTCTTGTAGCTCAACTGGATAGAGCAACAGCCTTCTAAGCTGTAGGCTATAGGTTCAAATCCTATCAAGACTACTAAAATAATAAAAAAAATGACAGTAAATCAATTTAAAAAAGAGTGTAAGAGGACTTGTCCCGATTTAGGTAGTTTAAAACTTAACTTAGCCCACATGGCTTTAGGTGTTCACACAGAAATACCAGAGTTAGAGGATGCTATTAAAATACTTGACGGTGTAAATGTTGGGGAAGAAATTGCAGACATGTTCTGGTACTTAAATAACTACCTTACATTCAGAGATTTAGAGTTAGAAACATCAAATTTAATAATCTCCTCTGACAACAGAACCTTGATTCAATTATTATACAGAGAGTCAGGGTTACTCAATGATTTAGTTAAAAAATATGTAGCTTATGGTAGAGAGATTGACCTTAAACAAGAACATATTTGCTTAACTCAAATAAATAAGTTACTTCTTTCGCTATTGAAGAAGTATGGTTTAAGCCAATCTGATGTTCTTGAAAGCAATATTGAGAAGCTTAGAGTAAGATTCCCAGAAAAGTTCACAGAGGAAAACGCAAACAACAGAGATTTAGCAACTGAAAGAAAAATTTTAGAAGGATGAAAAAAAAGATATATTGTGATTTAGACGGTGTCTACTTTAATTTCAGTAAACATTTTTTATCTTATCTAAACATATCTGACAAGTCTGAGCCAACCAAATGGGAGGATGAAAGGTTTGTTAATAACCTACACAAAGTAGCTAATGATAGAGATTTTTGGTTAACCTTGCCCCCACTTGTAAAACAAAATGAAATAAACTTTGAGGCAGATGGTTACTGTACAGCTAGAAGTATCGGTTCAGATGTTACAGGACACAGTTTAACCTTAAATGGTTTTTCTAATCCAAAGAACGTAATCACTGTAGGCATAGGTAACAGTAAAGCAAAAGCACTTAAAGAAGCGGGATGTGATGCTTTTATTGATGATAGTGAACATAACTTCAAGGAGTTAAATGATGAAGGTATACTGACATATCTTATGGACAGAAGCCATAACAGACACATTGACACCCCTTTAAGGGTACATAGCTTAAATGAGTTTTATACTAAGGCTAAGTTTAATATACTTATCATTGGTCACAAAGAACATGGTAAAAGTACCTTAGCCGAAATGATTACTGACTATACTACTTTAAAAGCTGAAGATAGTTCAATGGCTGCGGCAAGAATATTTATCTATGACAAATTAAAAATTAAGTATGGGTATGAATCATTTGAAGAATGCTACAAGGATAGAAGAAATAGAAGAGCTGAGTGGTACGATTTGATTACGGAATACAACAAAGAGAACCCATCCCAACTTGCTGAAGCTATCTTAGATTCTAACTCTATTTACATAGGCATGCGTAGGACTTTAGAGATTGAAGCATGTCAAAGTAAAAAGATTTTTGATTGGGTGATAGGAGTCTTTGACCCAAGTAAACCACTTGAAAGTACTGATAGTATGGATATAGACATATTTAAGCATTCCGATTTTATATTCTTTATTACAGGGGATAAAAAAGATACTCAAAAAAAAGTTGAAAGATTATTTGCAAATTTAAGAAAATAGTTTTATCTTTGGGTTAGATTAATAAACAATTAATTATAACGTTAAACAAAAAAAAATAGTAAAAATGAGAGAAACAAGTAATTATTTAGTTAAGGTAACTTTATTAGTGACAGATGATGTGACAGACAGAGAAAAAAAAGTAACAGAGCAATACCTTGTAGAAGGAGTAAATGTGACTGATGTAGAAACAATCATTAATCAAGAGTTCCAGGGAGAAAGTGCCTTCCAAAGTATTAAGAGTGTAACAGTATCTCCAATTATTAAGCATATTACCAAGTAACAGCGTAACCAATTTTGATAGTGTGATTAAGACCCTTATCTTTAGGGTCTTTTTCTTTAACTTTAAACAACGAATTAATATATGAATATTTTTGAAAAAAGAGATGTTATACAACCTTATGAATACCCGCAGTTACTAAAATATGTTAACGCAATTCACGAGTCTTTTTGGACTCCAGACCACTTTACCTACGATAGGGATGTGAATGATTTTTTAAACAAGATAAGTGAAACCGAAAGGACTATCTTAAAAAGAACTATGCTTGCAATAGGTGTGGTTGAAAATAAAGTTAAGACCTTTTGGGCAAGGATAGACTTACGTATGCCTAAAACTGAAATAGCAGATGTGGGACATACGTTTGCTGGTAATGAAGTTATACACAAGATGACTTATGAAAAACTATTGAACCTATTAGGGTTAGGTCAAGAGTTTTCAAAGGTATCTGAAGTAAAATGTATGCAAGGTAGAGCAGATTATTTAAGCAAATACTTACAGGGGGTTTATTCAAAGTCAAATAAAGAGTTTACAAAGTCATTGATACTGTTTACTTTACTAGTAGAGAATGCCAGTTTATTTAGTCAATTTTTAATAGTGAGCTCGTTTAAAAAGTATAACAATCTTTTTTCAAATTTTAACTCTGTTATATCTGCTACAGCTAGAGAGGAAACTATCCATGCTCAATTTGGAATAGATTTAATTAATATAATTAGAAATGAGAATCCTGATTGGTTTGATGAAGACATGGAAAAGAAAATTAAACGAAACATTGATAAAGCTTTTGTAGCGGAGTGTGGAGTTTTAGATTGGATTTTTGAGGAAGGAGAATTAGACTTTTTACCAAAAGAATCAATAGTAGAATTTTTAAAGTATAGATTTAATAATAGCTTAACTAAAATGGGCTACGATAAAATGTATGAAGTAGATGAAGGATTAATTAAACCAACTGAGTTTTTAGAAGTTCAGCTATTAGCTTCTTCGTCATTCGATTTTTTCAATGAAAAGTCAACAGATTATTCCCAAAATACAGCATTTGACGAGGAGGATATATGGGATTAAAAATTAAATTACCTTGGCTACATGAAGACCAAAGGTTATTTTTAGAAAGAGATTACTTAGTGGATGAGCAAACTCCAGAGGAAAGATATTTAGAAATATGTAATACTATTACAAATTACTGTCTAAAGATGTCCCACACCGTAGAAGCCATAGAATACAGTAAAGACATAGGAGAAAGATTTAAAACTTATATCTCAAATGGTTGGGTATCATTTTCTACACCTGTGCTTATTAACTTCGGTAAAGAAGATAACTTACCTATTTCGTGTAACAAGTCTATCTTAAGTGATAGTCTGCACGATATTTATAAAGGTGTGCATGAATTAGGTATGTTAGCTAAGTATGGTGCGGGAACCTCCCAAAACTTTTCTAAACTAAGGGGTATGGGGTCTAAAATAGCTACTGGAGGCACATCTAACTCCATCTTAGATTGGATAGAGTTGTATGCGGATATGATGTCTAAGACTAACCAAAATCGGGCTAGAAGAGGTTTTTTGACCGCTTTCCTATCTGTGGACCATCCTGAGATAATGTCGGTTTTGGATATAGGTACACACAGAATGCCAACTGAAAAACAAAGGTTCTTCCAGACCATTACAACAGGTGTAACCCTTCCAATTGGTTGGTTACAATCGCTGAAACAGGGTGACAAAGACAAACGTAAGATATGGGCTAAGATACTAAAGTCAAGAAAAGAGGTAGGTTATCCCTACATTTTAGACCTACAGAATTCAAATGATGCTAGACCCCAAGTTTACAAAGATAAAGACATGTTCATTGAAACAAGTAACATCTGTAATGAAACTGTAGAATTTGTAAGCGAGGATAAGACTTTTGCTTGTTGCTTATCATCAGCAAATAGCTATTTGTACGATGAGTGGAAAGATGACCCTAACTTTATCTTTGACATGAACCTAATGTTAGACTGTGTAATTGAGGAATATATTGAAAAAGGAAGTAAACTACATGGTCTAGAGAAAGCGGTTCTTTTTGCAAAAGAGCATCGTAGTATAGGTTTGGGTGTATTAGGCTTCCATTCTTACCTTCAGAAGGAAGGTATTGTTTTTGGGGAGTTAGCCAGTTTTGCTGTAAACAACGCTATATTTTCTTTATTGCAGAAAGAATCTTTACGTGCTAGTAAATGGATGGCAGAACACTGGGGTGAACCTAAGATATTGAAAGGATACGGTCTAAGAAATACTACTAGACTTGCACAAGCTCCTACAAAATCAACTTCTTACATTATGGGAGGGGTGGCATTAAACTTAAGTGAAGGTATTGAGCCACATAAAAGTAATTACAATTCTAAGAAGTTAGCTAAGATACAGTCTGAGGTTAAAAACAAAGAATTACAAGACTTACTTACGGAAAAAGGTTTAAATACAAAAGATGTTTGGGATTCTATATTAAAAAACAACGGTAGTGTTCAGCATTTAAAAGAATTAAACCAAAGAGAAAAAGATATTTTTAAAACGTTCTCTGAAATATCCCAAGTAGATATTATTAAATTGGCGGGACAACGCGCTAAATACATTGACCAGGGGCAGTCATTAAACATAATGATACACCCTGATACACCCGCCAAGGATATTAATAAACTACATATCCAAGCATTTGAGGTAGGAGTGAAAGGGTTGTACTACCAATACAGTATAAATGCGGCACAGGAGTTTAGTAAGAACCTGATGACTTGTAGCAGTTGCGAAGGCTAATAGATTGTTTAATAGTTTTAATGAAAAAAGGCGGAGAGATTTTTTAATTTTTTCGCCTTTTTATTTGTATAAATCAATAAAGTTTGCTAAATTTACATTCAGAAACAAAAATTAAATTTACATTAAAATTAATGAATATGATTTATACGTATGACAAACAACAATTAAGGTATAACAAGGTTAGCCTAAGAACAAAAACTTTTACATTGCTAATTTCATTATTAGTAATAGGGTTCGTATCCTCTGCAATGTCTAAGACAGTAGCTGAAAAATTTTATGTAGAGGGAGAAACAAAAATGTTGGTTTTAGAAGAACACAATAAGTTTTCAGAACAAAGTCTTGATGCGTACCTAAAGGAAATTAACATTAAATTTGCCGACATTGTGAAAGCCCAAGCTACATTAGAAACAGGTTATTTTAAAAGTGAAATGTTTTTAGTAAACCATAATCTGTTTGGTATGAAAGTGGCTAAACTAAGACCTACTACTGCTTTAGGAGAGAATTTAGGGCATGCCTATTATGATAATTGGAAGCAGTCTGTTTTAGACTATGCTTTTTATCAAGCAGCTTATTTGAGACAAATTAAAACACAGGGTGATTACCTAGCGTATTTAGAGCTAAACTACGCAGAAGACCCTCAGTACATCAATAAACTTAAAAAATTAATTAAATAGTTGTAAAATTAAATAATAATCAGTATATTTGCATAAACAAAAAATTAAAACAATGATAAGTATTTTAGTAAAGAAGTACCCCAACGATGTAGATTTAGGGGAAAACATAAGAAAGTATTATAACGCCTTTAACGAAATGTTTAGTTGCTTAGAGCAACAAGGTGAAAACTTTTCAGGGGACTTTAATGTGGGTTATTTCCGTATAGGGTCTTGGGAAAGAGCATCAAACGGAAAAGTTTTAGATAAGTTAGCAAAACTCGGATTCTTTGAAAGAGTAGATGTTGACGAAGATACAGGAGAAATGATTAATTACCAATATAATTTTTAAAAAAATGAAAAGTCAAAATTTTGAAATGCACCACGATAACTTATACTTTAATCGTGAATTAATACTAAAGCAAACACAAATCACTGATGCTTGGGCAGATTTTGAGGTCGGAAAGATTCCAAAAGTATGCAAAGAACATAACATGAGTGAAAGCGAGAGACAAGAAATGTGGCAAATTATAACAGATGCAATTATTAAAGGAGTATGTATGCCATACCAAACAAGAAGAAGTCGTGTAAAAAAATAAAATGTCTAGTATAAAACCAAAAAACAAAGAATGTATTGAATGTGGTAGGGCAGACATGCCCTGGTTCAGTAAGAAAAGGTGTAAATACTGTGCTATGCGGAGTTATAGTAAACCTAAAGCACTTACTGAAAAAACTAGGAAAAAGAAAAAAGAGCAATCAGCAGAAAGGGATGTATACTTTAAAACACTAATTCCTTTGTGTAAAAAATCTGATGAGAGTGGAGTAACTATCTACAACCCAACAAGGGCAAATATCTGTCATATTTTTCCAAAAAGAATATATAAATCTGTCCAAAGTAATTTAGATAACCATATATTTCTAACATTAGACGAACACACAAGGTTTGATTACTTGCTGGATACGCTTGATTTTCAACAACTTGAAAAAGAATTTAAAAATAGTTGGAAAAAAGTTTTGATAAAAGTAAAAAAGTTATTACCTTTGGTCTCTGAGAACAAAAAACTTAAGATGAATTTTAAAAATTATATAAAACATGTCAACAATGATTAAATTAATATTTATAGTAGTAATTATCGCAACTTTTTTAAAACTTTTTAGAGTAAAGCTTGAATATTTAGATAATAAGTTGTATCTTTGGTGGACAAGCCCAAAAACAAAGGAAACGAAATGGGTAAGATTACTGTAATACAGCTTAAAATAAAAAAATTAAAATCATGAATAATAATTTAAAAAGAGTAAACGAAGAAAGTGTTTTGTTCTTCGACATAGAAACAGCTTCTAACAACAGTGAGCTAGTTCCTGGTAGCAGAGAGTACAATTTGTTTAAGCGTAAAATGGATAAGGCTAATGAACTTACAGAAGCTGAGACCATTAGCTTATACAATGAAAAAGCACCTTTAACTATTTGCTATACAAGGATAGTTTCAATTGGAGTAGGTTTCATTAAGAAAGGAGAATTATACATAAAAGCCATTGAGGGGGAAGAAGAAGATGTTATTAAAGAGTTTTGCACTATTGCTAATAGTTTTGATTATCTTGGCGGATTAAACGTTAAAGGTTTTGATGCACCAATGATATATAATAATGGATTTAGATACTTTGACATGACTACAATGTTGAATAGTAGATTTATAACATCTGGTGTTAAACCTTGGGACTTAGATAAATCTTATATAGACCTAATGGAAATCTTTAAAGGTACACATTACATGAATAGTAGTTTGGATGAAATATGCTACCATTTTGGGGTAGAAAGTCCTAAATCTGAATTAGATGGTTCAATGGTATCACATGAGTTTTGGACTAATGGTACAGAACGTATCTCTCAGTATGTTAAACAAGATGTGTTAGCTTCTGCAAGTATATTTAGAAGAATGCGTTGGGAGGAACCCTTTAAATATTTTATTGATAGGTCAAGTGTCAAACAAAAAGAACCAACAATATTGGAAAAGTTAAATGCCACTAAAAACATTTCTACTAAGGATATAGAAACACTTAAAAGTATCTTAAGTAAAAAAAGAATATCTAAAAATAATAAAGATATTGTGGTTGACCTAATACAAGCCGCTTTAATTGATGTGGACCCTAACTTTGGTAAGATTAATAACCAAGGTTATATTAATGATGTGATAAACGATATTAGAGAAGAAATTTTTAAAAAATAAATAATGAAGTTAACAAAAATAGAATTACCAAAGAAGTATAAATTTAGAAAGGGTACTAATGAGTTATATAAAAAGTATGATGGCTGGCATAAAATAAGCTATTCACAAGCTAATTCATTCAAGGACTATTTTTACACTTACCTTAAAGAGTACATACTTGGGTTTAAAAGTCCTGAACAAGGGATATTTGCCGATTTTGGCGCACAGGTAGGCAGTTATTTGGACATTACCGATACTACTACCGACTACCCATTACTCAGTAAAGAGGATAGGGCAATACTTGATGCACTTAAAAATGTACACGAAGAAGGGTCACAGTTTGAGTTTGAGATATTAATTGACTTAGAACCATTTGGTATTAAAAAAACTGTATTACAAGGATTTTCAGATAAGCAATACTTAGATGAAAATGGTTTACTTGTAGTCTCCGACTATAAGACATTGAATTTAGCTACTAAGAAAAAATATTACCTATCAGAAGATTATAAACAATTATACATCTATGGTTATGGTTTAGAGGAATTAGGCTTTAAAATAGGTGATATTTATGTTACTGGGTTAGGTAGAAAAGGCAATAACACCATACAGAGGGATAAAAATAAGCTAAGACTTAGTGGCGAGATAGAAATATTACCAAAGACTTACACTCAAAAAAAGGGACAAGAAGCCATAAAAGAAATAGTAGAAGCTTGTAAAAAGATTTCTGAGTATAACTCAGCCTATAAAACTTATTTTGGATAAATGAAATTTAAGTTACGATATTACCAAGAAGAGGCAATAAATATTTGCTACAAGTTTTTTAAGTCTAAAAGCACCAGAAAAAGCTTGGCAGCATTACCTTGTGCGGCTGGAAAGTCTATTGTTATCGCTGAACTATCAAACAAGCTAGATGACAGTCCTGTGCTAGTGTTACAGCCTACCGTAGAGCTTCTAAAACAAAACTATAACAAATTGATTGCTATCGGAGGAAAGGCTGAAATTTACTCCGCATCCACTGGTTTACGTAACATAGGTCATTTAACTTACGCTACTATAAAGTCTATTAAAAAAGATTGGAAGAAGTTCAAGGATATGGGTCTTAAATACATTATTATTGATGAGGCGCATTACCATACTAAGGTAGGAGGAGAGATAGGTAAGTTTATAAAAAATGTAGGGGTTAAAAATGTTTTAGGATTTACTGCAACACCTTTAGCTATGTCTAGTTCATTGGTGGACGGTAATAAACTTATCATGCAAAATAGGGATAGAAAAAATTTATTTAATGATATTATTTTTACTACCCAGATTTCTGAAATGGTAGACAACAATTGGTGGTCACCTTTAGAATATAGACAAGTTAATGTGGATGATAGTATGTTAGCACTAAACTCTACTGGAGCTGACTTTAATGAATACTCCGTCACTAAATTCTTTGATGATAACCAGATTGAGGGAGAAATTATTGCCACATTAAAACAGCTATTAGCAGATGGTTACAAATCTATATTGGTTTCAGTACCCACGATTCAGAATGTAAGGTATCTGCATCAGCAGTTTCCCAGAAAATCTACTGAACTTTACGCAGGGTTAGCAGACAAAGAAAGAAAAAGAAACATAAAAATGTTTGATAGCGGGCAGATACCAATTATGTTCCAAGTTAAAATATTAACCACAGGTTATGATAGACCTGACTTGCAAGTTATTGTGGATGCAAACCCCACCAACTCATTTTCTATCTATTATCAATTATTAGGTAGAGCTGTTAGGATTGATGAGGGCAAAGATAGGGCACTAATTATTGATTTGTCAGGTAATTATAATAGATTTGGTAAGTTAAATGATATAACATTTGAGGATTTTAATGGGCATGGTTGGGCAATGTTTAATAAAGATGTTTTAGTTACATCACTGCCCATGTCTACTCCTCCTGAAGCAAGACCAGATAAAAAGCAGTTGATTAGTAGGTTGTTTTTGTCTAAACAAGTACAAAGGGACACCAATAGTAAAGTGTATCCTTACGGAAAATACAAGGGAAAAACAGTGGCAGAAATAGCTCAAGTTGATAAAAGATACCTATTGTGGGTTTACGCTAACTTTAAATGGGATATTTACAACAAATGGATTAAAAAAGAAATAGAGAAATACGTTAACATAAAAAAAGAGTTGAAATGAGAAACATAGTTATTTTCACAGTTGTAACATTTTTAGGTAACATTTGTTACGGACAGATAAATCTAAATAAACCACCTTCGGGGTCTTTTTATATTTATGATATAAGTACTTCGGGTATAAGGAATCTAACACCAACTAACATTGTGATAGAAACACCTAACAAAACTTTAGATGTATTTGACACAAGAAATGGTATACCTAACTTAAGACCTACTTACACTATAGATTACTATCAGCCTAATCAAATAGAAGTGTTTGAATACAATAATGGAATCAGAAATTTAACACCAAGCATAATTATAGATAAGCCATGTACAGATACTCGCTGGTAAATAAAGATAAAATAAAATGCCCTTCTTGCGGTATAAGAAAAAAACTAAGTAGATACTTTGACAACCAGGAACAAGTCTTTGCTAGTGAAGAATACGGAAGATGTGACAGGGAGATTAGTTGTGGGTACCATAATTACCCTAAAAACAACACACCCATCAAAACCGTAAAGGTGGATAAAAAGCCAGTTGTTCATAATATTGTACCGTATCGGTTAGTACTTAAATCTCTGGAGCATCAAGGTAAAGATAAATTATCTCAATACCTAATAAGTGTATTCGGAGAGGAAAGTGTTAAAAAAACCTTAGCTAAATACAAGGTGGGTTTCTCAACTAAATTTGATAGGGACAGTACAGTATTCTGGCAAATAGCAAACGATGGCACAAGGAGTGGCAAAATAATGCAATACACCAAGGATGGTAAAAGGAAGAAGAAAAATGGATATTCTTTTACCACATGGGTACATGCTGAAGTATATAAAAAGTTTGAGCTTAAACAAGTATTATTTGGAGGGCAATTAAAGTGTAGGAACAAGACAGTAGTTATTGTGGAAAGTGAGAAAACTGCAATAATATGTGATATATTTTTTAACAACCCTAAATATGTTTTTATGGCTTGTGGGCAACTAAGAGGGCTACAAAGATATAAATTCGATGGTTTAAAGGGTTACAAAGAAATAGTTTTTATGAGTGATACTGGCAAGGCTAAAGCTATTTGGAAAGAACAATCTAAAAAATTAGGTTTTGGTAGAGTGAGTAATAGCCTTGATTCTCTTGGACTTAAGGAAGGAGATGACATAGCAGATGCAATTTTAATGAAAAAAATATCCGATAAAATTTGGATAAGTAAAATATAAAGTTTAAATTTGAAAAATAAAAAAAAAGTAAAATCATGAAAAAATTATTTAGTACAGTTTTAGGTTTATTAATTGGAGTATTTTTATACTCGCAAACCATTTCAGAAGAAAATTTGCCAGAATTTAGTAGGGCATATTTAAATACCTCAATTACTCACACTGATTATACATTAGAGCAGGAGGAGACAACAGTTTCCCATTTTGAAGGAGCAAATGCTTTTACATTTAATGTAGGGGGTAACTCAGTGTTGTATTACCCGCACTTTGGACCTGTAGAAAGGTTTATTTATATCGGGCCTACAACCGATGATAAAGACGATGGAGGAAATCTTTACCAGTTCGTTAAAACGATAGAAACCGAAACTTCAAAAATTGTATATTTCCAATTGTATGATGATGAAGACCTGGGGTTAAGGTTGATTTACGAAGAATCCTTACTTATTATTCACTTTTATTAAAAACATAATATTATGTTAGAAGAAATATTGGAAAGTTATCCAGAAGAAGAAATGTTAAAAGCAGATGGTTTTGATGATGCTATAATTGGCATTGATTGGAATAGTATGCGCTTAATTTATTCCGTTAAGAAATGTATAGATATACTAGCAAAGCACATGAGTGAGGAAGAGGCTATTGAATATTTTGAATACAATGTAGGTGGTGCGTATTTTGGGGAAAAAACACCCATATGGTGCTTTGATAACTTTTAAAAATAATATTATGGTAATAGAAAATAATTTAATAGGTCTGAGATTAGGTAATTTAGTGTACGATAATAAGTCACAATCTAATATCACTATTACTGAATTAAATGTTGGGGATACCCAAAACTTTGAACCCATACCAATAACATCAGAATGGTTGGAAAAGCTTGAGTTTCAAAGACGATTACGTAATAAACCAAGTTACACCACTCGGAATACTAATAAGGTTGAGTTTAAGTTAGATAGTTGTGATAATTATCATTGGGAAACTAGTGTTAATAGATTTCCTAAAGTAAAATACATTCACCAATTACAAAACATTTATTTTACATTAACTGAAACAGAAATACTATGGGCAAAGGAAAAATAAATTGGTCGGGCTATGAATGGTTAACCCAAGAAAGATTTGGTGAGATACACCCTAAGAAAAGATTTAACTGGTATGATTCATCGGCTATAGAAATCAGGGATGATAAGTTAGTTTTAAAAACTCAATACAATCCTAAAAGATTTAATATAGATGGTGAAGAGTTTGTAAGCCCTATCGGTATAGGGTTAGTATCAAATACTACGAGATTTAAGTATGGTTACTTTGAAATAGAAGCAAAGTTACCCACAGGTAAAAACCTCTGGCCTGCGTTTTGGATGTGGGGGTTTGATTCCTGGCCTCCTGAAATTGATGTATTTGAAGCTTATAGTTCACGTATATTCAAAACATATCTATCTATTAACTTTCCTAAGATTTTTAATTTTTGGAAAATAGAAACAAATTTTTATTACAACACCCCAGATAATCCTAAAAGTACAGGGTCTGTTAAAAAGTTTTTAGGTTTTAAAAACCCACAAAAGAATTTTATCAAATATGCTTGTCTTTGGGAAGAAGATAAAATTACTATTTTTTATGATGGTAAAAAAATAAGAGAATTAACTGATAAAAAGGTATTATCTCAAATTAATAGTACTGATATGAATGTAGTAATCAATACCAGTATGAGGGATGGTAAAAGAATATCTAAACAAGAAAATTCTGAATTTATCATTAATTACTTTAAACATTCTACTTTAGAGGATTACTATCAATTCTTGTTAGAAAAATAAAAATATAATAAAATGAAAAAAATAAAAAAAGCAATAAAAGCAATACGGTTAGGAATAAAGATAGCTAATGAAAACTATCTTAATGGTAAATGTCATCAAGGTAAATTTTAAATTATGAAAAAACAAGAAATATCACAAGAAACAATAGATAAAATTATGAAAAAATTTATATTACTTCTACTATCTATTTTTATAGTAGGAAACGCAACAACACAAACCCTAATCAAATCTGATTACATTGAAACATATGATTGGATGGGTGGTTGGTGGTTTAATAACACAACAACAGGGTATTTTTCAAACATATCAGCTTCGGCACCTTATAGTGCTGTTATATATGGGAGTGGTAATAATACATATGAGCAGGACTGGTATGCATTACCTACAGTTACAGTCGACCCATCAAAAGACCATGTTTTTAAAATGAGACTAGCTGCTCAAACTATATCATCTCCTTCAGCGACTACAGCAGGTTTAGATGGTGGTGATTATATCACAGTACAATTAAGTCAGGATGGTGGGAGTTATGTTAGTGAATTAAGAGTTACAGGATTTTCAAATGCTACTTGGGATTATTCTTCAAATGCAATCGCTTCTAAAGTTGCCAATGGGAGTATGACACAATTTAGACCCAGTAGTGGGGGAGATAGAACTTTACTAGGTGATGGTTATTCTTATATTGAGTTAATCATACCTGCGGGTCCAACTACAATTGCTATTGATATTCAATCCCGAGCTAATAGACCTGGTGAAGATTGGTGGATGGATAATTTTGAACTATTTGAAATTACGACCTTATTGCCCGTTGAATTGCTTTATTTTAATGTTACACCTATAAATAACCTATACGCACAATTAGAATGGGCTACAGCAACAGAAATCAATAACGATGGGTTTGAAGTATTTAGAAGTACGAATGGTGTTGATTTTGAATATATTGCATGGGTGAGTGGGAATGGTAATCAAACATCAATTCACAAATATTCTTACGAGGATTATTCAATAGAAACTGAAGTAACATATTACTATAGATTAAAACAAATAGATTATGATGGACAATATGAATATTTCAACATTGAATCCGTAAAGTTATTAGGAGCATCTGATGAGGTACTTTCAATTAAATATTATTCTTATTTAGGTGAAGAATTTTATTCAAAACCAAACTTGAAAAATTATATAGAATGTACTATCTACCAAAATTCAATGGTATGTAAAAAAATACAGTTAAAGTAAAAACAAAGATTATGAGAGAACAAGTAAAGAGTACGATGGACATTCTAAAGAATTGGGGTTGTCTTAACGACCTAACCGAGAGTAACAAGCAGTTCATTGAATGGCAGTTAAACTTTATAGGAGACCAAGCTATTGAAGAGTACCGCAAAGGTATTAATAAGTTAGGTGAGGAGATATTAGTAACCAATAAAAATAAATAATCAATGAAAAAACAAGAAATATCACAAGAAACAATAGATAAAATTGAAAATTATGTTAGCCAAAATTATGGAAAAACATTTTATAAAAAACCAATTATTATTGTAGAAAAAGAAAATCATTTTCAAGTA
>Ga0233415_10000396_pt1 | contig 21000 bp, 25 predicted proteins | sample Na_anoxic_12_MG_FD_188631 | JGI IMG/M metagenome (GOLD analysis project Ga0233415, IMG submission 188631) | Seawater microbial communities from Saanich Inlet, British Columbia, Canada - Na_anoxic_12_MG | ecosystem: Environmental > Aquatic > Marine > Inlet | place: Canada: British Columbia... | reverse complement strand
ATTTTGATTCAGCCCTCCATTCCTCGCGATTTGAGGCTAATTTTATTTTTTTGTAAACCAGCCACTTGAATTATTTATTTTATTAATGCATAGTTATTTGTAAACCAAGGAGAGAAATACAGTGAAAGAGTACGGCCAGTTAGATTTGTGCAACATGGACTGCCTGGAGCTGATGAAAGAATATCCAGACAACCATTTTGATTTGGCTATTGTTGATCCTCCTTATGGAATAGGCGAGAGCGGTTCGACCAACAAGGCTAGATCAGTATTAGCGACTTCAAAGGATTATAAATCATTTGCAGGATATGACTTAAAAGCTCCAGATGAAAACTATTTTTATGAATTGCGAAGGGTATCTAAAAGTCAGATAATATGGGGAGCAAACCATTTTATTGATAATATAGGCGTTTCACTATCAAGCTCATGCTGGATAGTGTGGGATAAGATTAATGGAAATAATGACTTCGCAGATTGTGAACTTGCATGGACATCGTTCAAGACAGCAGTTAGACAGTTTCGTTTTCAATGGCAAGGAATGCTCCAGGGTGACATGAAAAACAAAGAACATCGTATTCACCCAACACAAAAGCCTGTTGCTCTTTATAAATGGCTACTTGAAAACTACGGTAAATCAAAATGCAAAAGGTGTAGGGGCGGCGGAGAAATGCCAGACGATGACTTTAACCCTGTTTTTTGCACTGATTGCAATGGTACCGGCACTTATCATGCAAAGATACTTGACACACACCTTGGAAGCGGTTCAATAGCCATAGCCTGTTATTACATGGGCTTTGATCTAACCGGCTCAGAATTGGATAAAGACTATTACACCGCCATGATGGAGCGTATAGAAAGAGAGACAGCTCAACAGGAATTATTTTGAATTTAGATCTGGCTGGTTTCGGAGAGGCTCCGATGCCGTTAGTTCACGCAAGTATTAGAGACATTTGACTGCAAATTCTCCAAGCAGCGTGACCTTAGAAATTCGCGTTTTAGGCAACCAGCCGGATCTTTTAACTTAACAGGAGAGAGAATATGAGTAGTTGGGAAACCAAAAGCAGTGATGACATACTTGGAGATATATCCAGGCTTGCTGATGTAATCAGAAACGAGCCAATCCCAGTTGCTCACAGGGAGGTTATACTTGGGCCAAATATGATTATGGCCATAGCTAAATCTAATTATGATTACATTGTCTCAAGAGCTCGTAACTGTATCAACCAAAAGCAGTATCTCAAATTGGCCGGACCGTTGGCCATAGCATCAGAGAGACTAAAGAAGGCTTATAAATTAAAAGCATCCCTCAGAGAGTCAGGGGATAATTTTGCGGCTATTAACCTAAACACCATGGAGAGAGAGAAAGTATGAACCAACACACAATGAGAAAGGCTGACCACCTCCGGTTGATGAAGGCCAATGAAGTCAAGGTTGACACCCTCAAGGACAAGGTTAGTTTGCAGGAGGGCAATATGAATGCTCAAGCCGAAGTGATAGAGTCTCTTAGAATGGCTATTGGCCGCCTTGAGCAGGATATTGCAAAGAGGGATAAATGGATAACTACAAAGGTCTTGGAGGTATAGAATGAGTGAAGGTAAACCCGCAACAGTATATGTGTGTGATGTAATGATTAATGGTAAGAGAGTCACCCAGGCAACAGCAAGCTTGGAACAGGCCAAGCAGTTTATTGTACAGCGTGGCCATGGAATGATAACCAGGACAACAATAAATGATGCAATATTTAATAAGCAAAGCTAAGTTGGCAGAGCTGGCCGGAGTTTCGAGGATGGCAATCACCAAGGCAACCTCCTCCGGAAAGCGGCTGGAGGCAGCGGTCCAGGGAAAGTTTGTTAATGCCTCTCATCCTTGCGTTGTGGCATACTTGAAAGAGAAGGGTGTTGGACCGGCAAAGGCTCCAAAGAAAGCCCCAGTTGTAAAAAAGCCGGCGGCCAAGAAAGTTGCAAAGAAAGCGCCGGCCAAAAGGGGGAGACCGCCTAAGAAATCCAAGGCCCCAGTAAAAAAGAAACCAGCCAAGAAAGTTCCCGGGAAGAAACCAGCCGTTAAGAAGGTTCCACCAAAACCAAAGCCCGAGAAAAAGCAGGGGGCTCCTCTTTCTAATCTGGAGGCATTTGTCCAGAGTTTACCGGATGACCTGAGGGATGACATCAGAAAGATTCAGTTTCTCCCATTTAATGAGGTTCTCAATATGTTTGGATCCCAGATGCAGTTCAAAGGATTTGCAGACGGGACAAAGAAGCTTGAAGAGATTTACAAGATCCAGATTGAAAACAAAAAGCGATCAGGGGAGCTGGTTGACCGGGCGTTGTTTGGATTGGTTCTGGACATCATCAACTCAACTCATGTCAAACTGTTGAACGATGGTACCAGGAACATGGCATCCAGAGCAGAGCCAAAGTTTAAGGCCGGCTGTGATGTGGAAGAGGTGGCCAATTTCTTCCAGGATGCAATCTCTAAGTTTATACGTCCAATGAAAGATGAGATAAAACGAAAGTTGGAGGGGCTCAACGATGGTCTTTGAAAACGTTGGCGCTGATTGGGTACTGGACAAGGTTGATGACTTAACAGATCATCTTGATATATTGACACCGGTTCAGGTGAATGAAGCAAACAGATATTTAACCATTGGGAGATACAAAGGCCATATTGATTACAACGTGACTCCATTCCTGAAAGAGATCCTCAATTGCTTTGACGTTAACAGCAATGTGAGAGAGATTAACATGCTTAAGGGTGTCCAGGTTGGGTATTCTACTTTACTTGAGGGAGGTGCTTTATATTTTGTTCTCCAAGTTCCTGGAACTCCGGTGATGTATATGTCAGCTGATAAAGAATTGGCAGAGTCCCGGGTTGCTGATAACTATATCCCAATGATCAGAGACTCCGGATTAGGGCATTTATATGCCAATATTGCTGGAGGTAATAATAAATCAGCAGAGAAAGACTCTCTCCTCCAGTTTGTTGGAGGAACTACAATCAGACCCTTTGGCGCAAAGAACGCCGCCAAAATGCGTAACTATTCAATAATGGTCTTTCTCAAGGATGAGATTGATGCATGGGCTGACAGTGTTGGTAAGGATGGTGATCCGGACAAGCTGACTGATGCCAGGTGTGAGCAGTATTGGGAAGTAAGGAAAATATTCAGGGGATCAACTCCAACCATCAAACAGACCTCCAAGATTTACAAACAGTTTAGGCGCGGTGATGAGCGTTGTTATATGTTTAACTGTATCAAGTGTGGCTTTCAGCAGACCCTAGTTGAGTTTGATCATGAGAAGGGGCCAAGATGGTATGGCAAGAATAAAGAAACCGGCAAGAAGTTTGGCTTTGTCTGGGATTCAGAAAAGGGCTTGCTTATTCCTGAGTCGGTCCGTTACCTTTGCCGGAATTGTGGACATGAGCATTTTGATTACCACAAAGAGATTATGCTATCAGAGGCCAATGGGGCATGCTGGAAGCCAACATCAGTGCCGGTCCGGCCTGGGATAAGGTCTTATTACCTTCCCGCTTTTTACAGTCCTTTCAAGAAATGGAGTGAGAGGGTTGCTGATTTCCTAGAGGCATGGGATATGGATGCCAGAAAGCCCAAGTCTATCTCAGAGTTTCAGGTTTTCTTTAACAATGTCATTGCCTGGCCGTTTGAAGTGTCCGGAGAACGTGTCCGGCTTGAGGTGGTTTCATATCATCGCCAGATCTGCTATAAAAAGGGAGAGATCCCCAACAAGTTTGCAATTGAGTTTGCAACTAGCAGAATATTGTTTTTAACATGTCAGGTTGATGTTCACAAAGACAACTTGGCTGTTGCTGTCATGGGCTGGACTGTTGGAGGCCGCTGCTTTGTTATCGATTACCAGAGGCTTGAGGTTGATCTTGATAATGGAGACACTCCATGCACTGAGCCTGATTCTCCTGTCTGGGGAGACCTTAGGGAAATTATAGAGGATACTGAGTTTGTTGCTGATGATGGTGTCAAGTATAATGTTTACCTCACCTTGATTGATGCCGGATATGCCCACGATACTGTTTTGCAGTTCTGCTCTGACTATGATTCTGGTGTTGTTCCTATCCTCGGAAGAGACCGGCCAACAAAGGCTGCAAAGATTGTTGAGTTCTCAGAGTTCAAGACTAAGATTGGAACCGTTGGTTATAATATCACAGCTGATCATTACAAGGACCGGTTGGCTCCTGTTCTCCGGAGATCTTGGCAACCAGAGTCTGGAGAGCAAAGGCGTTTTCACTTTAATGCGCCATCAAACATCACTCAGAAAGAGCTTAAAGAGCTTACAGTTGAGAAAAAGGTCAAGAGCCTGGACAACAAGGGTAATGAGTCATTCTCTTGGCATAGACCGTCCGGCGCCAAGAATGAGCTTTGGGATTTGCTTGTCTATGGCCACTGCGCGGTTGATATCATAGCTTACAATGTGTGTGTTGTTCAGCATGAGAAAGAGGATGTTGTCTGGCCTGAGTTCTGGGAGTATATGGCTGCAAGACTTGAAATACCGGCGCAATGACCTATGTTATTAACTACTTTGAATGACCTAAATTGTCAACGCTGACTCTCTGGAGGTTCTTATGATATCCGTTTGCTAAAGACAAACAAAACATTTCTATTGATTATACCACTATTAAGCCGCTTAATAAAATTAGGTGGCTTTTTTCTTTTTGCCTCTACAGCCTAATATAATTAACTAAATTAATAGTTTAGCCTAATTTAATTTGCAAAAGCCGCGGAAAAGCATATAATGTTAACAAACCACAAATTTATTAGGAGGCTTGTAATGGCTAACAGACGACAAACAGTATTGAGTGGATCCGGATTAGGGGCAGATGCAACAGGGGGCTGGCACAAAATTACCGTTGATAAGCTCCTTTTAACCTGCTATGATGCTGATGATTTTGCATCTGGTGTTGTTGTTGAGTATGACCTCTCTGATGATCCAGCCACAGACCCGGAAACCGATCCCGTAAATTTTGCTCCAATGAAAGACTCCAGTGGAAACACTGTCCAAGTCGGTGTCAATCGTTCTGATATTCCATTAAGTTTCCTTGCTGAAGGTTACCGGATACGAGCCAGAACCATTGGCGGCAATGGCAGTACAGATATTACAACCAGAATTAATTATTAGGAGGTTGCTATGACTGTACCAGGAATAGCTCTCCCAGGTGTTGGTGGAGGTGGAGGTGGAGGTGGGACCACTGATCATGATTTATTAACCAATAGAGATTTGGCTGACCAGCATCCACGCGGAGCCATTGAAAGTGGCTGGTTAGCGGTAAATACTACCTATGACTTATTGCTCACAGACACAACGATTCAGAAACAAGCAAAGATAGACGCAGTTCCTCGGTCTGGGTTTCCTGGAGTAATTGCAATCTTTCAGTTTGAAGATGGTACTCACGCGGAAACGGCGTCTTTGGACTTTCGTGGGTTCGCTTATAAAACCTATGTACAAGGCAATGATTCAGAAGATGAATTTGTCAACCATACAAATCAGGCTGCTGTATTATCGTTCGCGGCTGGTGGTATACTTATAGATTCATACAATACCGTTGTTCGTAATTTGAAGATAGTTTTTGATTCTGCCAGCGGAGAAAATGGCATTGAACAGGCTTCTGGATCTGGATACATGGCGGTAAATGGGTGCTTTACTTTAGGCAATTCTACCGCTGACGGTAGTGGCATTAAGTATGCAGGAGTTGGTGGGTCTAGCTATGCTCTTGAGGTTTCAAATTCCTTAAATGGCCAGCTTGCACAAGAGACGATGGTTTTGTCCCGCAATTGTGATGATACTGACACACCACCTGTATACGGATTGACTGCAAATCAAGGCTCTAAAATATCTAAAATGGGACCACAGGCTACTGGATCTACTTCAAATGATAATGAGGGTACAACGCAAGGAGCCAGAATCATATGATGACATTTATAGCGGATAGAGAAACTGGTAACAAGATTGATGTTATCGAAGATAAACGCAGCTTTAACGGCACATTAAATCCGGCCTTCATTGCCAAATATTGCGAAGCCACCGAAGACACCGAAAATATAAGTGAGATTTCAGACTGGAATACAACTGCTGAAGAGGTTAAATAATGACTAATCCTGGCGGAATAGCAGCAGGCGGAGCAACCAGCCTGGCAGATGACAGTGGTAATCCTATTAAAAACGACAACCCCCTTTCAACATCAATTCATGACCCAATAACCGGCGATGGTGCAAGTGTTGTCCCAGAAGGCAGACTAAAAACAGATAGCCTTGACTCATTATCACTAGGAATCATCCGTGGAAATACGTTTTTAGCATCACAGCCACTTGACTTGGATAATGATGAGGTTGTGGATGTAATAATCCAAACCGCTGGTGTTTTTACGGGGATGACTTTTATATTAGAAAGCGCCGGAGAAGTACAGCTTGACATGTACAGGGACCCCGTATTCACAGGCGGAACAGGATTTCCGTTGATTAATAATAATGATCGGTCTCTAAATGCATCAGTCAATGAGGTTTTGTTTGGTCCAACAGTTTCAGATGTAGGTGATTTACTACAGTCAGTCCGTGTCGGATTCCCCGGAAGTGGGAACAACACTATGGGCGGCGCCATTGGTCGTTCATACCCTTACGGGTTGCGGAACTCAACCGCCTATCTAGTACGTATAACATCAAAAGCAGCAAGCAATGCCATGAATTCATCGGTATTCTTGGTCGAATCTAACGAGGTGCCATAGTGGCTAATTTATACAAATATTATTCAGACGATTCATTTGTAACAGGTGACAGTCCGGTTGTATTAGACTTTGCAACTGATTTAACAGCAGAGGCAACATCAGGTACACCTCAGACCGCCAACAGCCTAACCATTATTAATACTGGTAATGGGGCATTTCAGCTTGAATTGAGCTTTGATGGAACAACCTATGGAACGCCTATCCATGTAGCAGTAGGCGGTGGTGGTACTTGGAACCAAGTTGGAATCAAGAAGGCGCGCATTACATGGATTGAAAACACATCCTACAAGATTTACGCCTTTGCTGACAAAGTTGCCAGTGTTGATATCAAGCAGTTTCTTCCAATTAACCCTAATGGTGGTTTAGATGTAAATATTCAGGACCAGATTACCGCGCCGCTTAACCTGTTCTTTACACAGGCGATCGGCGCTCCTACAACAGTATCCGCAGATTCAGCAATTGATGATACAAGTATTACAATAACATCGACGACTAATTTTGTTGACGGAACATACGTTGGCATATTCTGCCCGGGCGCAGGTCGGTTTTACTTCGGCGAGCAACTTGGCGCGCCCGTTGGCAATGTTATATCTTTAGATACGCCGCTTGATTTTGCCTTTGAAATAGGCGACCAAGTAATACCTTTAACCAGGGATATGGGTGTTGACGGATCAACTACACGGGAAGTGTTCGAGATTCAGGGGCCGGGATCAGGAGCGCTTGAGATTGATTTAACCCGTATTATGGTAGCAATGACAACAGATAGCGCTGTTGATCTATCCAAATTTGGTGACCTGCCTAAGCTCGCCAAAGGTATTGTTCTAAGGCGTAAAAACGGAATATATCAAAATGTCTGGAATGTGAAAACAAACGGAGAGCTTGCAAACCTTTGTTTTGACTATACGCCTTATTCAGCAAGCAACCCCTCACAAGGGGTTGACGGAGCATTGTTCAGGGATTCATACGGTGGACAGGAAAAGCGCGGCGTAGTCATTAGGCTTGGCGCAGATGAGGCCCTGCAATTAATAATTCAAGACGATTTGAGCGACCTTAAAACAACAGATGCCAGTTTCAGAATGATTGCTGAAGGGCATGTGGTAGATTAGGAGATTATACAAATGAGTTGCGCGCAATTCTGGCAAGACCGGTTGACATATATTCAGTCACAAATTGTTGTGTATGAGACAGCAATCACCCAAATTTCAACTCCTGGCATTGAGTCCTATATGATTGATACCGGCCAGACAATCACCAGAGTTACAAAACAGGACTTGGAAAAGCTGGAAAATATCCTCCTCTCCTACATGAACAGGTATGCAGAACTAGAGGCCAGATGCACTGGCTCAAACTCATTTAATGCGAGGCAATCAGGATGAACGAGACACGCTCAAAACTTGCGCGGAGTGTTGCTAAGAGGTATAAGAAAACAAGGGCCAGAAAGGCCAGAGCCAAAGCAGTTCCAACCATTGCCGGTTCTCTTGACCTTCATGATCTCCGGACATTGGCATCAGCTGGATTAGTTCAGCCAACCAGTACAGTTGCATATAATGACGGCAATAAGTTCTTTGGCGGGTTTGGTCCAACAACTCATTTTATCACTGATTACTGGGGGCTCAGAGCTAAATCAGCCCAGTTGTTCACAGAGAACCTGTATGCAAGGGGAATCGTCCGGAGAGGCATCACAAACATCATCAATACTGGCCTCTGGCCTGAGGCTCAACCAAATGAGGCTGTTATTGGCGTTCCAGAGGATTCCCTTGATGATTGGTCTGATGATGTAGAAAATAGATTTTTCCTCTGGGGAGATAATGAGCGGGTATGTGATTTTAAGAGTCAATGTAAGTTCTCCAAGCTTCAGAGAGTTGCTAAAATGGAGGCTTTTGTCACTGGTGATGTTCTGGTTGTCATGCGTCAAGATAAGAGGACCAAAATGCCCCAGGTGCAGCTGATAAGCGGCTCAAGGGTTATGTCTCCAGGAAAGGGAGATATTAAAGCAGGAAATAAGGTCATCCATGGCGTTGAGCTTGATTCAGATGGCAAGCATGTTGCATACTGGGTCCGTAATGACCGGCTAAAATTTAACCGTCTCCCAAAATATGGGAACTCTGGCCGGCTAAACTCATTTTTACTTTATGGAACAGACAAGAGAATGGATGATGTTAGGGGAGAGCCTCTCCTGTCCATTGTTCTCCAGTCACTGAAAGAGATTGATCGGTACCGTGATGCTGTTCAACGGAAAGCAGTCATCAACTCCATGCTTGCAATGTTTGTCTCCAAGAAAGAGGACCGGCCAGGAACTAAACCGCTTGGAGGTGGAGCAGTCCGGAAAGATTCAGCAACTGTCACTGACTCAACTGGCGGAACCCGTACATTCAACACGGCTGACTTTATACCTGGTTTGGTTATCGATGAATTGGGCCAAGGTGAAGAGATCAAGGGATTTGATACCTCTGGAATAGATTTGGACTTTCCAAAGTTTGAGGAGGCCATCATCCAGGCTATTGCTTGGGCTATGGAAACCCCTCCGGAGATCTTAAAGCTGGCTTTTTCGAGTAATTACGCGGCATCTCAGGCTGCAAACAATGAGTATAAAATGTTCCTGAATAAGGAGCGCCTTGATTTTGGCAATGAGTTCTGCAGTCATATTTATTTTGAATGGCTGCTCTCTGAGACATTAAACCGGAAAATTGACACTCCTGGTTTCTTGGAAGCTTGGAGAGATCCCCTCCAGTATGAAGTATACGGGGCCTGGAAGCTTGCAGACTGGTCTGGAGCAATCAAACCCGCAACAGATATAGTTAAGACCGGCAAGGGCTATAAAATACAGGTTGATGAGAACTTTATCTCCAGAGAAAGGGCATGCCGTGAGGTTTCCGGCATGAAGCTTGCAACAGTTGCTAAAAAGAATACCAAGGCAAATCAGCAACTTGCGGATAGTTTGCGCCCTCTGTTAGCTCTGAAAGAGGAGTTTAAGGATACTGGCAATGCAGCGGATGTTGCAGCCCTTGTTGAGGGTGCTCTTGAGGCCAAGATTGATGATATTGTGGAGCAAACAATTGATACTTTGGCAGCTGATGCAGTACCAAATTAATATAATTTGCCTAATTATATTTGCAAAATGCTAAAAAATACCTAATTTTATTAACAAACAAAGAGGGAAAACCTAATATGATTTTGTGGTTACTTGAAAAGTCGGTGTTAGATCAAATAGAAAATGCTTCAAATAATGGCTTTATGCCCTCATCAGATCAACAGGATAAATTTCTTGCTGCATTTGGTGAAGAACAGCAGGTTATAAGAACCGGATCAGATGCAACTATTAAGGTTAACGGGACACTTACATCCAAGCCAAGTATTTTTGCTATGATCTTTGGCGGTGGAAATTCTACCTATTCTGGAATCAAGCAGCAGATAGAAGCCGCTGACGCAGATCCAAGCATCTCCAAGATTGTATTTGAGTTTGATTCTCCTGGAGGAGAGGCTGGCGCTGAAATGATTGATACAGCCCTTGCAATCAGAAACGCTAAAAAGCCAACACTGGGAATAGTCGGGAACATGGCGGCCTCTGCTGCTTTTGGACTTGCCTCCCAGGTTGATGAGTTGATTGCAGTAAATGAAATGAGCTTTGTTGGTTCAGTTGGAACGGTAACAACCAGAAAGATTGATAAAAGCAAGGTTACCATTACCAGCTCAGACGCTCCATTAAAACGGCCTGATGCCTCCACTGAGGAGGGTGTCGCTGCTATCCAGAAGACTATTGATAAAATAGAGGAGGTCTTTGTCAGGACCATTGCAGAGGGCAGGGGGACAACTATTGAAAACGTCCGTGAGAATTACGGCAAAGGTGATATTGTTTTGGCCAATGAAGCACTGGCAAAAAACATGATTGATTCGATTTCTAACTCAAGTAATAATTCTAATTCACAAACAGCATCAGCCAACAATGGTGACATGCAAAACCAAGAGGAGTCCAAGATGGACAAAGTTGAACTGAAAAGACAACATGCAGACACCTATCAGGCTGTGCTGGATGAAGGCATGGAAACCGGAGCTGCTAAAGAGCGGTCCCGGGTTAACGCACTTCTCAAAATGGGAAAGGCTCACAATGCAATGGATATTGCACAAACAGCAATTGCATCTGGCAAGTCGATTCATGATGATGAAGTCATGGCCGATTTCCTGACTGCAAAAACAAACGTTGCAGACCAAGACAGCCGTCAAGCTGACGATAAAAACGTCTCTGCTGCTGTTGATGACACCGCAGAGCAAACCGATGATTCAGAAGCTGAAGCAGTTTCTGTTGTTGATGCCGCTCTCGCAAAATTTGGAGGTAAATAATCATGGCAAATCTCACAATCACAAACAATGATATTGGTGATGTTGTTCTCAAAAATGCTGAGTTCCGTGATGGGACTCTTGCCGCCGCTGGCGCTGCAACGTTCCTTGATGGAACTATCTTGGCTCGTAAGGCAGTAGCTGATGCTATTACCGCAGGTGCTTTTGTTGGCACTGGAGACGGAACAGTCACTCTGGCAACTGTACAACCTGGTCCTATTGTTCCTTTGGTAGGTGCTTACAGCCTGCTATGTGTTGAAGCTGTTGCCAATGGCGGAGTTTTCAATCTCCTGGATCCCAATGGCGCTGTTGTTGCAACTGGTCTAACATTGACCGTTGGCGCTGGTGCAACCACTGTCTTCAATGTTGCCGGTATGGAATTTACTGTAACTGATGGCGCTGCTGACTTTGTTGTTGGTGATGCCGCTCCTCTTACAGTTGTTGCCGATGGTGACTTGGTTGTTTATGATGCCGCCGGTGCTGGTGGAGCTCAAATTCCAAGTCAGGTTCTGGTTGGTGAAACCGTTGCCTCCGGCGCTGGCGATATCGCCGTCCGTCCGTTGGTCTCTGGTGAAGTGATCAAGGAACGCCTTGTTATCAATGGCAGTGCAGCTGGTGTTGGTATCACTGATGCTATTGTTGATCAACTCAGAGACTTCAGTATCGTTGCCCTTGATGTTCAAGAGCTCAACGGTCTTGACAACCAATAACCCCGGAGGATTAAAATCATGTCTGGAACAAACACTATTCGTTTACTTGATGCATACAACCAGGAAGCAGCGCCAACCATGTTTCTTTCTGGTCTGTTTGGCTCTCCTCAACGCAACTTTCATCAGTCTGAAGAGGTTGAGATTGATATCGTCCGTACGGATGAAGAGATTGCCGTTGTAATCACCAATGTTGCAACTGGTCCTCGCTATAACAGCAAGAACCTGTACACCAACAAAAACTTCAAGCCCCCTGTCTTTGATGAAGCAATTGCTTTGGACTCCATTGAGCTCCTAAAGCGTATGCCTGGCAAGAATCCTTTTGAGGATCCAAACTGGCGTGCAGACATCATTGCAATGCTGATGAACGGCATGCAGGACATTGAGCGCAAGATCCGCCGCACTATTGAGCTCCAGTCAGCTCAAGTGTTGCAGACTGGCACAATTGACTTGAAAAACGCCGCTGGTACTACTCTTTATACCATCGACTACAAGCCAAAGGCTACTCATTTCCCAACAGCTGGTACAGCTTGGAATGCCGCTGGTGCAGCTCCTATCAGTGACCTGAATGCTCTGGCCAATGTTGTCCGGAATGACGGCCTGTCCAATCCTGATCAGATCATCATGGGTGAAGGCTCATTTGAGCAGTTTGTTTCTAACGATGATGTTAAGTCTCGTTTAGACACTCGCCGGATTGATCTGGGAACAATCGCTCCTGTTCAGATGCGTGGAGACGGTGGCCAGTATCGCGGTACTGTTGAGCTTGGCACTTACAAGCTGGACATCTGGACCTATGGCGGTCGTCACTTGGAAGCTGATGGTTCCACAAAGAGCAAGTACATTGCTGATGATAAGGTCATTATGCGCGCTTCTGGCGGTCGTATGGATCTTACTTTTGGTGCTGTTCCAAATATTGGCCGCGCTCTTGGTCTGATGCCTGTCATGCTCCCAGAGATGCCTGAGCGTTTCACCAATGCCCAGGGCGGCATGGATATGTTTACCAACGTTTATCTGAGCCAGAACGGCAAACAGATGTTCGGTGAAGTTTCGGCCCGTCCGTTGGCCATCCCAACTGCAATTGATACCTACGGTTGTCTTGACACCGGTATCTAGGAACTAGGAGAGAAATAGAATGCCTACTAAAAAAGAGAATAGAGAAACGGTAATTGAGCTTGTAAAAGAGCTTGGGCTTGAGATGGCTATCCCTAAAAAGGATGATCTCAATTCAACCGATTGGGCGGATCTTGTATCTGACCTAAAAGCCAAGAAACGTGACAGTGCCAAGGACACAGTTGCTGATGGACCAAAGGAGGAAACTCCAAAGGAAACTCCAGAAGTTGCTGAATCCAAGTATGTCATTAAAGCCGGTTGTTCTGTGACCTCTCTTAAGGGTGTTCTTGCTCCTGGTGCTGAAGTTAAACCCGAGTTTTTCACGAACGGCAAGGAAGCCTTTGCCATTCATGAGAAAAACGGCTTGATTGTAAAGGCTAAATAATGGGTTTAAGAACAATAGCAGAGGCTGACCTGTCATCCATCATGGAAGATGATGTTTGCGGGTTTGGCTGGCCAATAATCGTAACTGATCCTAATGGAGTAACTGTTGATACTCTTAAGGGTTTGAGTGATGATATTGGCGCTGTTGTTGACCCAGATACAGGGCAGTTGGTTTCTGGCCGCCTTGCTTCAGTTGCACTTAGGATCTCCAGTCTGGCATCAGCTGGATTGGGGATCCCTGAGGGCATTGCTGATGAAACAAAGAAACCATGGGTAATTGAATTTGATGATATCAATGGAAATGCCCATACTTTTAAGGTAATAGAAAGCAATCCAGACAGGGCTCTTGGAGTCGTTACCTGTTTATTGGGGAGCTATAAAGCATAATGGCAATAGAAGTATTACAAGAACTTATTGACAAGCAGGACAACTGGGAAATTGTCAGAAATCAGATTGCAGCTATATTGGTTGCGGAGCGTGACAACCAGAAATCTCTGGCCGGCGCCTCTGCTGATGACTATGATTTTGATGTTTATCTTGAACGGTCAAACCCTTGGGAAAAGTGGCTCAATTTCAGCGATGCTGATCCACTGACTGACATCAAGCCAATTGTAAATGTTTGGATTGATAACTCTGATTTTGATGGCGCCAAGTCCAACACTGTTGAGAGGCAGACAGAGCTTGCAGTCATCAATCTTGATTGTTATGGATTAGGACAAGCTCAATCAGAAGCAACAGGCCATACAACCGCAGACAAGGCCGCTGCTTTCCAGAGAGATGTTGCAGTCCGTTTAGTGCGGAATATTCTCATGGCCGGACAGAATACCTATTTACAATTACAGGGGATGGTTGGCCGTAGATGGCCTAACTCAATTAATTTTTTCCAACCCGAGCAAGACGGCAATCCAGTACAAAACGTTGCCGGTGCAAGGATATCTTTTGGAGCTCAGTTTAATGAGTTCTCTCCTCAATATGTCCCTGAGACACTTGAGGCTGTTGGCGTAACTCTTGATTATGAACAAAAAGTCATAGACCTAGAATATAACTACCCATTATAGGAGACTAATATGGGAATCCAAGCAAATGCAGTTGGCCGAGTTGTCGGTATCACCACAGAATTTGTGAACCTTCAGGGCGGCATTAATTTTCTGCCCCAACGTGTTGCCTTGCTTGGTCAAGGCTCGACAAATTCAGTATTTTCTCTAACTAAAAAGACCTTTACCAGTGCAGTTGATGTTGGCCAGGACTATGGATTTGGATCTCCTCTCCATCTTTCAGCCTTGCAGCTTCTCCCTGCTAATGGTGACGGCATTGGGATCATCCCTCTGACGGTTTATCCTTTGGCTGATGCTGGCACTGCTGTTGCTTCTACTGGCGATATCACTCCGGCTATTACTACGGTTACTAAATCCGCTCAGTATCGTGTTGTAATCAATGACATTCCTTCTGAGTTCTTTATTGTTGACACTACTGATACAGTTGCAACTGTTGTCACCAAGATGACTGCTGCAATCAATGCAGTTGTTGAGATGCCAATGATTGCAGTTGACAACACAACTGATGTTGCCCTTACATCAAAGTGGGAAGGAACCTCAGCAAACGCATTGAGCTATGTTGTTGAAGGCTCAACTTCCCTTGGAATTACCTTTGGCTTGGTTCAGCCTTCTGGAGGCCTTGTTAATCCAACAACTGCTGAAATTACCGCTGCTCTTGATCAGGTTGGTGAAATTTGGGAAACCATGTTTATCAATTGCTTTGAGGCAACTGATACAACCATCATTGATCAGCTTGACACGTTCCTTGAGGGTCGTTGGGGAGCTACAGTTAAAAAGCCAGCCATTGCCTTTGCTGCAACGGTTGAGACTGATCAAGCAACTGCCATTGTTGTTCCTACGGCCAAGAAAACTTATCGTAACATCAGCCAACTGGTTGCTCCAGGCAGTGCTGACCTTCCGTTTGTTATCTGTTCCCGGGAAGTTGCGCGGATTGCTAAGGTTGCCAATGACAATCCTCCTCAGGATTATGGCTCACAGAAAGCAACTGGACTGGCTCCTGGAACTGACCTCCAGCAGTGGGACTATATCGAAAGAGAGGCCGCTGTTGTTGGTGGAAGTTCCACTATTCAGGTAAAGGATGGTGTTGTCAATCTGTCTGACACAGTTACCTATTACCATCCAGACGGTGAAAATCCTCCGGCTTATCGTTATGTTGTTGATATTGTGAAGCTTCAGAATATCATTTTCAACATTGACAATATTTTCAGTCAGGACGAATGGGACGGCGCTCCTCTTATTCCAGACAACCAGCCAACGGTTAACCGTACAGCCAAAAAGCCTAAAATGGCCAAGGCTGCAATTGCCAGCATGATTGACTCTTTGGCACTGAATGCCATCATCAGCGATCCTGACACGGCAAAGAAATCCATTACTGCTCAAATCAGCAGCACAAACCCCAAAAGGTTGGATGTGGCTCTCACAGTTCAGCTTTCTGGAAACACAAACATCATCGATGTTACTCTGAATTTCGGTTTCTTCTTTGGAACTGATGCAGTCGTAGCATAACAGGAGGTTAATTATGCCAGCAGTTGCAGGATCAATTGAATCAGTAACTCTCGACGGTCGTAATTTTGCCGTTGCCGCTGATGCTGATGCAAGCCGCTTTATGGGCGGTTTTACAAATGAGCAGGAAGCAAATGGCGATGGGTCTACCCGTCAAGTCAAAACCCGTCAACCTTGGAAAATAGGCGGTGTTTCCGTCGAGGTTGACGATTCAAACGATGACGATACCTTTTTGCAGGATCTCATGGACCGTACGGATAACTATCCTATTTCAGTTTCTTTGGCCTCTGGTGAAACATACCAGGGAACAGGCCAAATAACTGGAGATGCAGAGACCAGCACTCAGAGCCAGACAAAACCTTTGGACATGTCTGGTCCTGGCCGGTTGACGCGTCAATAGTTTCTCTCCTGGGAGGCTCCGGACATTGTTCTGGAGTCTTCCGTTAACCTTCAACAGTCTAATAACAGGTGAACATCATGACTGAAGAAACAAAACAAGTGCTAAAAGCTCATCACTCGATGGACTTTGCAACGGCAGAATTTGAACGGATGGCAGAACTCCGAGACATCGACCTTGACGAAGATGATCTTGATGCTGAGGAGCTTTCAGAGCTTAAGCGGCTAAAAAAGAAAGTTGTCAAGGCAATTGCCAGCAACGTCATTTCCATTGATGATGATGGACAAATTACCATCACAATGCGAAAGAGTTCCCATATCAACTCAGTTACGTTTAAGGTTAGGGATGGAGCAAGTATCCTGGCCATGGACAAACACAAAGAATCTCAGACAATGCATAAGTTGTTCAGCATGATGGCATGCTTGACCGGCACTGCAGTCCCTACTTTCAGCAAAATGGTTGATCCTGACCTTGGTCTTTGTGTGTCGGTCATGAAGCTTTTAATGGGATAGTCCTCACTCCCCTTGTAAGGAATGGTGAGGACTGGAGGGCTCCTGATGGGGCTCACGTTGCGCCATTTGTTTACAAGGAAATGTTCACCCAGGTAATACTTGACTTTCAGGGCCTGGGGGACATCAGGACATTAAAGGATTATGAAATCAGGTTTCTTTATGAGAGCCAAAGAGAAAAGCTCAAAAAGTATCAAATACTCGAGATAAAGAATAGGAATTAAATTATGTCAAAACGTTTTTCGGTTGAGGCAATCTTTAAGGGCATTGATAAGATCAGTCGTCCTGTCTCCAGAATGCAGCAGAGGATTGGCCGGTTTACCAGAGTTGCTGGTAAAAAGGTTTCAGCTCTCCGGAAACGTTTTGCCAATTTTTCCAAAGGGTTTAAAAAGTTTGCTGTTGCTGGTGTTGCTGCATTTGCAGTTGTTGGTTATGCAGCGGCTGATGTAGTTAGGACTGGCGCGGCCTTTGAGCAAAGCATTGTTAATGCAACGGTAAAGGTTGGGGGCCTTGATCAACAGAGCCAGAAGTTTATCAGGACTCAGAAGCTCCTTACAGATGAAGCAAGGCGATTAGGGAAATCCACAGAATTTACAGCCGGCCAAGCTGCAGAGGGATTAAATACTCTGGTAATGGCTGGCTTTAGTGCTGATCAATCAGTTGCTGCTCTGACAGGTGTCCTTGATTTGGCAACAATTGCCCAGATTGACATGGCAGAGGCCGCCGACATAGCAACCGGGGCTCTGGGATCATTTAATCTTAAGGCTGATGATAGCGTCCAACTATCAAAGAACCTGGCCAGAGTAAATGATGTACTGGCAAAGACGGCTATCACCAGTAAGAATACAATGTTTGATTTATCGGAAGCCCTAAAGGATGGTGGACCATCTGCAAAGCTGGCGGGTGCAGAGATTGAAACCTTTGCAGCTCTGGCCGGAAAGATGGCAGACGGAAACATCAGAGCCACTAAAGCTGGAACAACAATCAAAAACATGTTCCTCAGACTTGCCAAGCCGGCTGCTGATGCTCAACGCATAATGAAACGCTGGAATATAAGCACAATGGATGCTGATGGTAATATGCGTGATGTTGTTGATGTCCTTGGGGATCTTGAGGGACAGCTTAACAACCTTGGAACCGGCCAGCGCGCTGCTGTTATTGAAACCATTTTTGGAAAGCGTGCAATAGCCGGTGTATCGGTTATCCTTGAAAAAGGTGTCAAGGATCTCCGGAGCTATCGCGAGGAGCTTAAAAACGTATCTGGTGAGTCAACCAAGATGGCCAACATCACAAGAAATACTGTTTCCGGAAGCTTAAAGGCCCTTTTCTCTTCTATTGAAAGTGTGAAGCTCTCTATATTTAATGCCAATAAAGGCCCCTTGAAAGATATGATTGAGAACATGACTAAATGGATAAGAGCAAATGAGGACCTGATTGCCGCTGATGTTGGTGATGTTATCAAAAGCATAGTTGACAGCAAAGATGACCTGTTGGCAGTGGCTAAAGCATTTGGGTCGGTTGCAACAGCAATTATGAATGGTGTTAAGGCATTTAAGGTTGCTGCTGATCTTATAGCATTAAAGAATAAAAATAAGTCTCCAAGAGAAAGATTTGGAAACGCTGCTCTTGACCTTCCTGACATAGGAGGCTGGAACTCTGCCGGGTGGGACCCAAGCCGGTGGGACTCTCCTGCATCAATGCAGACAGCGCGTGAGAAGCTTGCTAAAAAAGAAGCAGAAAATAGAGCAATAACAAACTCATACACTGCTGCTGAAAAGGCGGCCATCATGTCCCCAGACTTTAAACTTGGCCAGGGTGAGATAATAATCCGGACTGAAGGCGGCGCCGAGGCAACGGTAACGAAAGAGGACAAGAACCTCAAGCTTAACACTTCGCCAACAGGAGCATTTTAAAAATGTCATGGATTGACAGATTAATTGAAGCAGCCTACACCTCCCCGAGTGGAACCAGGACAACATTCACTTATGAGGATGTTGCTCAGAGCTTTGATAAAAAGACAACTGCTTTTGAGTTTCCAGATGCTGATGGAACATATATCCAGGACCAAGGGGCATCCGGACGAAAACTCCCTTTGCAATGTATTTTCCATGGTGATGATTATGACCTGGAGGCAAATGCTTTCCTTGATATTCTTGCAGAGCGTGGGACTGGCCGGTTGGAGCATCCTATTTATGGTATTAGGGATGTTATCCCATTTGGTCCAGTTAGCAGATCAGACCGGTTAAAGTCCGGAGGCAATCAAGCTGTTATCTCTGTTCTGTTCTGGGAAACTACAGGAGTCGTTTATCCGTCCTCTCAGGCTGATCCATCCAGTCAGGTGATAACCGCAGTTGATGAATACAATGCCTCTGCAGCCGCCGCCTTTGAGAATCAGACCAGCCTTGACAGCACTGTTGAGAAAGCAAGCCTACAGGGAAGCTATCAATTGTTGCTGGACTCAGTTGATGCCGGCCTAAAAGATATCGCGGCGACTCAGGAGGATGTTGAGTCTCAATTTAATGCTGTGAAAGATTCAATAAACAACAGTATTGATATTTTAATCTCTCAGCCGCTGACTCTGGCCTTTCAGAGTAATATACTTATGCAGGCTCCATCCAGGGCCCAAACTTCTATTACAGCAAGGCTTGATGCATACGGCAACTTATTGAATATCATTACAGCTCAAGCTGATGCCTCACCGGGACTTGACTCAGAAAGCTCCAACAAATTTCATTCTGATGATTTGTTTGGATCCACTTATATTTCCGGATCTGTTTTGTCTGCAGTCAATAATCAATTTCAAACCAAGTCAGAAGCTCTTGGAGCAGCTGATGCAATCCTCTCTCAGATGGACAACCTTATTGTCTGGAGAGATGCAAACTATGCATCTCTTGGAGAGGTTGACACCGGAGAGGCATATCAACAGTTATTGGAAGCCGTTGGGCTGGCCGCTGGTTTCTTGGTAGAGATCTCCTTTACACTGAAACAGGAAAGGATTATTACTTTAGACCGCAGCCGGACGGTTATTGATCTAATTGCAGAACTTTATGGAGTTGTTGATTCTGAGCTGGATTTCTTTATAAACAGCAACAACCTGAGCGGCTCTGAGATTTTGGAACTCCCAGAAGGTAGGGAGATTCTTTATTATGTTTAATAGCACTTATACAGCCCTACCAGGAGATACCTTTTCCTCCATTTCACGAAAGACCTATGGAACAGAGCAAAACGCTGCTCTCCTCCAGCAGGCCAACCCCAACATACAGGAGCCTATTCAACCTGGCTCTGGGTTGTTAATCCCTTCTGATCCTAATGCGCCTGTAAACCTACAGCAAGCCACAATCACTGACTCAAACAATGAGACATCCGTTTTAATTAGAGGCCGTAGATTCAGGTATTGGGAAAAGATTACTATTCAACGCAGTATAGACAGCGTTGATCAGATTGGGCTGGTTGCTCCTTTTGAATCAGATAATCCTGATTATAGAGAGGCATTCCGTCCATTCCGTTTTGATCCAATAGAGGTGAATGTGAACGGTCAGCCATTATTTACCGGTCGAATTGTACCGGTCCGGCCATCTCTCAGCAATGCTGGCAATTCAGTTGCTATCTCTGCATATTCTGATGCTGGTCTTTTGTCTGACACTACAGCCCCGGGAAGCAAGGCCCCGCTTGAGTTTGATGAGATGAATTTGCAGGACATTGCAACCTCACTGGCCAAACCATATGGAGTTGGTGTCCAGTTTGATGATGAACCCGGACCAGCCTTTGAAAGGGTGGCATTGAATGCAAAAGAGAAGGTGATGCCCTTTTTGGCAAAGTTGGCAAAGCAAAGAGGGCTTGTTATCTCCTCGACTCCCCGAGGCGCGCTTTTATTCAGAAAGTCCGTTGACGGCACTGGCCAGCCGATTGCAGTATTTGAACAAGGGCAATCCCCCATGTTTAAGATTGAGGCTGATTTCAATGAACAAGAATATTACAGCAGCGTTACAGGTGTTGAGCCCCAGATCTTATTTTTGCCTGGTGAACAATACACGGTAAAGAATCCATACCTTGATAACGTCCAGCGCCCTCATGTATTTGATGTTCCGGATGTACAGGGCGGAGACCTCAAGGAGGCTGTTGCTGCTAAATTAGGCCGGATGTTTGCCAATGCAGCAACTTATACAATCACAGTTCCGACTTGGAGAGATCCTAAAGGGAACCTCTGGGAACCCAACACGGTTGTTAAGGTCACTGCTCCTGGTGTTATGATTTACGAT
>Ga0233415_10000395_pt1 | contig 21064 bp, 10 predicted proteins | sample Na_anoxic_12_MG_FD_188631 | JGI IMG/M metagenome (GOLD analysis project Ga0233415, IMG submission 188631) | Seawater microbial communities from Saanich Inlet, British Columbia, Canada - Na_anoxic_12_MG | ecosystem: Environmental > Aquatic > Marine > Inlet | place: Canada: British Columbia... | reverse complement strand
GGGGAAGATATTTCTCAAAGAGTGGTTCTGTTAGTGAAATAAATGATGGGAATATAGGAGTGTATGGATTCAGCGGTAGCGAAATGCCCATCTCTCCTAATCAGGCAAGAGAATGGTCGGCTTCCTCTAGTAGAGGATTCTTAGTAGTATCATCTGTAGTTAGAAAATTTGATAATAGCTTTTTAATAGCTGATCAGAATAATCATAGGATTTTGCAGGTTGATCAGACAGGTAATTTAATAAAAGGATTTGGATCTACTTACTCTAAAGATTCTAGTTTTTATCCTTTATCTGCTATTTATAATTCAAGAGAACAAGTTTTTACACTGGTATTTACAAAGGCAGCTGTTGTTGATGATATTACTAAAATTGTATTATCGGTTGGGACTTTGAATGTTTCATTATCTGATAGTGATACTATTTTAACGAATAATAAATCGGGAAATAAGGTATTAGAGATATTATTGGATGACGACACAGCGGTAAGGTTACTAGGAGCTACAAGTGAGAATCTTACAGTAAATTTTGAAGCCGGAGCTTTTGTAGAAGTGATTAGTATTCCTGAGGGGATGAGTGGTGTTGGCAACAATAGTATTTTTAGTCCAGTGGAGGGGTTAATATGTTTTGTAGGCGATTTTACTTATATAGATAATATAAGGCATCCTGTTTTTGTAGGCGAGACTAGCGATGAGAATTGGATTATAGCTAATTCTTCTGTATTTTATGTAGATGTGGATACAAATAAAGAGGAAGATGCAACTGTGCCTGACATCATTGAAATAGATCCTGATAATGTAGGAGATTCTGAAAATAAATTAATTTCAACTGATGTGAAATTTTCTGATTATACATTGGGAGGTATTTATGAGTATGCTATAGGGAGATTTGTTGTAGCTGGTATAGAAGGATCAAGTTCTGCTTTAAGCGGGATTACAGGAGATGAGTTGCTAGATTTATATGGAGGGGGGAATGAGGCTCCAGAGGTAATAAAATTTAGAGCAAAAGGTATTGATGATTTGAAGAGTTATGCTGGAAGAATTTTTGTGTTAGATAAGATTAATAATAAGAAACAGGTGTTATATATTTCTCCAGATGGTTTATATCCATCTGATATAGATAGATTTAATAATGGAGATTTTATAGTTGCAGAATCAGCAGTTTCTTCTGCAGCGGGTAGATTAGTGAGAATTGATGGGTTTGGAAACGTTACATGGAATTATGGAGCAGGAACATTTTCGTTAATTAGTGATACTAAAGTATTAAATAATGATAGTCTTATTGTGAGTGTGTAAAAAATATAACTAAAATATAGTTAGAAGAATTTTTAAGGTAGGTTAATTCTGACGATAGATTAATAGTTAGTGTATAAAAGAGATGTCAAAGGAAAGTAAAAAAATGTCGATATATAATATAGAAAAATATTTAATTATAAGGAAATAAAATGTCATTTGAATTTAATCCAAATTTTGAAGAAGAGTTTAAAAAATCAATAATAAAAAAGCTAGAGATGAAGAATGTTTCTGAAGATGATGTAGTTATCAGTGGTCAGGTATTATTTCATAATTGGGAAGAGTTGGATAAATATTTAGAGAAATTGGAGAATGTTAATATCGATTCTATTAAAGAATCAGCTATTAAAGAGTTTGGAAGTCCTCCAGAATGGTTTGTAAAAAAATATCCAAATTTTTCAGAAAAATAAAGGATTTCACCTATAATAGTTAGAAATAGATTATATATTATTACTATTTTATAGGAGAAATTATGAAAAAAGAAAAATTCACAGAAGAAATTAGGATAGTTGTTCCTCCATCTTTAAGATCATCTTTTCAGGAAAAATGTGAAAGGAGATATAAAACCATTTCTGAAGTGCTGAGAGAGCTAATGGTTAATTATATAGAGGAGGAAAAGTAAGATGAGAAAATTAGCTTATGATCAGGTATATAAAATTTTTAAAGATGGGGGATGCGAGTTATTAAGTAGGGAATATAAAAATGCTCAATCAAAACTAAAATATAGATGTAAATGTGGAAACGTGTCTGATATTCTCTTGCATAGTTTTAAAAAAGGTCAGAGATGTCAAAGATGTGCCGATAAACAACTTTCTCGTAGATATACTATAGAATATATTAAAAAGTTTTTTGAAGATAATAGCTGTGTATTATTATCTGAAGCCTATAAGGATAATAGAGCTAATTTAGATTATGTTTGTAGCTGTGGAGAGATATCAAAAATAACTTTTTACAATTTTAAACAGGGAGGAAGATGCAAAAAGTGCGGAGGAACAGGGAAATTAACTTTCAAATATGTTCAGCAATATTTTGATCATCATAATTGTAAATTATTGGAAAAAGAGTATATTAATGCTCATGTTAAAATGAAATATAAATGTTGTTGCGGTGATATAAGTCAAATAAACTTTAATCATTTTAAACAGGGGAAAAGATGTAAAAAATGTGGTATAGGAAAGATATCTGGTGAAAATAATTGGAATTACAATCCTAATTTAACAGACGAAGAAAGAGAGAAAAATAGGACTAGATTGCATGGAGTTTCTTCTATTAATTGGAGAAAAAAGGTATATGTAAAAGATGATTACACTTGTTATATATGTGGAGCAAGAGGAGGAAAATTAAATGCACATCACATAGAGAGTTATTCAACAAATAAAAAATTAAGATTTAATATTAGTAATGGAGCATCTCTTTGTGTGAAGTGTCATAAAAAATTTCATAAAATATATGGTAAGAAAAATAACAGTAAAGATCAATTGAATAAACTTTTAAAGGCAGAGAATAGTTTATGCTTAAAATAAAATTAACGATGGCTGGATTCCTTAACCAGAGCGGCTATAGTGCCGCATTCCAAAATTATATTTTTGCGTTAGACAGAACAGATCAATTTGATATAAAAATTAGAATTTTTGGGGATAAACCAACTAGGCCAGCGGTTAGTGATGAGAATTATGAAATATTTATGAGAATGGTGAACAAAGAAGAAGATCCTGATAGAATTATAATATATCATTGTGTTCCTACTATGCAAAGAAGAGTTAAGAAGATTAAAAGGAGTATAGGGTTGGTGGTTTTTGAGACATTTCAACCGCCTGAGACATGGATAGAGATTCTTAATGAAAATGATGCTATTGTCGTACCTTCTCAGTTTAATTATAAAATATTTTCACATATGAAGATTAAAAAGCCTATTTATTATATTCCACATTGTCTTAATATGAAGATTTATAATAAAGATGTTTACCCTATAGAAGAGCGTGATAAGTATACTTTTTTGTTTATAGGAATATGGAAAGAGAGAAAAGGTTATAAACAACTTATAGAAGCATGGTTAAGAGAATTTATAGAAGCAGATGGGGTTCAGTTGCTTATAAAAACTGATAAAGTTAAACAGGCTCAAGAGTATGCCGACAAAGTGGTGAGACAACTTGGAATAAACAAAGGATTTGCACCTATAATTTTTGAAAGTAAAGTATTCGATGAAAAGGAATTGCCAAAATTTATAAAATCTGCTGATTGTTTGATCTCTCCAACAATGGGAGAGGGTTTTGGCATGCCAGGTCTTCAGTGTATGGCTCTGGGTGTTCCTGTAATTATAACGAATTATGCTGGCTGTAAAGATTATGCTAATGAGACTACAGCTACATTGCTGGAACCAAGCGGATTTATTCTTCATAGTAGTATGGATAATATTCCACAATTTAAGAATAAAAAATGGGTATTTATTGAGGTTAAAAAGATACAAAAAGCTATGAGATATGTTCTTAATAATCCTGAACATATAAAAATGAAAACTAATAAAGCTTATTCTGATACAAGAAATAAGTTTAATTATGGAGAAATAGGAAAATCATTTGTAAAGATGGTAAGAGAACTGTATGATTAAATTAAAGTTATATCCTCCTTCTGGCACTCGAGAACAATCTAATTCTATTAAATTTGAGATAGAAAATGTCACATCTAGTGATTTTAATCTTAGAATGGAGAATGGGACTCATAGCTTAAAGATCGATATAACTGCTCTTCAAGATATGAGCAATGGATCTTATATGGGTTTTATGAATCTTAATATTCCAGAACATGCTTCTCAATCTGCTATTTCAATTTTTGCTTATATTGAAGAACCTCAATCAGATGGCTCTTATCATACTGTAGATATTTGTCCATCAATTTTTACCATAGTAGAAGAAGAGGAGAAGTTAAAAAAATCATTGACTATATCTCCATTATTCATAAGTCAAAAAGATTTGTGTTCTGTAGTAGTTGACGGAATACCAAATGATAAATATATTTTTTCTATTAATGATAAAATTTTTAAAATTATTATAAATGAAGAAGGAAAAGGGTTATTTAATTTCAGGGGCAGAGACATAGTAGGTGATGAAGAATTAGAGTCTCTTAATAAATTACCTGTTTATTTATATAGAGATCAAGACAATTATACTATTAAGGAGTTTAGCGGATCTTATTTGAATATTTTGCCTTCAAAGATAGCCCTGCATGCCACAATAGATCCTAGATGTGATACTAATAGTCCAGCTTATGTTGATCCGCCTGGATCGTGGGAGAGACCAGAAGAATGTGATGATGATCCAGATTATCCAGGTGATCCTGAAGATCCGGATGAATGTAATCCACTTATTGAGATTTGTCCTGATCCTTTTCCATGTGTCTCTTTTATTGATATTCCTACATCGTGCGATGAAGGAAATGTGGTTCTTGACAGGAATATTTGTAGAATACATAATAATTCTGTTGTTTTGCTTAATAACGGCATGGTGTTACAAGCTTATACTTCTCCTGATAAGACATATGAGACAGATGTAGATAGTGATCAGTATAATATTAATAGGGTGTTTCTGACGGCTCATAAAACTACAATAGATGTTCAAGTAATAGCGACAGGAGATGTTATAATTGAGTCTAGAACTAGCATAGGAAATTTTCAGATTCACGTAAGTGATGATATATACAATGCTATTACTATTTCTCCCTCACTTGTTATATATATAGTATTTTATAATGATATAATTAGTTTTCAGAAAGTAAAAATTATTGGTAAGTTTATAGATGAATATACTGGTGAGTATATCCTCGAAGGAGAATCAGGTGATTCTGGCTTGATTTTAAATGACTGGTTGTTTTGCGTAAACGCAGTTCTTTATTATGATGCAGCAGAACCCGTTACTGATATATATGGAGATGAACAATATGCTCTTTCTTATGTTCGAAATGAATTTGAGACTGGGGCATATGTTAAACCTATTAATGTGACTATTGCTTCTAATAAAGAATATGTTGGAGTAGAAGAAGAGATATATGTATATTTGATAGTAGAGGCAATTACTGAAAATAATTTAAGTCAGTTGTATTTTAATAGTTTAAAGATAGGTAGTAATAGCGAGTTTACTACAAAAGAGATAGGATGGGAAAGAATAACTAATGATAGTCAGGGGAATAATAGAAATCCTAAAGCGATGATGGATGCTGTTAATAATTTACATGTTGTATTTGAGAGTGATCGAGGAGGTATATCACAATTGTACTATGGAGTGATAGGTGATAATTATATCCCGATGGCTGCATCTGCATTTTCATCATCCATAGATAAATATTCTGAGTTATTGGCTAAGAGTTCAAAACCTTTTGATTATTTTAAGCCATTGTTGCTAAAGTTTGCTGATGAATATACTACTATACCAGAATTTGATACTCAAGACTTAGTTTCTGGGAAATGGAATATTATTGAGAAGAATGGAGGAAATGTCTCGGAATCTGCTTCTATGAAGTACTTGAATGATTTAACTATATCTTCGAATCCAGTGAGTCAAGAATCTATGGCTTTTACATCTTTGGAAATATTTCCAGATAATCTCACAGGCGATCCTAGCGTAGATTCTCAATATTTGCAATATAATTATCAAATATCTTTTACTTTATCGGCAAGTGCTAATCAAACAAGTGATTTGGTATCGAGTTTTGTTGTTAAAGATAGAGAGATGGATATAATATTCAATGCTTGGAAGGATGATTTTGTGGTTTCTGTTGATACAGGTACAGATGCAGATATAGATACAGAGATCGTAAATAATCAACCTATTTATGCAAAAAATTATAATAAGTTTATGATAGGTAAAAGTGATAAAGTCTTTGATAGGATTATTCCTTTAGTTGGATCTTATAGAATATCTGATCCATCAGATCCTGAATATTTTAAGATAAAAATTTTAAAAGCAGATAATAATTTAAAAGATTTTACCTTTGGGTTAATGTTAGAAAAAGTTTATTTTAAAGCTACTAATCTTCAAACTCTTTTAGAATTCATAAATAGCGGAGGTAGCGAAAACGATTTTGTTGAAGAAGAATTAGAAACTATATATACGGGTAAAGCTAAAATAGTTGCGTTTATAAGAAATGATGGAAGTAGTTTGGTTACGCAAGATTATATTATAATTAGAGAATTTCCAGAAATTATAGATATAAGCGATGAATCTTTGTATGAAGTAATTGCAAATTATGTTAGAATTACTCCTAAAGAAGCAGAAAATGTTATTAATACTCACAATGTTGCTCATAATGATAAATTTTTAGGAACAGTTACTTTATTAATTAATAATGTTCCTAGGTTTTCTCAATCTTTTATATCTGAGTTAAATGATGAGTACAATTCATTTGATGTTGGTTTTGGTGTTCCTGACGGAGGGTGCTATGTTGCGGATAAAATGTCTCCTAGTAAGATGGGAGTATTTGATAATGTTGATGCCACTTTGTATTTTACTGATATATCGATAACTTCTCCTATATATAATTATAATGATAATGTGGTTAGTTTGCCTTCTACGGTTAGGGATATGATAAAGTTAAGAACAAGTACGGAATTGCCTATTGTGGCCCCTGATGGGACATCTCCTTATGACATTTCGGAAGAATGGGGGGATGAGTTATTGACACTTAATTTTAGACGAGAAGAAGAGATAAAGTTTTTTGCACAAGTTTTGGTTGTAGATCCAGAAGATTTTTCGGAAAAATATGATGTTTCTAATGTAGAAAAAGTAACAATAGAATTTGTAACCTATACAGGAAGATCAGACAAAATGATAGTGCAGTCAGGCGCGGGAGTAATATTACATGATACGGGTTTTGTATTATCTACCAGTGATGATCCTATAACTTTTGATGTAGATGTGACTTTTCTAAATGATATTTATATTATAGTTGAATTGGGACCAGATTTTGGAAATAGATCATATAATTTTACTGCATATTTTAAGAAAGTGTATAGTGAAAATTCTTTCTTACAAGTTCCTATTACTTTTGAAGGTGTTAATCAATCTGCTGATATAGATGTAGGAATTTGTAATGATATGCATATTGCGTGGCAGTCTAACAGGGATAAACATTGGAATATATTTTATATGAATTCGGTAAATGAATTATCTCCATTTAGGTACGAGACTCAGATAACCAATGTGGAAAGTAATAGTATAAAACCTAATATTTCTGTAAATAGGAATGGCACAAGAATGATAATATGGGATGATAATAGAAGAGGGAATTATAGTATTTATGCTGCAAGATCTTTGGAATGGTACGATTGTAATCAAAAACAATGTGAGAAAAAAATGATAGATGCTTTTGAAGGAGAGGTAGATGAGTGCCGTGTTTCTATGGTTTTTACTCCTGCTGAGTCCGGCAATTATATGTTTAAATTTTATTTTTATTCTGATAGCGGACTAAATAAATTATATAAGGTTATTTCTATGAGTGATACTGCGAGCAGGTGGTCTTTGAATGGAGATCCCATAGTAAACAATTTTGTATATGATGAGGATAATGTTTTACTAGGAGTTGGGCTGGGAGCGGATACAGAGGTAACTATTGCTTTTGTTCCTGATAAAGAAGACGATATTTTTGATATTGTCCTTTATGCTAAGTTGGTTTCATTGCTGGTAGAGGGGGAATAGGATGGCTCAACTAAAATATGTTTGGGTAAGATTTAGATCTGCACAGCCGTGGGAGGATATTCCTGATTTTCCTTTTGTAGTTTTGGATATTAATAGTCAAGTTATTAGTTATGAGACAACTGGTCCTAGCGGAGTAATTAATATTGATTATTTGTATAATACCGCGGCGGATCGTATCTTTATATTGCCTAATGCTGCTAACATGCCATTATGGTGGGATGCTCCTTATTGGCTTGATGGATCTAATCAGGAACATACATCCAAATATCAGGTAAATTCGAATGTTCTTGATAATAATATTTGGTATTGTGAGCCTCTGACGGCCCCTAATAAACCTATTATTACTGCTACGAACGATCAGATACATCAAGTTACAGTTGAGCATAATCCAGATAGAGAGTATTTGGCTAGAAGAAGTTATTTATATCGTAATACGATTGATGATTTTGAGACAGCTGGAATCATAAGTAGTGCGAGTTGGATTACTAGAACGGATGCACAAGGTTATGATTATACTATTGCGGTAGATTCTACTGGGCAGGTGACAATGCCGTATTATTATTGGAAGAGAAGTAATAATCTGGATGAGCACGGGAATACGAGATGGGGCCTACCAAGTGATTCTGTTGTTGGTATGGCTATTGGTATTCCTCCTCCTCCTATAGTTAATAAATTAAAAGTTACTCCTATTACTTCTGGCGGAACTATAGCACATCCTACTTGTGGTGCTCAGGAATACCCTAATTCATGTGAAGGAGATTGGGAAGTTGGTACGGATGCAGCGATTATTGCTAATCCTAGAGTGAATTATGGATGGAATGTTAATGTTTGGAGTGTTATTCCCAACACTGTGAATCTGGAAGTTGCGGAAGACAAACTATCGGCTATTGTTAGGTCAATGCCTAATGAGCCTGTCGAAGTGCAGGTTAGTTTTGTTAGAGATCTTATAAGTTTGAATTTGTCGGTTGGAGATGGGGATGGAGAAGGGAATTTTAATTGTATAGAAATTGTGTCTCCTGCTGAAGCTTCGGTCCCGTGCTCGGGGGGGCAAGCAGATGTGGATTCATTAATATATTCTAATGTTACTTTAAAGGCAATTCCTTCGAATAATTGGGACATCAAGGCTACTGATACTTGGGAAATAGATGGGAGTCCAGCAACTGAATTTGATGGAATGGAACAAATTCCATTTCCTATTGATGGTTTAACCAGTGTTAGTAGAACTGTTATAGTTAATTTTGAAGAAGAACTTCCTTGTGATAAAAATACTCTTACTATATATATAGAGGGAGGGGGAACTGTTTCTCCACCCGCTGGGCAATATTGTACGACAGATGTAGTTCCATTAACTCCTAATCCTTTCCCTAACTATGATTTTAAAGAATGGATATATCAAACTAGTACTTCAATTACTGAAGATGGGATTAGGTTGATAGTTCCTATGAACGAGGATAGGTATGTCACTGCTGTATTTATTCCAAAAGGTGATGTAGAACCAATTGAGCCAACATATGCTTTATTTTATTGTTCATCTGAGACTTATAAAGACAATGTTGTTTCTTTTGATTTTACTAATAATCAAGATCCATCGTCAGTAGGAGTTTTTCATTTTAGAGTCAGTTTTTATGCTGATGTTGGTAAAAAGAAATTAATTTATTCTGCATTTTCATTATCAGATAATAAACGATGGTATTATAATGATGGAAGTTTTGAACAAATTCCTATTGATGGTAAAAATATCACAGGGTCACAAACTATGACTATTCTTTATGATCCTGAAATATTATCTCAGCAAAATACAGAAAGTCAGAAGGAACATGTTATTAATAATGATGTTATTTATGAGAAACCTTTAATTTGCGGAATAAATTATTATGTAGAAGTAGAATCTTATAATGTAGTTTCTAATACTTTGGATGTTATTAAGAATATCTCTTTTATTCTAGATTGTAAAAAGGTAAATTCTCATTATTGGGGAGATGATGGGGATAAGAATAATTGGTTGTGTAGCGGTCAAGGTAAATCAGATTTGCAAGTGAATAGCGGAAATGACCAGTCTATAGTGCCTGCTATCGCTTCTAATAATTTTGGTTTATTTCAGGTGGTATGGCAGAGTAGGCGTACTACGGGTAATAATATATATGGGGTTGTTTGGGACTCTACTAAAGATATGCTCTATTCTTCTGGTCAAGGGATGTATGACAAACTTGAGATAAAAAATGCTGATCATCCTCTTATTGTTACAGATCAGGCCAGTAATTTTTACATAACCGGGCATTTAGGTGAGGAGATAAAGTTTAAAGCTTGCCCATTTGCTCCTTGTGTGGAATCAGTTTTCGATGATCCGATACCCCCTACTGGGGTTGAGGCATTTGAGAGTTTTTGTTATCCAGGTTCTTCTAGTTTATTAAATAGTTCTTATGATATGATCAAAGCGAGAGTTTATGAAGAAGATATATCAGGATCATTAGTGATTAATAATAATAAAGTAGTTCCGGTTATTGATAAACAATCAATTAGATTTGATATTGATGGGATCGTTGGTGCTTATGCAGTTAGGTTGAGAAACATTGAGGATGCTTCTTGGAGCGAATGGATTAATATAGATGGAGAATTGTATGGAGAAGAAATAGGTGCAGATATAGTGCATTCAGCTTATAAGATAGATAATTCTAGGATTATAGTTCCTTGGGATGTAGCAAGGGCTAATGGATTAAGGAGAGTGTGTTGTCAGATTTTGACTATGTATGGTATTTCTAATACTTTTTGTGTTGATATATTGGTTAATTTTGATGTTACTCAGCATGTGTTCAGATTCTATAAAGATGCATCAAGAAATGATTTATTTCCAACTTATAACGGTCAGTATGTTCTGTCTATTAAAGGTAGTTCAACTCCTAATGATGCTAAAGCTATTGCATATTTTGAGGTAATATTTAATGAGCCGATCTATGCTAATGAAACAAATGATGTTCCATATGTTACGGGAGATATAAAATTTAATGTAGTTCAGCAAGGAGTTAATGATGAGAGAAGGATAGATTTAGAAGTTCCTAATTCGAATTTTAACAATAAAAGATTCATAGGTCAGTTTGATATCTATAATGATGACGGTATTTTTAATAAAGATGGAGTTTCATTTATAGAATTAATATTCCCTGGGACCATTGAGGCAGAAGCTTGCGATTCTGATACTTCCGATAAATATAATTTAGTTAATAGTGATATAGAGGAAATAGCGAATATAGATTTGGTTCCAGAAGAGGTTTATCAAAAATATCAAAGAGATAAATTGTCAAAAACATTAGATTTGAATAAATTTAAACAATATTATGACAAAGATGATGTTAATTTTAAATTTGGTAATCCAGAATATTTTAAGGATTCTTAAGAGAGTTAGAAAATGGCTGAGATTTTTAATATATTAACAGATGCTCCTACATTGGTATATCCTAATGGGGGAGAAATATTTACAGAGGGAGATATAGTTGTACAATGGAAAGAACTTTATGGAGTGCCTACTAGTGAATTGATATGGTATGAGATTTTTATTACAGATGATTTTGATGAAGATAAAAAACTAGAGTTATTACAGATAGCTACTGTTCCATTTGGTGTTACTTCATACGTTTATTCTATTCAAAAAAATCTTAAAGGAACTAAAAGTAGAGTAGGGATAAGAGCTGCTAATCATAATGGCTTAAGAAGTAAAATGTCTTTTTCAGCAAATGATTTTATTATCATGAATGAGGAGCTTCCATCTCCTTCTTTGCTAGAGCCAGTTGCTGGAAATTCTTATTTTTCATATGTTCAGTTTATTTTTAATCATGAATCTATTATCGGCAGGTGTTCTCAAAGATCTCTTTATCAAATTTATTATAGTTCTGACAATCAAGGGATAGATTGGACTCTATTAAAAAGTAATGTTATGGTTGGTTCTGATCCAATTAATATAGATGTGAGTAGTTTTAATACGGATTCAGATTATGTATTTAAAATTGAGTTGGTGGATGATGATAATGTGTCTCCTCCAGTTTTTATTGAGAATGTAAGTATTAACAATATAAATACTTTTCTTATTGACACTGTCCCTCCTACTGGTTCTATAAAAATAATTGATAATGAAGAGTACACTAGGAATACATCTTTAATTCTTCAACTCGCGGCAAGTGATAAAACTAGTGCTATTAAAGATGTTCAAATTCAACAAACTAATGTAGGAAATAATTTTGTTGTTCCTGGTTCTTTTGCTGGTATAACACCTCTTACAACATGGGATTTAAGAGGAGAATCTAGTACTATTCCTGAAGATGGAGTTAAGTTGATTCAGGCGAGATATAGGGACTATGGAGATAATGTGATAGAAGATGCAACGGAAACACATTATTTTAGAACATATAAAAATTTAGATAATAGAGAAGTTTCTGTATTTATGCTGGATGGCGCAGATCTTTATGCCGCTTTTGCAGGGGGTAGTGATGGATCTTTGCCTCAGTTGTATAAAAATTTAACGTTGCTTTCTTTATTAGATGAGGAAGCTACGGCTATGGAAATTTATAATGGTATTCTATATGTAGCTATAAAAGATAGTGAAAATAAAGGAATTTTGCAAAGATTTACCGATTCTATGGGAACGGTAGTTAATAATTCATCAAGGTATCTTAATTCTGCTCAAACTTTGTTAAATTCATTATATTCTGCTGATTCCGTAATTAATGCTATGGAAGTGTTTGATGATACTTTGTTTTTGGGTTTAGAGAATGGTGAGCTATTGAGCTTTAGGGGTTCAATAGTTTCTAGTGAAAATTCTGATTATCTTAATATAAGAAGTATCAATGAGATAAAAACAGATGGGAACTTATTATATATATTTTTCGATAATACAACAGAGATGTTAATTATGGATAAGGATGCTGGAGGCAATTATGCCTTTAATGTGGTTGATACAGGGAATTAATTATGTCAATACTTCAATTATATTTAACTAGTTTGGAACCTGATTTAAATCAAACTATTTATTCTCAGTCTATAGGGGGTTATGTGAGTAACTCTTCGGTGTATCCAGAAACAACAGTGTCATCATTGATAGGTTTATATGATACATCGTTTGTTTTAGATATGCCTCTTTCTGGGAGCTGGTCTGAATGGCAAGGTGTAGAATATATTAATATAAATAGCGAAATTGTTAAAGTATCTCCTATTTCTAATGGTAATATTTCAGTGATTCAGAGAGGTTTTAATAATATTATTAATATGCACATAGAAGGAGATACTGCTAGAGCTTCATCTTCTAAAGAATTATTTAATGATGTGTTTAATGATAGTTATAAACAATATAGATGTATAGCTCTTAAAAATATTTCTTCTCCATCTGATCCATCAGGAGAAGTTATTGCATCGGATATCTTGGTTTATCTTAAACAGAACAGTAAAGATGATAACTCTATCATAAGGGTTGCTTTAGAAAATCCTTCTCATCAGTATTTATCTAGTCGATCTACTAGTTGGAGCGCAATGCAGTTAGTAGATACTTCTTTAGTGGGGGCTGGGTACAATGATAATATTTTTGCTGAATCTTATTTGAAGATAACAGATGGAGAGGCTGCTGGACAAGGTAAGATAATTAGTAGTTTTGATTCCTCTACTGGAACATTTACTTTTTATAATTCTTTTTCTATTATTTATAATTATAATGTAAATGTTGAATATGAAATTTTGCCCGCTCCTGCCCAAAGGATTAAAACAGGAACGGTAGAGCCAGATACTACAGGGGAAAATGTCATTCCATTTTTCGCTCCAGATGAAAAAACCACTATGAAATTTATATCAGTTGGAAGCGTTATTGATATTAGTGATTTATTATCTAATGGAGTTATGTATATATGGCTGGAAAGAGAAATTCAAAAGGGTTCTGAAGAGTTTTTAAATAATAGTATAGAGTTGAGTATAAGATATAATATAGGTTAATAAATATGTTAGTAAGTGATTTGAAATTATTATTAAGGTTTAATACAACCTCACTTTTTGAAGAGGTTAGCCAAACAACCCTTTTTAAAACAGGTAGCTCTAGTATTGTAGTTATGCCTGAAGGTGGTGGATATACGATGCAGAACGATCAATATCTATTTGGAGATGGTATCGCATCAGCTGGATATAATTTAGATATTAGTAATAGCATGACAATGGGGTTTTGGTTGTATTCAGTTAATCCGGGATTAGCTATAAATCCTAACAATAGTAGCCCTACATCTATAGAGATGCCGTTGTTGGACTTTGTAGACACAGGTAGTGCCGTTAGTTCTATAATAAGATTAACAGAGCATACTGCCGTTACAGGCAATAATTATTTGAAAGTTACTATAGATGGATATTCTGCTAGCACTGAGCAATATACTCCGCTGGTATGGCATCATTTTTGGATAGTATATAGTGCAGATAGTTTGCGTTTATATGTAGATGGAGTAGAAAATGTTTTACAAGAAGAAACGGGGAGCTATAGCGCAAGTATTCCAGGGTCTTTTCTTAATTTATATGTTAATCATAGCTTAGATGGATATGCTTGGAATGTAGCTAAAAATTATGGAATAATTGATGATATATTTGTTTTTAATATTGTTAATTTAAATGTATCTGATATTCAGAGGGTAATAAATGATGGGGTGGAGTTTCTAGTAGATGATGTTTATACTGATAGTTATATAGATAAATCTGCTATTTATTTTAATGATCCTGGAACTATTACGATCACTTCTTTAATTGACGATATGAGTTATATTTTTATTGGAAGAAATGATGGTAAGATATTAAGAGGGTCTCCGTTATTATGGGAAACTAGAAGAACTTTTTCTAATTTGGATGAAATAAATACTTTTTCTAATTTAAACAATAATGACATTGCAAATTTAAGAGCGGAATCTTCGGGAACTGGTTTTTTAAGATTATTTGATCAGATTGTGAGATTGTAATATGGCATTGGGATTATCTTTAAAATTGAATAATCAAACTGTTGATGGTTCTGGAACTCCGATTAGAATTACGGAAGGATATTTTACTTTAAATTGGGAGTTTAATCTGATTAATAAAGTAGAAGTGGATGCCATAACTGGGATATTTACTGATATAGGAAATTATGCCCAAAGTAGTTATGAAGTGATTATATCTACTTTAAAGGATGGATTAGAAACTGATAATTTTATAGGAGACGTAGCACGAACGGGAGTAGTTGCTGGGCAAGATCTTTTTTGGAGATATGTTGGTCTACCTCTCGAGAGGGGAATAGTTTATTATGGTCAGGTTGCAGTTACTGATGAGATAGGTCAAACTACTGAATGGACAACATTCTCGTTTTCGTATAATTCTTTGCCTTATGCAGATAATGTTATAATTATTCCATCTTCTCCATCCGTGACAGATGAATTGCAATTAACTTATGATTTTAATAGTGCAGATGGTGATTTAGAATCTGGCACTATTATAAGATGGTTTAAGAATGGATCTCATCAAAGACAATTGGACAATGCAATTATTATTGAATCACAATTTTTACAAATTAATGATATATGGAATGCTGATGTGTATCCTTCAGATGGTTATGAATATGGTTCTAGAGTTACATCTCATCATGTGGTAGTTAGATTAACTGCTATAGAAGCTGATAATATGAAGATTCTTCCAAGGAATCCGAATCCTAATGATATGTTAAAAGCAGATTATATAATGAGTGATGAATTTGAACATGAGAATGTTTTTATAAGATGGTATATTAATGATCAAATTTTGCAGGAATTAAATGATCAACCTTATGTAAGACCTTCTTTGCAAGAAGGAGATAGGATTAAATTTGAGATAAAGCACGAAGAAGCACCAGCTTATGTTTCTTCTCCTGTTGTTACGATAGTAGCATCAGATTTTATAGTAACCAATATAACTATTGATGGAAAGATAGATCCGTTAGATGTATCTACTATTACTCCTTACGTGCAGTGGGAAGATTTTGTTCCTAATGATAAAGCAGTTAATTATATTTCTGTTAAGATAGGTTCTTTTTTTGAGTCAGATGATGTTTATTCTACGGTGTTAGGTAGTTCAAGACATGCATTTATTATTCCTCCTAATACTCTGGCAAGAGGAAGGGATTATTATATCTCTATCTCAGAAAGCGATAGTCAAACATTTGATAAATATGCTTCTGCTCATTTTAGGGTTAAGGGAAGCAGGTGGGAAGAAAAAGTTTCTAATTCTACTGGATGGACTATGGAAACATTACTTTCGGTAGATGTGGTAACTGATGTGAATCATTATCAGGTTATAAGAATTAATGATGGGAGTAAATTCGCAGAAGTTAGAATTTATTCTAGTAAAATACAAGTAGTCTCTGGATCATCTATAGAGTATGAGGTTGATGCTACTTCTATGAATATTTTAACTGTTGCGGGTCAAGGAGAAAATATTAAAATTTATTTAAATAGAGAATTAATAATAAATGGGGAAGGAATTTTTACACAGATATCGAATATAAGGAGATTAGAGTTAGGAGATTTTTCTTCAACTGGTCTCGTAATAATCTATAAATATTTATTTTATACAGTTTCTGGTTATTTTCTTCCAGGTGTTTCAGAAGAATATACTAATCTTCAATTTCATACTTATATGGATTTTGAAGATAATGAAATAGTTTCTTTACAAGGAGATGTAGCAGGGAAATATGTGTTTGGATTGAATTCTGATAATAACAATAAGAGCAGTGCTATTTATGCTATTAAATCAGATGATCAGGTTAAAACAGGAACTATAGCGAGAACTTTCTCTCCTATTAATAGAATTAATAAATCTCCAGATGGAAAAACTACAGTTTGTGCTCATGCTAAAGGGACAACTATATTAACAGGTTATTTGATTAATCCTTTTAGTCATGAGTTAATTTTTGTAGATAATAACAATAATTTGCATGAGGTTTTACCACAGAATGATGGATGGGAGCTTTTTAGTAATAGTAGTCAAGAGGCTGGTTATTTTGATTCTGAAGGTTTTCATATTAATACAATAGAAAGTTAACAATTATGCCTATAATAGATGAATATGGTGACGAATATGGTCTTAACAGGGGAGGGGTATGGTATTATTCTCAAAATAAGTTTGGTTCTGATTGGTTTAATAAAGTAGATAATAAAAAAGGTTGGACTGTTGACTTTAATCTTCGAGTGGCTGATGTTCAAAATAGTGAATGGATTATAGATGAGAATAATAAAGGAAAAGGTGTTGGAATTTATGTTAATGATGGAGATAGGCAAGAAACAATTAACTTTTTAACTCAGCAAATAATATTTGTAAATGCCAATCACACAAAAGTATATAATACTACACAAGAAGTTGATTATAGGTTAACAGGCAAAGAAGATAATTTAAAATTATATGCTAGACCTGCTGAATCGTCTACTTATAAAGAGATATCAGATGTTAATTTCTCTACAACTGCTACCCCTAATGGGAATGCTCTTAACTCTTCGGTTTTTGAAGATGTGGGTGGTAATTTGCATGCTGTTTGGTGGGATGATGGTGGTAATGTAGGGTCTATATTTTATTCTAAATTTGATGTCAATAATGAGTTGTGGTCCAATCCAGAAGAAATAGTTTCATTAGACAATGGGGTTCAGTTTCCTTCTATTATAGTTGATAGTAATGAGAATATATATGTAGCTTTTGAATCAAAACAAACAGATGGAAGCGTAATAGGATTTGTATTTAAGAATAGTATAGGATGGAGTGATCCATATTATATAGGAGTAGATATAGGATATTGTAAGTATCCTAAATTAATTTTTGATAGTCAATCTAATGCTTGTGTTGTGTGGGAAGATAATAGACAAACTCATCCAGAGATATATATAAATATATTTTCTACAAAGGATTTAAAATGGAAGGGGGAAGCAAAATTATCTACTAATTCATTTGGATCATATCGCCCTGCGATAGCTTCTTATATGGATGATTTATTCATCTCTTGGACAAGAAAACAAGAAGATAACACTTTTTTGATAGAAGTTATAAAATATAATGCTATTCATGCTACTAAGTCGTCTGTTGTTACTATCTCCAATATAGATGGTAGACCTGATCATTCTTCTATTTTAGCGAATGTTAGCGGTAGGATTTTTGTGGCATGGCACGATGATGGGGAGGGGAAATATCATATATATTCTGCTGTTTTATCTCCTTCATTAGATATATTAGAAACTCATAGTAAAATAGTTGAAGGACATGGAGGGGCCAGGTATCCGGTTTTGTCTGAACAGCTTTCTACAGGAGATGTTTATATAGTATGGCAAGATTTTAATGATGGTGATTATGTTAAATTTGAAATTTCTGATACGAATCCATCTGAGTCTAATGAATATAATGAACAGACACCTCCCGATTTAAAACCATCTAATTCTTCTGTGTATGTAGCTGTTTATCAAGATAGTAATTTCTTATCGAGTGGTAAGAATTCATTTGATGTTAAGCTTGTTTTTCAAGATAAAAGAAATGCTTATTCTCCATCCGTACCGGTGTTTTTTAGTAGAGAATTGCCTATTTTATATGAATCATATTTAGTAGATGAGTATGGCTTTATTCATTCTTCAGACATGCTATTGCAGATCAGACATGCTTTTTATAACCTTTCTCGTGAAAATACATATTTCTTAGTTGATTATGTTGGAGGTCCATATGTGGAGGATCGAGATTATGTTCTAAATAAGAATGTATCTACTAGAGAAATAAGATTTGGAGATTTTTCAGATGTTATTAATGCTCATTATGTTTTTAAAGATTTTAAATACTATTTAGAAGATGCTGTAGAACCATATAGTATTACTGAGATAGGTCCTACTACGATAGGGGTAGATGTTATATCTGCTCATGATGCTGTTATTAATAATTATGGAGATGTATGGATAGTTGGTATTTGCGGAATATATTATTATTTAAGAAGACAAAAGAGAGTTCTTCAAATGGGAAGGGATTTGTTGGGAGTATCTGATAATGTTGAAGATGAAGACATGGAATTTTTGAAAACATTTAGAGCAATTGCCTTTGATAAATATAATTATTTATTTTTGGGTGGAGATGATGGATTATACTATAGTGCTGAGCATATTGATGGTATAGGGTTGGTAGGTAATGAGTGTCTAGGTGTAGCTCAATGTCAAAGTGATACAGAGTGTGCAGGAGATCTAGTATGTGTAGATGGAAATTGCGTAGAACCTGGAGGAGGATGTGTTGAAGATTCTGATTGCCCAGAAGGAACTACATGTCAAGGAGGAGTATGCTTAGAGTCAGGAACTCCATGTGTTGAAGATTCTGATTGCTCAGGAGGTACTATGTCTATATGCCAAGATGGGGTATGTACCACTCATTCGACTCTAGAATGTCTTGGAGATTCTGATTGCCCGGAAGGTACTATATGCCAAGATGGGGAATGCGCAGGGACTGCAGTATGTAAAGGTGGGATACCATGCAGCAGCGATGCTGATTGTTTTGGAACAGGATGTCTGTGTGGTAGCGATGGATTTTGTAGCGAACCAGATACAAGTAGAGTGACAACAAGTTCTAATAGTAATTCTGGAGAAATAAGTAAAATTAGTAGTATGTCTTCAGCTGGTGGTACTGTTGTTGTTAATGAAGAAATAATTTGTATGGCTTTTGATAAAAATAATAATTTATATATAGGGACAAAAAATAGTGGGTTAAAAACATATATAGTTAATTACTCTGATTGTGGAGTGTCTTCTTTATCTGAATACTCTATATCGGGAGCACCAACAGGGCATATATCTTCAATAAGAATTGATGATAATAATGTTGTATGGATAGGTACTTACAATGGAGTTTATAGATTTTATAAAGATAAGTTTTTACATTTTACTACTGTGCATGGTTTGCCTTCTGATAGGGTAAATGATATAGCTGTTAGAAATACAGCTATTAGATATATAGCAACTTCTAATGGTGTTGGTAAAATGATTGGATTTAATTTTGAAGTTCCAATTTCTTCGGAGGACGATTCTATATGGAATAATAATGTAAAGAGTTTAATGTGGCATGATCCAAATGTATTGTTTGCGGGAACCCTTTCTACATTAAGTCAGATAATTTTGGATGATGTGGATCAAACCTATTCAACTGTATTTTATCAGCCTGCATCGTCTATTAATATTTCTCCAGATGATTTTTATACTTATTATCTTATGGATGAAACAGCTGCTCAAGAATTTGATATATTGGAAGTATATATTAACGGGAATCGTATTCATCATGGATATGATGTTGGAAAAGATAATAAAACAATCAGATTTAGAATGCCTCTGAATCATGAGGATATAGTGGAAGTTATTGTTAGAAAAGATTTAGAACAAATTTCTTCTTTTGCTCAAACTCAGGAAGAGCAAGAAAGTACAGGAGTAAGTTTGTTGAAATTGAAAGACATAGCTATAGATTCTTCTAATGACATTATATATACTATTTCTAGTGGAGATGAGAATGAGGTAAAAATTAATGATAGTAATAGTATATTACCGTTTGATAAAGTACATCTTGACACTCATCCTCCAGGTTTCTTCCCTGATACTAATGAGGTGACATATGGCATCAATATAGGCCCTCAAATACATAGAAGCGAAGTTAGTGTTGAGATAACAGGTGCTCATGATAATGTTTTGGATGATAGCGGGAATATTATAGCAGAGGGATCTGGAATAGATACAATGATTATAGCTAATAATGATCAATTCATGGCAGATGATGGTGTAACTCCATTAGTTTCAGTTCCATTCTCTACTTCTGTTACTCATGATTTGGGATTATCATTAGAAGATATAGTAAAAGATCTTACCTTAGAGAGTGGAGAAGGCACGGTTGTTTCTTTTGTTAGGTCTAAGGGGGAGCTATATGCTGGAGCATCAAAGCCAGCTATGATTTATAGATATGATTGGAACACAGAATTATGGCAGGTATTATTTACATATGATGAAGATCAATATATTGATTTTATAGCTGAGTATAATGAAAAATTAATGGTAAGTCTTGGTCATGATATTGATCCCGCCAGAA
>Ga0233415_10000394_pt1 | contig 21076 bp, 12 predicted proteins | sample Na_anoxic_12_MG_FD_188631 | JGI IMG/M metagenome (GOLD analysis project Ga0233415, IMG submission 188631) | Seawater microbial communities from Saanich Inlet, British Columbia, Canada - Na_anoxic_12_MG | ecosystem: Environmental > Aquatic > Marine > Inlet | place: Canada: British Columbia... | reverse complement strand
ACCCCAGATCAAAAGACGCGATAGCTGACGAGTATCAACTTATGGGTCTCAAGGGTGCAGATCAGTTGTACAATTGGATGCATTTTGAAGCGCTAGAGCAGAATGACAAGACACAAAGTTCTAGAACCGTGAACCGATATGGTACGGTCGCCGTAGGAGATACTGGCACAAGTGGAGACTATTCCACGATGAAACGTGAACGCATAGGCGTCGGCCAAAACGCAAACATTCCTGTGATACAGGGTACAATGAACCCTACTCTTCGAAACACTACTCAGGTCCAAATCACAATTGATTCGGCGAATCGGCAGACAGTCATGGCGGAGCCGTTTGTCGTCCCCGGCACGACCGTCCCCATACAGAACACTACTGCGTCGTTAGATCCCAATGGCAACAGTAGCGCTACTAACTTCCTCATGAACTTTTCAGAACCCCTTACGAACGTACTCAGTTTCACGTTAACATCTGCTTCCATTCCATTTACGTTTTATAACGTTGAGGCTTCGATGGGGAACAACTTCATGTATGTTGATGGAGGGTCGATAATATGTCTTTCGGGCGGGAATTACAGTCCTACGCAACTTGTAGAAACCCTTTCTGGAGAGCTTACACCACATGGTATCATTCCAACTTATAACTATATTGACCACACGGTGTCAATGGAGAATACGAGCGCTACGGATATCTCTCTTGTATTCTACGACCTAAGTGGTCAGTATAGTGGTTGTAGCGACCCTTGTGCACCACCACCATCTGTTGACGGCAATTTGGGGTATTTACTAGGGTTTCGAAGTAACGTGTCATCAACAGTGCCAGTATCTGACGTTATCATTCCTGCTAACACGATAGTCAAGGCCCCTGCTGTACTAAAATTAAACACAAGTCGGTACTTCGTATTGGTAATCGACGATTTCAATTACAACTATGTCAACATGACACAAGTGATTCAGGATGATATGCGGCCACTTATTACAGACACTGTAGTACAGGGCGACTTGTCTTTTTCGTGTGTGCCTGCCCTTCCTTCAGGTCAACCAAGTGCTTGGGCAGCAACCGCCCCAAGGACGCGAACCGCCGCTCAATTGTATGCAATTAACCAGAAGGCAGCACCAAGACTGAGCTATTCTCATCGTCAGAAGTCCGCTAACGTCCCAAACGCATTTGCGACTTTAGGATTCTCCACATACGATATGGTGATGGGTGACGAAATAGGCATAACTACAGGGATCGACCAAGCGTCCAGGACCTTTTTTGGACCTACAACGATTGATAAAATGCGGATCAGGCTCATCAACAGTGCTGGACAAACAGTCAATTTACATGGTAATGATTGGCATTTCAATCTCTCTGTCACTCGGCTTTACCAATATTAGTGCGCAGCACCTCTACGGACTCTCGTATTCCTTCTATTTTTCCAAACATTCGTTTAAAGAACTTTGGAATTATTACCTTCCATGGTTCTTTACTTTGGCATTCTCGTGTAATCCCCTCTTTCCATGCATCGGTATCACCATCCTCAATCGGTGGCTCCAACATACGTATCATGTCCACCAGATATTCTAATGCAGTCAATAGATCGTTATGAGAAAACGCCTGATTCCTGATCATCTGATCTATCAATTCAATGTCAACGGCTGCGTCCATCTTTTCATGCATGTCTGTTCGATGCGGTATTAATTGCTTTATTGAGGTTTTAACTTCGTCAAACAGAACCATCACATGCTTATGATCGGGAGGGGTTTTTGCCATATCTTCTGTCACCTTGTCCCAGAAAGCCTTATGCATTACCTCTCTCATCTGGTTGTAACTGCAAGACAACTTTACAGGACGATATGCAGAGAATGTTGTGTCAAACGATCCCGCTCCTCCCAACTCCTCAATATGACCTTTAATTTTTTGCTGTTGTTGTTCAATGTATTCCAGTATTTGTTCCGTATATTCAGTTGCTTCCGCTCCCTCGGTTTGCATCATATTTCGACAGTTTGACAACTCTGTGTAATTATAACACATATGGTCCAGTATTGACCTCTTATCCATATCTTTCCAACGCCTAAATACCTTTGTAAACCCCCAGACTCGCAACGCATGATTCAGTGTTTCGTATTCATTCTTAGGGAACATTGATTCCCAGTCTCCCGTTGTGGCATCCCGACCTATTTTTTGACCCTTCTTACGCCTCATTACACAACGTGGCGACCCTACCGTCGGCATGATCGCCGTTGAAAACACTCTTATAAGTCTTCCTGCTTCTTTGCGAACCGCCCACGATATTTCCTCTTGTGGTGTCATATCCATTCCATCTGGCGTAGCACCTTCCCTTACACCTGTTACTGTGTCCCCCCAATGATAAACCATAAAAGCTGCTAAATACAGTCTTGGATTTACATTCGATAAACAATGTGCCACCAAGAAATCCTTCACCTTTCTTATCGTATCACGCTCGCCCAAAAACTCTGCGAACTCGTCAAACGAACCTCTACTATCTAGCAAACGTAGGCTAACTACTTCACTTTTCGTTAGTAGTCTTCGCCACCATGTCTGTAGGAGCTTGCAAGCATTTTCTGTTGCCATGTGTAATAGATGTAAGATAATAAATTACATCTATTCTTTTTAATATATGAATAAAGTAAGAACATGGTTAAGAGCGTGAGTTCAAAGGCACGAGGTTCAAAGGCACGAGGCTCAAAGGCACGAGGCTCAAAGGCACGAGGCTCATCGCGCCGCATATTCGTACGTAGAATGGGCAGCATGCCCAGTCAACTATCGGTCCTTCGGGAAGCCGTCAATTCCTACAATCCGTTCAATGAACATAGTATGAGACGTGCTGCACGCACTGCTCTCCGTGGACCAGGTGAGTACGCGGTACTCGGTTCTCGCGGCAGTCCACGAGGATACTTAGAAACATATGAGGATGCATGGGATCGTGCTAAGCATGGTGATGTATTAGCAGATGAGACACGATCGGAACCCGCATATGGTATATTTAAGGCGGATTCGAAAAAGCGAAAGCACCGCAAGAGGCGTACTCGGAGAAAGGGACGCAAGGGTGGAGCTCCGCCCTTCGTTAGCGTTAATGAGGTGGGACCCAGAGAGACTGCCCGCGCTGCATCCCAAGAAGAGCTGGTACGCAGTGTTGCCGCAGAGCACGGGATAAGATACGAGTCCCCGCGCAGACGCGCTGAACACAACACGCGTGTGGCCGACTATGCGGATGCGATTGAACACATCAGACTTGCAGCAGCCAGCGTTGCGCCGGACATGGAAGAACTGGCCCCCGAAATGCTGAGGCGCTGGGAACTAGAGCGGCAGCGGCGTCACCCACAACACGACCACAGCGAAGGAACGCGTGGTGTTCTGCGGCGGCGAGCACTGGAGGAGGTTGTGCGGCGTGATCAGATGCGGCAGCAGCTGCGGGCGGAGCGGGAGCGAGTGCAGGCACCGTCCCGTCGGTCCCCGCCTGTATTTGTGGAAAACGCGGCCGACCCAGACTCACCTACGGGGGGTTGGTTCGGACGCAAAGTCAGCAAAGGTGGTAAGGGCAGTCCTAAAGGTGAGCCGCCGATGCGTGAGGCGGCGCGTGTGAGACGTTATTTAGGACCCAGCCATAAGCGCAAGCGGTCACCTTCTTCTTCTGAGAAGCGTCGGACACGGCGGCGCCACGACGGACACGATGCGATTCTGGCAGCTATGAAGAGGCTGCATCTTTGAGATTAGTATTTCGACCCGACTAAACCATACAAACTGGTAACACTTGTCTCTTGAGCCGCTAAGGCTTCCAACTGTTCCGCGTGGAACTTATCCAATCGTGCACGCTGCTTGGTGAAGTTGCGTTTAATCGTACTAGCTAGATTCTTAAATCCACTAAGAACCTCAGCATCCTTCAGATTCAGGGAATCACCCTGTTTGACTACTAACTCTAAGAACTTCATTGCCAACGCAACACAACTCATGTTGTCCCGCACTTTGTGTAAGAACATTATCGGCTTGCCATTTCGCATCTCAAACTCAAAATCATCCTTACAACAGATACCTGTTGTCAAACTGACCATTAAAGCACATTGAATATCATTGTTAGCAGCATTATCTAAATCGCGATAGAACTTGTCTACCTCGGACTTTTGCACATTTTTGCTGTAATTTTTGTTCTCAATCATAACACACGAATCTCCATGTTTTAAGATGAAGTCTCCGCGCCCAGGCAGTGAATGTGTATCTTCTATTTCCCATTTTGGAAACATCATATTGAGTTGAGTTTGCATGAAGACCTCACCATCCTGACCCTTAATAGTGGAGTTCTCTGCTCGTAAGGTCAGCGCAGAAATACGGTCATCGTATTCTTTTCTATGACGTTCTAATCTGTCTTCTAACTCTGTAATACGAGCGACATGTGTACCCATCTGCTCTGCCATTCTCAATGCAAACGTACTGTCTAGTTGAGTATGAAGTGCCTCGTGCTTTTCCAATAGTGCCGTATAGCGTCTTTCAGCCGCTGCCGCAGCAGATCGATGACTATCTATCTCAGCCAGGTACTGTTTTTTAATAGCCCCTTCCACGGTTGATATCGCCAGTTCAGTACGCTTCTGAGACTGCTGGGTAAATGCACTATATTTATCTTCACTGTCATCCAGACGTTGTTGTAGACCTTCTCTTTCACGTGCATGATCCGCTTTCATTTGGATAATACGTTCTTTCCATTCTTTCACGTTAGTATCATGTGCATTCTGTTTGACATGATCAAACATGACAATTCCAAGCTCTAAAACTACTTGTTTGATAGGTGCAGTCAAACCGCAAAACCGTTTCGTTATCTTTGAATCTTCTAGATACACCTCAACGAGCTCTTCATCCGTATCCTCGTGCCTTCTGGACATAAGCACTTTAATATTGAATACACAATTCCGTTTAAGCAATACTCTTCTCCAGAATATACATATGATATATCCCGCTCGTCTTCATGTAGCCATTCCTGTGATTGAGCATGTAAATAAACTTTTCATCTGGCAATATGGGTGGACACAAGATAAGAAGTCAAACAATCGACCACTTTCTATTAAACAAGAAGGTAGCCCGACTAAGAGGGTATATTCCAATAAGACGCCTACGTCAAGCCCAACCAAGCGGGGAAGACGGACGTAGTTTTTGAACAGCCCGAAGGGCATGCCAGCTAAAGCTGGCTGTTCAAAAACTGTACTTTAACAACTTCAAATTGACACTTTCTTATCTTATTTTTATTTGAGACCGTAATCCCCATGGCTTTACAAATGGTAACTCCCATTGAAGTGAAATAAACAAATATCCATTTACATGTACTAAATGGGTAATTGTCTTCTACTTACTGTTCCTTATGGGCTCGCGGATATGGAGGAAGATGATAGGGAAGATGCCCCGCATCAGCGCAACATTTATCTCGATTGGATGAGCTTGATTTTTAGAAACAGAGCAAACACTTCACCCAAAAGAAGAAAGTCCGCTCCTGACAGATGAAACTTCTCTGCATATAATAAGAAGGTCGATGAGTCAACAGGATGAATGTCCCAAAAACTACTCGCAATTAGGGCAAGTGGGAGAATCGCCACAAGAACTTATCAAAACAGCAAAACGTGATCTTAGTAAAGCCAAAGATGAAGAACGTGAGTTGGCTCAGGTCGAAGAGAACGAAGGACAGGAAGGTGGATTTGGATTTGCGGACCTTAAAAAGCACGCTTCTAAAGTTACTGGCGCGGTCAAATCACGCACACAAGGTATGCGTGCGACCCTCAAGAAAAAGCTGTCTCCTATGGGCGCTGCTTTGAAGAAGAATACAGTAGGTCTTCGTTCTTCTCTAAAGAGGGGTACTACTGCTTTGACGCGTAAGGCTCCTATGTCCGCAGATAAGTTACCGCGTACGAATTACCTGTTATGGCTAGGCGCTGGTATGAGTCGTGTCGCATACAATTCACCATTGATGATGTACGCTATGTTAGATGCGCTTGTATCGAATGAAGGAAGTCTGCATTTAGGAACACGCTTTGGATCTATAAGCAAAGCTATCAAGGATCAGGGAGGCGACCCTTTTGCCCTACCTGCTGGTGGAGCGTCATCTCCTGCTTTAACGGCTTACAACTGGACACAACAGGAAATGATTGACGCTACTAAGATGATAAACGACAAGTTCGACAACACGTTCAAAAAGTTTCTCACGACACCACCTAGTACTTCCGAATATAGAGGAACTAAAGACAACAAGTTAAACAGTGCATTTTGGGACTTTGGTGCCTTGAAACAAGGAGTGCGGGACAAGGTTCTTCAGACCGCTCATTACAAGGTCGTTTACTTACATACTTCCGAGGACCTTAGCTGTTACATCGTCGCCAGTAAGCTCAATAATTCGATATTCATTGTCTACAGAGGCAGTCGTTCTCTGAAAAACTGGAAAACCAACTTCACCATGATGGCGGCGAATAATGCTGATTACGAGCCTTGTTCCGACGCATATCAGCTGTATGCAAACCCTGATGTAAAGATGTTTCCAGGTTTCTTGAAGCGGGATATGGAAGCCATGCACACAACGACGATGATGGCAGGTTATTTGGCGAAAGACTTTCTTAAGGCTAGCCCAGTAAATAAGGCAAAGGTATTTACATTTGGTCATTCGTTGGGAGGTGCACTATGCTCTATCTATTCACTACTTTACTCCATTGTGATGAATCCACTTGTAGGCACACATCAGATGCCCGATCTTGCAAACTATCTTGAAAACAGTATCACCTGCGTAAGCTACGGTGCACCGAAACCGTTCAACAAGTCAGCCAACGTATTGTTCAACGCTCAGCAACAGGCGAAGCGTATCTTCTTCAGGCGTGTATGGACGCGCGGGGACCCTGTAGAGAAGCTGCCTGTCGGTCTCTACATTCATCCTGGAACCAAAGCGGAAGACGTAGTTTTCCCCATTACAAGAGCTAACATGGCTACTACGATAATGTCCTTAGGTACAGCGTCTCATTTAGAGGAGGAAGGGATCAGCTACATGGGACTCGTTAGTAGACGGATGAACACCCTTAGAAGTGAGCTGAAAACAGCAAATAAAGGTTGCAATTTATCGCTAATTCTTGTAATGATGTTGGGACCTCCTCGCGATGGAGGTCTGGACGTGAAGAGTATGGTAGGTTATTTACCAGCGTATGGCATTGGATCAAAGAACTCGGATATTGATATTTCATCGGACGCAGCCCTTTACAAGGATATTGTAAGTCGTTTGCAAGCGGATACAAAAGGGACTATCATGATGGAAAAGAAGACTCCGTCGACTGATAGAGGTGTGACATGCCAGTGCACAACGGGTCTATGCACAATGCCAGGGGCACAGGTGCACGCCATCCCGCCAATGACGCCACCCCAAGTAGTAGATAAAGCTGGACTTGCGCAGTACAGAGGAGGAGCAGCACCTGCTACAGTTCCCTTAGCACTGAGAGATGATAGTATATTACGTATTAGTTGTGTTCCTCGTACCCAAAAGCGTATTGGCCTTCTGCACGACCGTAGTAAGGCGATGACAGACTCGGCTAAGTTAATAGCAGATGAAGCAGCGATAAAGGCACGTAACGTAACACAGAAGGTTGCCAACATGGTCGTACCGACAAAGTTGAAGGCGCGTTTGGATACTTTGGCGATAGCAGCACGACGGAAAGGTGGGAGAGCAGCCGAGATTGTAGGGACAGGCGCGGCTGGAACGGCAAGACTCCTTTGGGAGATTCTTACTAGTCCTATGTTACTTATAACCCAGTTTGGTTCTCCCAGTCAAACAGCGATGATGGGGACTATGTCCAATTCCATGTTACAGTTCGCTGCGTTCGATATAGTTTTCAATATGCTCGGCAGTTTACTAAGTGGAGTAGGAGACATGATTTCTGGTGGTCGTAGGAGCCGTAAGATACGGAGACGTAGGCAAGTGCGACGAAGTAAGCGAGTGCATCGCAAGCGCACGAGAAGAGGGCGGCATTAACTGATATCAATTCATTATTATTTAAATCGGATACGGATATCCGATTTAGAGTGTAGGTATGATTCCAAATATAAGGATTATGTTTGACAGTTGTGCCATTTGTGTCTGTGTCTACAATTCAGAGAGATTCCTACCAAAAACATTAAAAGTGATAGATACAACTGCAGGATTATTCAAAAGATGTCATATTTTCTTCGCGTTTGACAATGGTCAGGATAAAAGCGGAGAAATATTGGAAGAATATGTGAAAGGGGAACCTTTGGCACAGATTATTCCAGGATCAGGCAGAGTTCATATTTCTCGAGTGGCTAACATTGCGGAAGCGAGAAACAATTGTTTGACAGCTATAAGACAATTATCCGATGTACCACTAATATTCATTATGTTGGATGCAAACTATAGTGTACAGACGGACTACCGTCCGAACATATTAGTCAGACACTTGGAGAACGCGGATGAGTGGGACGCTTTGACCTTCAATCGCAAACCTTATTATGACTTGTGGGCATTGTCCTTTGGATACCACAAGCTAAGTCTTTGGCACATAAAGGATGGTATGAAGGAATGTTATGAAAAGGCGATGGTGGATACGTTCGAAAGTGAGATGAAACGAGTAGGTAAGGGAAATTATCTCTGCGTCGACTCTGCGTTTTGTGGGTTTGGAGTGTACAAGACCAGCGTATTTATTGATGGAAAGTATGACGTAACATGGAATCCTGAGTTGCTTCTTTCTTCAAACCAAGCAAAATGTTATATGAAGCCTGGTATTATACGTGAAGACTATGCTTGTATCCATGATTGTGAGCATAGGAACTTTCATGGCGAAGCCAAGCAACTTCGTAACGCGAAAATTATGATCGCAAATGATCAGCTCTTTAAACCTGACGTTTGACACAAAATTGATTATATGGGGGAGAAAACAACCCCATACAAACAGCTAGACATATGAGTGAATCGAATGCATCACTGGGAGTTTGGTATGCGTGGTGGTCGGATAAGGCTAACGAAGCGGGAAACGATGTTTATGTTTACATGGTTGAAGGCAGACAGCTGCGCGCTCATGGCATTTCGGAATCACCAGAGTTTCCAACAATCGGTTGGGAGGACAAGAAGTTGGTGGGGACGGTTCCTAATGGATTCGTCGATCCTCAGGTGATTCAGGGCTTTCACAAGAGGAGGATGATGAAGGCGAATCCCACGCTAAATGCGCACTGACTTTGTCCGTCCAATATTTCAGAGTTAGCTTCTCTAATGCAAACTCTCTTTGCGAGAACAGTTGAATGGTTTCTTCCAGTTTTTCTTTCGTAACATTTTCCCACCGTTTGACAATTAAAACAGGTAAATCATCATAAAGTGGATCGAGGGGACTGGTCTTCACAATAGGAATACATCCAAGAGCGAGAGCTTCCCATGTGCGGTGACAGTCTTCACCATTACCACGGGGACTGGCTACGAAAGCATATTCTGTTTGACGTTGCCAGGTTTCTCCGCGTTGAACCTTGACGGGTTCGTAATACATGAGTGATTTATCCAGATTTGCATAAGCTTCTTGTCTGGATTGATATTGCATTTGAAAATGATATGTGGTGTAAATGATGGGTTTTCGATCTTTAAACGGAGAAGCTTTTGACGCGATATTTGTAAGAATAGCTTCTTGGTCGGCGGGGGATTGGATGTTGCGAATGGTGTGATAATCGAGACCAATGGGCATGCGTGTGACTCGAGGATGGATAATACGGCAGTTCTGAGCAAAAATGTGAATGAGGTTCTTATTCCCAAGAAGATATTCAAACATGGAAGAGCTGAGACACTGTTGGGGGAAGTCCTCATCACAGTCACCGCATACAAGTACGAACTTACGTTTGACTGATTGAATCACACGAGCTACGAAGAACTGAAGAGCGCTAGAGCAAACATAGAGAGACATAGGTTGATCTTTGAGGAGATGAGGTTGATTGTATGCTGACATTTGTCGAATAGATGAACGGGGATGCACGGAATGCCAATCCGTGCACCATGACAATCCTCGACTATTAACATGTTTGACTTCCCATTCCATTGAAACTATAATAAGTAGCTCATTATACTTTTATGAGGTTTTAGGTGATAGAATATTATCATTGATTATACTATATGCAAGGGGCACCCGCACAAAATAATACAATTCCATACAATGCTGAGGAGGCATGTCTCATAGCAGGAGGTGATGCGAAGCACGACTTTGGTACGAACTATGGACCCCCTAAAACTCTCCAGCGACTTGTAGGAGAACTCACACAGCCTAATCGGTGCGGCACGGTACAACTGCCCCCCGGCGACATACAAGATCACATCGTTGAGAAGTTCTTACTTAAACCGGGTCAGAAAGCACACCAGATTAAGGTTTCATCTCCATACTTTTCAGGTCAACTTCAGACAGCTGCAGGGGCACAGCAATACTTCGGTAAACTACCTGATGGTGTTGAAGGGTTGTTCAACGAGCAGATAAGGAACAAATATAACATATGGTACGTACGAAGGCGCGGTGTAAATGCACAGCCGTTCGACAGCGAGGAGGCAAAAGCTGCTGTCGCCGACGAAAAACTCGAGGCGAAAACAAAAGATGTGTATGGGTCGGGAAATAACGGACCAGAGTCTGTTTCATGGATACAAATGGCATTACAGGGAGCCGGAATAACTGATGATGTTTTTGTAATCTGTGATGTTGCCTATTCTTCGGTGAGGAAGGATTTGACATTTGCAGGGAGAGCGAAGACCGATGGGGAAGGTCTGCAAGGGGTAGTCAATAGCACCATCCAGCGCCCGTCCCAGAAGTTTTTTTGGCTACAAACACCACAAACGCAGTACGACCCGGGAAGCAAGTCAAACTTGGGTACTGATCGAGGCTACGGATGGCGAGGGGGTGCCAATGATGGGAAAGATAGTCACTTTTTCTTCGCTTGGCAGAATGTCAACCCTGGACAAGGTGGTCGCAGAGCTGCCGTATATGAACCATGGCCAGGACTCTTAGAGACTAACGAGATGCTGAACGCCGGGGACTTTCGCAAACAACTGGACACAGAGGCGGCTGATTATCCGAACAATATGCTCTACACGAACCAAAGACTTGTTATCACCGTGAGATGTTCTCTAGCTGAGGCACAAGATTACAAGAAGCATGACGCGGTTTTACTAATACACGACCCAAGAACTCAGAAGATGACCTACGCTGACAAGTCACTTGCGGCAAAGACAAAAGCTACATTTGCCATGAAAACATTTATGAGTTTTTTCAGCAGTAACGCCTTCGACAAGATCAGAGAGTACGTTAGTAAACTTAAACTCTTTAATATGGGGGGGGGTCAGCCGAAAAGTGAGCCTTGGTCAAGCAAATACCATGTGCTTGCCAAGCGTATCGGAGATGCGTCTCAAGCGCATGCGACGCTGCAGAAAAGTATTCCTTACTACACGGGCACCAACCCCAACTTCAGAAACGGGACGGGCATTACAGCAGGCGAGACCAATGGATATCATATGTTCGTGTCATACGATAGGATCGCATGTGTACAAGCTCTCAAGTTTGGAGCACCGATGGTCCTTTACGATCAACCCGGAGGAAACGCTCTAATATTCGTCTCTCAAGACCTGACCACCGTATGTAAACGGTACTCGCAGGTGAGCTCTAAGTCAGTGACTGACCATATACTGGTGGGCGGGGCGATAGCAGGCGTGCCACAGATCACCACTGTCTTACAGCGAATAGGTGTATGGTATTCCGATGGGTTCTCGGTGTACTCAGCAAAACTCGCAGAGTGGGCAGAGAAAACAACACAATTTGCAAGAAACACCGACGCTACATTGCAGATGTTTGTTGGCAACTGGTGGATTTACGCCGACGCCATTACGAACCTTTGGGAAGTCGAGGACAAAATTACTCAGTCACATCCCACGATCTTAATAAGGTCTCTGTCTCCGAAATATACTACGATTGCCGATACGGCGGGTGAGATTGCACAAGGACTCCAATCCCTTCTCCCCGCCGGCACCAACAATGCTGTTGCTAACATACTTAACAATCTACAGGAGTACGTCCAATCCACAACGGTATTGAGAGGGACCGCTGACGTGCCAGACCTTTTCACCGATCTTAAAGACATAGCAGACCGCATCAACGCGATATCCACATATCTCGTGCCTACATTGGCGGCACTTGGAACGGTGGACGCTGAATGCAAACCTCGCAATGCCACCGGTATGGATGTCATCACCAGATTTGATGCTATATTGACGGCGTACAATCAGATATTCGCTGAGGCAAGAGGCTACTGTAACACATTGGACGAAATAGCTCAGAACATTTCCAACTACGAGAACACTATCATGGGTCGCCAGCTAAATACAGTCCCACCTCATACCCTAGCGGTGCAGTTGAGATCTGCATCCCCTATAGCTGAACTCGATGTCATCTTCGCAGCTATGCCGAAAGGATTAGCTCAAAACTTAAAACTCTTGACCCCTTGGGACAAAAAGGCGGCGCGGAGAGGTGGGGCGAGGGGTACTGGTAGTGCGGCTGACGAGTACGTGAAAGAGTTCGGGGCGATGTTCTACCGGGATCGAGACAACACGTATCAGATTGAAACTCTGCTGCGACCTTTGTGGGACATAATTAGAAAGAGTAAAGCGCCTGAAGGAGTAAAATATAGTTTTCGTCGTGGATTGAAACAGTTAGTAAGCATATATGGAGACATTGCCGACGCCGCACCAGACAGCTTTACTAGAGCGACGGCGGCTATGGCGAAGTCAGCGAGCGAGGCAGTTATTACCATGCTAAAGGAGAGTCCTGACGAAGGACAGTCTGGCGGTGGTGAGAACGCTCCTCCAAATAGGCGTGCCAAAACGATGGGGCGGATAGATGCTGGACTACGATCTCGGATGAGTGCAGCTGCGGGACTTCGAAAGGGAAAGACATCCAAGTTGATAGAAGAAAGGCGAGGGCTACTATCACTATCACCACCTACACTTCTAGATGCTGTAAGAGTTGTGAATGACGAAGCAGCGTCCTTGGCACAGAAAGCAATCGCCGCCGAAAGGATTGACTCCTTCTACAAGCTGTTGGCAGCTGTATTGTTTTCGCAACTGACTACCAGTATACCAGAACTTGAGGACGGCCCTGGTGGTGCTGCAGACTTCCTTCGGTTCAAGCTGTGGGACGGCGGTGCAAGGTCAATAGACGGAGTACATCTTGCTCAACTGTTAATGACGTATTTACTACCCCAGCCGTTCCCGCCGCCCGAGGACTGGACCCCCATTGACGCCAAGCTAGATGACATGATTGTGGAACAAGATATTGAACTGCTTGGCGTCTTAGGACAACCAAAACCAGAATACCTGTTCGATGCCTTAGCTAGTCAGATTGAACACTATGATGAGCCACTTTTACATATCGGGAACGATTCAGTGCACTTCGTAAAACTTTTATCTAAGTATACCGAGACCGCCGTAGCTCTGCATTTTGGAGAACCAGACCCACATCCTGAGTTGTCAAGCGAGTTCGAGACTGTCTTTCCAGCCACAGCCATCGTCGATAAGGATATGCAAGTCTCTATTAGAGTTAATGATGAGGTGTTTGCCGCTCTAGACGAACTTCTTAGACCCGTACTCCAAGATAATGTGCAGGCACGGACTTTCAGGGGGACCATTGAAGGTCTTATGTATCCAGTCGCGCCAGTCGCGCCAGTCGTGCCCCCTGCTGTCGCACCCCCAAGCTTCGCATTCGCCCCTTTGATTCCGGGAGTGGGGGCGGGCGGCGGAAAGCGCGCAAAGACCCTCCGCAAGAGAAGGCCTAGAAAACGGACTATTCGCAAGAACAAGAAGTCAAAACGCACCTCCACCCGTGGAAAGGGGAAACGTAGACGTAATTTACAGAGGCGTCGCACACGACAACATCGTAAGAAACAAAGAAAGAACCATAGAAAAAACAAGACGATATAGAGTGGTAAAGGTCGGCTGCCGATGCGTTTGACACCATAATGGTAACAAAACCAAAAAATGGATATTGTCGTTAAGGTAAGGGCAATCCGTTTGGTCACGATTCTGTTTCAATTTGAAAATGAGTAAATCAAAAATGGACATCGATTTTATATGTCCATTTTTCAAAAGCTGAGTTTAAAATTGGCGAAAAACGTTGCCCACCTACCCTTGAGACTGACATGCTCTAAAAATGAAAAAGATAAAAAAACATTTGTGACTGACTAAATAAAAGGAACTGCGGAAAAAGCACTAATTTTCTTTTCTTGGCCAAATGCATATGGATAACAAGGTAGCATTAAGACGACTCAAAACGATCAAAAACGACTACCCTAATTATCGCTGTGAAACTTGTGACTATATAGCGTCTTGTAAATCGAATCTGACAAGGCACTGTCAGACGGAGAAGCACAAAATGCTTACTATGCTTACTAATGCTGACCAGAGTAAGCATCTTTGCGGGTGTGGCAAAGAGTTTCAACATAAGCAGAGCTTATATCGTCATAAAAAGGCATGCACACACAAAGGTCCATCAGACGAGGTAGTCGTTTCTGTTATCCAAAATTATCCATATTTATCCAATTTTTATCCAAAACGACTACCCTCGTCAAAATCATGCTCAATGAAGAACGAGATCATCAAAACTTCCGCACCAGAAAGGTTTGTTTGCGAGTGCGGACATTCTTATAAATACCAATCTGGTCTCGCAAAGCATAGAAATAAGTGTGTGGCGAGACTAACACTAGAGGAGCGTACGGTGTTGGCTCACGAACGAAACGCTATAGCGTCAGAGGGACTGTCGGAGAAGTTAAAAGTAGTAAATGAAAAGATATCGAAATGCGATGCAGCGGTAAATGGAGGGAACAACATAGGGGTGCAGAACATAAACAATACGAATAATAGTACGAATATTAACATATTCTTGAATGAGAAGTGTGCTGATGCCTTGTGTTTGGAGGACTTCATAAGTCAGATACGTGTGCAGTTAGAGGATTTAGACTTCACATCGCGACATGGGAAAAGGAATGGTTTGATTCGCATACTGGGACGCGAATTGGATGGAGTTGGGGTGCATAACCGTCCATTGCATTGCACTGATGTCAAACGTCAAGTGTTGTATGTTAAAGATAGGGATGAGGGATGGGTAAAAGAGAAAACAGGGGAGCGTGTTACAAAGATGATAGAGAGTGCAGGTGCGGAACAGTGTAAGGCGATACAGCAATGGCAGGAGGCACATCCTGACTTTAAGAAGGATGGTAAGTCTCAAGACGACTGGTTGAGGATAGTACATGGTACAACACAGGAGTTGGATACAACAGACGTCAAACATATAGTGAGAAGTCTGTCAAAAAATGTACATTTTGGAGGGGAAGGGTCGGATGGAGAGCATTAAGGTCATTACGAGGAGGTGTAATACAGATCGAAACCGATAGGGACATCAGGATTTGCCCAGTTCCAGTAGTTGCTGTAGCTTTGTCCGTCACCAAGGAAGGTTACGCTTGAGCCAGACGGATTATCATCATCCCACCGTTCAACGACATATATAGAGTAGGCTTGACCTGCAGGTACTTCAAAAGGTTCTGGGAGAGTAACGACAGAGGGTATACTACTTTGCGAGAATGTGTTGTTGGGTTTGTTCCAAGGATTATATACGTTTTGATTATTAACAATAGTTCTTTTGTTATTTATCACGCGAACTGCGGTGCTATTAGAAGCTGTATTGGTTACGGTAGATGTAGTGATGTCAGCAGGAAGCCAGTTAGTATTGAACCAAGAATCGGAAAGATTGCTGTCGCCTTCGTTGCCATCGAAGTCGTTGCTATGTGCAATCCACATTTGGAAGTATACATTGACGTCGCCCCCATTAGGATTTATAACAGCAGGTTTGTGAAGATATGCGGCATAGGGATGGAATACGACTTTCTGGATAGAGATGGTGTATGCACTTACATTAACGAACATATGTCTTCGAATGGTATCGGTGGAAGACGTAGAATTGCTGAGAAGTGCGCCGCCTGTGGGACCTTCACCCCTATTAGTTAGATGAAAAATGACTATGTTTCCATGGCTAATAGTTTGTGCGTGATTGGCCACATTGGTTGTGGGATGAGTGGCAGTAGCATGTTTGCGTGCATCTAAGAAAGCAATCCAAGATATGTGTAATGGGGTAGAGGTCGATGAGAGAGCACTGCTTCCAACCAGTGGATCATCATCGTATATTCGCAGTGTTGAGCATATGTCAAGTGCCCCAGATGAAGAAGCGAGACTGGCGATGTCGGTGTCTGTCCACATCCCATCTTCGGTTAAAAGGCCAGGATATGTAGTATCGGAGTTATTGAACAGTAAACCGGAGTTATCCCAGCTGGGAAGCATGAATGAGCATGCAAGAAGCTGTACATTTATTTTAGGATTGCCTCTGTAACCGAATGCAGGAGGTCCAATATCAGAGTTAGGGTTAGCATTTAGCCAGCGTCCACCGCCATACCTAGCCCACCACGACTGATCGCGGAAATACCAAGTATTATAGGATGGGTCTCCAAATATGGTAACATCTGCTGTACCTTTCAAAGCGGCAACGCCCTGAGAAGCAAGTGAGGAATCTAGTGATGGCCATATAGGGTTTGCTCGTCCTGGCACGATAAAACTGATTTTACACGCTGAACTATCGTCAGCAAGATTAGGTATATAGGATCCACTATTTTTGCCAAATGCAAGGGGGATGGCGGTGGTAGCAGAACCACTATTATCTGCTATGGTCGGAGAAGTTGTGCCACAATAAAAGTAGTAGTTAAATATGACATCTTTATCCCAGCCGACTCGTCCCGTATAGTCTATCGACGAGTCACTGTCTCCTCTGTGTAGGCCATAAGTAGCTATAGACGAGGTAGCCGATTTATATGTGACGCTACTGGCAGGAGGGGCGTTTGCAATTTGAGGAAGAACGTTGCTGAGATCGCTGCCCCCAGGGGGGCTACATGCATGCCAAACTCGTTTGAAAGAAATGGGAGAAACAGGTTGCCCAGTGGCGACTACCCACGTGGAGGGGTTGACAAGAGGGCTTGCTGGGTCCTTCCATATAAAACTAGGAGTCATAGTTTCGGAGCCAGGGACTAACCAGTATTCTTGTCCAGCGACAATGCTGGAGTGAGGTTGGAAAGTTTCTGTTCTCTGTTCTATTTGACCCCATGTACTCGATGGTCCAGTGAGGTATTTGAGAGTAGAATCGAATCTGTATCCTGTGCTTTCTAAACCGAATGTGAAGTTATCTAGAACGGGACCAGTAGAGCCAGTAGAGCCTGTGGGCCCCGTAGGGCCAGTAGGTCCAGTAGGACCAGTAGGACCAGTAAAGCCAGTAGGACCAGTAGGACCAGTAAAGCCAGTCGGACCAGTAGGACCAGTAAAGCCAGTAGGACCAGTAGGACCAGCAAGGCCATTAAAGACCCAAGTGAGAACGACGGGGGTGTTGGGAGGCATGGTGGAAGTCCAATTGATATTGGTTAAAGTAATTTCATAGTAAGTTACAGTGCTGAACGCATCTGGTGGGAGAGGTCCAGAAACGGAGGTTACAATATCGTCGTGGCGTTGTGAGGGCAACGTTACCCATTGAAGAGTTGAAAGTGCAGTGCCAAGGGCAGTATGTGTTTGAAGGCTTTGCAACCATGAGCTTTGATTTGTACCAAACATATCAGTTTCAGCCACACGCCACATGGAGTATGGTGGTGGTCCGTTGACAGGATAGATAGTGCCAGCGTTTACTACTGCTGCGGGTGCGATGCGCCATCTGGCGCTTTGAGCGGCATCAGCTCCGTCATTTCCAGTAGGACCAGTAAAGCCAGTAGGACCAGTGGGGCCCATTGCTCCTTGGGACGGTCCAGTAGGTCCAGTAGGTCCTTGTGGGCCAGCGCCGCCACCACCGCCAGGAGGGCAGCAACCATTTAGTCTGGTATATTGACGAGAAGCGAATCCTTTTGTAGAGGACATACGCCTATATAATTACGGGGGAAAAACTCGCTGCGCATACTAACTGCTTAAGAAAGTGCACTAAAGAAAAGGCAGTAGTAAGTATAAATGCGGACATGGGGGTTTGGTACGGGGATGAGAGTAGGTCGCCGTAGAAATGGTACGATCGGCAAGGTAGCGGGAATGTTATTTTGCATGTTAATATTGATATTTTTGCTAGGGTGAGTTTTGTAGAAAATTGAATAGTTAAACCGTGTGTAGTAAACGGTACACACAGTTGAAGATGGACTCGCAGCTAGAGCGAAACTACCGTGCAGAGGAGGATTCGGAGAGCACCATGATTGAAATAGCTCGCCGCCTAGCGAAAAATGAGCCGTTGGCACTGAGCAATTTGTCGCGTTTCAGGGAGATGCCTCGTGCGGGTGCTTTGAAGCGTGCAATCAAGCGGAACAAGTCAAATGCTAACTATGGCGACCAGATAAAAGAGATGTCGCGATGGGAGAACGATGCTAAGAAAACGGAGGCAGCGCTGTTTGAATTGTTGCCTGTGGAGCAAAACGAAGATGAGCATGTCAAAGCCTTGGAAACATTCTTTAATAGTCAAACAGTATCGACGATGCGGACGATGCTTGGGAGTTTCTTGAAGTTGTGCTGTCGTTGGGACTGGAAAATGCAGGTGGATGCGCCGTGGAGTGAGAAGGACGGGAACATGTACAAAGCAATTACGTGTAAGAGTGTGATAGAGAAGCTGCCGAAGTACGTTCCGAGGGAGCATGCGGAGTGGGTGAGTGGAATATTGGAAGCCCATGCGTCGGCGGTTATTGCCCGAGATAACATGCAAAACCGATGCGCCAACAATTACAACTTGGAATATGTTGGTGCGTCGCGAGCCGAGCAGGAGTATAAGCAGATGGGAAAGGAGGCTTGTTGTGCGATGAGAGTGATGGAAGAAGCTCTAGATAAGATGTTGAAAGCGGAAGGGATCGCATGGCCTCAGCAAATGCTGACGTACGACGGTGCGCTTGCGAAGCGTGGGTTGTTGGATGTGTGGCGGAATAAGGTATGGGCGACGATGCAGTGGAATCCTCCAGCGCCACTGTTCAGCGGGGACACGGGAGAGGACTGTGAGGGTCCCACGGTGATGATATGGAATAACGTGAGCTTTCAAGTAGGAGAAGAGGGGTTTGACAAGGTGGACTTCTTGATTCTGAGTTCAACAGGGGAATTGATTCTCGTGGTGTGTCAAACGGATGTGGGAGGGTTGTTGGATAAGGACGAGCAGAAAGAGCTTCGTGATCTTGAGGGGGCGCTATGTGGTAAGTATACGGGGCGGTGGCACGGAAACAAGGTGACAGGAACAGCAACGAACCGTTTCGGAAAGGTGGAGACGATACCAGAGGTGTTGGTGTCGAACGGGTGGCGTGAAGAAGTGCGGTTGGTGTGGGTGACACCTCGGCGCGTGTCGACACGAGAGGATGTGGTGGATGAGATTGAGGATTATTTGGATGATGCGTGTCCGAGCATTCCAGAGGATTTGTATCGTGAGTGTGCGAGCCAGATGATGGAGGGTCTCTTGTCATATCCAGAGGTAGGGTTTGATGTTGAGAAGGGGCTCACAGGAATAGTTCATAACCGCGACAAGATCACATCGTTGTTGAGCCCAGAGACACGTGAGAAGTTATTCGATGTGATGTTGAAGAATCAGTGTAAGCGTCAGGAGTGGCAGGTATGGGTGACTTTCTGGATGGTATCGGGTGGTGATGGTGAGTATCCGATGATGGTGTGGAAGCGGGAACCAAAGCCGTTGTGGTCGGCGGAACACGAGTACGAGACAGGAGATGGGTGGATAAGTAGGAACATTTTCGTGAACAGGCGGATGGCGGGGGTTAGTGGTTAGCTATGGTGTGTATATATTCTCTATATTTCGTGATGAGTTCGGCGAATCCTCCTCCTCCCGCGACGAAAAAAGGTGCATAAGACATAAAGATGAAGTCTTCATCGGGGTTGCAGCCTAAACGTTGTGTGATAGAATAGCCGAGTTTTGTGAGTTGTAATGAGTAGAGTTTGACAATTTCTTTAGATTCTGCGTCGCCTTTATCATGACGATGACTGCCGCCAACAAGAACAACATTTTTTGTAGCGTGTGTGCGTGATAGGTTTTGAAGATGTTGGGCATAATGTTTCCATGGTTGTATGTAAAAGCAGCTTTTAGAGGAGTTATATTGAAGTTCGAGACCATGAAAACAGAGTTCGCGGGGTGTCATGACTCTTTTGAATCGCACATCATTATCTGCGAGACAGATATCTCCTAAGCGAAGATGAAAAACAATATCGCGAGTGATATGTGGGCGAAAGGGGTGTTGTTTGACAGCTTGATGAAGAGTGGGTAGATGAAAACCAGGGACAGAAGCATGGGAACCGAGAAGTTTGAGATAGCGGGTGGCTAAGGATGTGGGGAACATGTCGTAGTAGCGATGGCCCTCGGTTTTGTATGAGAGGGAAGGGAGGGTGCATGGGCCGTAGCGTAACTGTGGTAGTCGAAGCATGTCAGCAAGTCGGTAATGATCCCAGCCAGTATAGAGGGTGGCGCTAATATCCATAGTTATTGATAGTGAGGAAGAAAAAGAGTATATTCTGTCTGATTAAAAGGGTGTTTGACAATAGAGTGAAAATAAATTGTGAAAAATGAAAAGGAGAAGAGGATGTCGGAAGATAGAAAAGGTGCGAGGCGGTGTGGGATGGTGAGCCGAGAAAAGGGCACTAAGAAGAAAAGCGGGCTCTTTAAATCCTTTTTTGTTCAGATGCTAAAATAATACTGAAAACGGGGAAAAATAAAATATTAAGGAATAATGTGGGTGTAAAAACTGTTCTCCCGCGCAAAATATATAATTATCGTCACAACAATAATGTATCATGTGATGTCAAACCTAACCACAATGGTAAGGAAACTAAAATAAAATCTTAAAAAAGTTATGGTAAGCGAACTTAAAATTAGACACTACGTTATTGTTACCATGACAGTAATACAAAATGGCGACAGAAGCGCGAAAACTGTTACCATAAATAAAAAATAAAAAGCGATAAAGAGTGTTACCATATATCGTACGGGAAACGTGAAAAAGTCACTCA
>Ga0233415_10000393_pt1 | contig 21099 bp, 29 predicted proteins | sample Na_anoxic_12_MG_FD_188631 | JGI IMG/M metagenome (GOLD analysis project Ga0233415, IMG submission 188631) | Seawater microbial communities from Saanich Inlet, British Columbia, Canada - Na_anoxic_12_MG | ecosystem: Environmental > Aquatic > Marine > Inlet | place: Canada: British Columbia... | reverse complement strand
TTTAGTTTTTTTCGATATAAGTTTCTATGATCTGTTTCAGTACATACGGAGTCAAATCTTTATGAGTTCTTCACTTCCATAGTTTTACTTCTTTTTTTATTATGCTTTGGTCCTGGTAGGAGTAGTTTTGTATCTCTGCTTGGTAGAAGTTATCTTCAGCTTTTGCTGGCTCGATTGTATCGATGCTAGATACATTTACTCTTGCTTTTCAAAATCTGACAAACTTTTTTGTTTCAATAAGTTCATCCAACACTTCTATATTTTTTTCTTTTATATAATATTTCTTTTTTGAGTAAGTGAGTATCTCATACAAAGGCTCATATCTTACTATTCAACTATTCATATTCATCTTGGTGTTTTGTTATTTGTTAAAGTTTTTTGCCATTTATTATTGTTTCGCAACCGAGTTGCTAATCTTCTGTTTGGATCAAAGGTTTTTTCAAATTGGTATCTTTGCTTTCATTTCTCATTTGGCTCTGTCCGATATTCTATAAATTTTTCAACTTCTTCAGATAGTTCTGTTTCTGTTATATTATATTTTTGTATTATTTCTGCTTGATCTATAGTATCTAATAATTTTATTTTATTATTGTTTATTAATTGTGTATTTTTTTCTTTTATATTTTCTTTTATTATATTTACTTTACTTTCCTTTCCTTTCCTTTCCTTTATAGCATTGGGTTTGCATTCATTTTTTATGCGATTGCATTGCGACTGCATTCCATTAGTATTTTTTTTATTCCATCTTTTGTTAGCATTTTCCCTTGCCTTAGCTGATTTTGTATTTCTTTGTTCTAATCTTTCAAATACTCATTGTGAGTAGAATGTATTTTTTTCTATTATAAATAATCAAAAATCTTCTATTACACTTTTTACCTTTTTTTCATCTACTCTCAAATCATATGCTATGCCATCGCAATCCAATTGCATTGCTTCTGCATTATAATATAAGTCTTCAATTAAAGCCCAGTAGATTCAGTATCATTCCATTCAATTTTTTCTGATCATTCTTTTTATTTTATCATCTGTTCTTACATTATAATCATGTGAGAAGTAGAATGTTTCTTTCATAATTTATTTATTAAGAACTAAAAATTGTTTATCAGTATATTCTTTTAATTTTAGCATTCTTTCATATTCTTTTCATCATATAATTGGTATTAAAGATTTAGCTTTTCAAACTGCTTTTTGTCAATAATATATTCTTTCTTTATCTCATTTCACAGTAAGTTTTATACAATCATTTCAATTATCTGATTTAATTATTTCTGTAATCCATTTGAATTTAAATTCCATATGTATTTTTTAGTATATAAAAAAGCTATAATATCTCAGACAATATTATAGCTCATGCTTAGTATAAATACTTGCTGTCTGAGATGCAAATATTCATATATGTAGTATATACTCTTTTATAATTATTGCAACTCTTTGTATAAATTTTGTATCAAGACTGCTAACACATGTCAACTCTTTGTTTTTATTAAATTATCTCTAAAAAAGAAAATAAAAAGATTATATGAGCCTTGACTATTCCAGAGTGAGTTGAGTTTTGTAGATATGAAAGTAGAGTTAAAAAATAAAAAAGAGAAGTTAATATCTTCTCTTTTTTTTGTGGTGACATTTTGGGTTATACATATCCATTCAGTAGTTGTCAATAATTGCTTGCATCTCATCGTGGACTTCTGTTATGATTGCTTTTCACATCATGCTCAAATGTATCTCTATTTGTCTATGTGGCATCGTAGCTTTGCCGTTTTCATCAAAAAGGATATGTAATGCCCTATGTCTATATTTATTCAGTGCGATTAAATTATCATAGTGCATGCTTCATCATTCACATTTTGGTATCTTGTGATGTCTGGAGTTTCATCTATTCTTTTTATTTCTCATACTATTTGTTTAAATCCTTTCTAAGATTATGTATCACTTGCATTACTTCTTGGCGACTCATATTCTCTCTTGGATTCATTCAGCTCCATGTTCAGAGTAAATACTCTGCTTTAGCTCATTCTAAATCTATGTTATCTAGGATTTCTTGTTCCATACTTCTATCATAAAGAAATAAATAGGCACTTGGGAAGTAGATTCATTTATCTTTTAGTTCCTTTATCATGTTATTGATATATGTATTGTGGGTTTTCTTTCATTCATAATTATCATCTATCCTAATAACATTTTTGAAATTGGATCTAACTAAATGTCATGATCAGTCTGAAGGGAAATCTTTTTTATTAATGACTCCATCATCTTGGCTGTCCTTATAGTATTCTGTGGATGTTTTATATCCAACTGCGAATGAATGTCCCTTATTTAGTCATTCTACAAATTTATTGTCCCCTATTTGTAATCTGAAGCTGAGTAATTTGTTTTCTGGGAACTTTCTATTCCACCAATCTCTTACACAATCTATCGCTTTACTCATATACATTCAGACTCATGGCTGCAGTCCGTAATCACTTAATGCTAGTTTATTAATTTCGTTTATATCTTGCTCCGTGAATTCGTATCATGTCAAATCACTTATACATCACATTGCTGCAAAAAGTCAGCAACTCCATAGGGTCGAAGGACTTCTTTTAAGTGACTGGTCGTACAAATATTTATCTGTATTTATATTCTTTGGTATGAATAATGGATTTTCTGTACCGATCATATAATCTCTTGGTGAGATTGTATCTTCATTCAGTATTATTCATGGTGTTTCTAATTCAAACATAATTATAATATCTTATTCCAAGTAAAATTAATCCAACCGACTAAAGTTAATACGATAAATAGTGTCGTAAACAATAAAATTCTGCCCATAGGAGTGGTCCAATGAAACAATGCTATGATGTTTACTCCAAACTTCCAATTAGCTCTTAAAAAGCCAAATAATCATCATCACACATAAAACCGAATATCATGTATATCGCTGACCAGGTCCATATCTTTTAAAAGTTGTTTTCATTTCTTATTATTAAATCAAGGCAACTTTGATAATTCTTTAGTAAATTTGATTCATCATTTACTACCCATTCAATTTGTAACTCACATTTCTCTATAGACAGATATTTCTTCTCTGGTATATCAGTTATCTTTTAGGACCCTATCAATTGTTTTTAATGTTTTCATTATGTCTTAGTAAAAAACTAGGATTTTCTCATCAGTTACAAAAATTGTATAATTCTACTCAGTCATTAAATGTAAATCTTTCTCATTCATTTCTTACAGTTATAAAAGAATATGTGACAACTGATAAGATTATTACCAAAACTCAAATTATAATATTTTGTATTACATATCTATCATTCATTTGTAACTAGTTTTACAATATAAGGCACAACTATTGCTATAATTGTAATCCCTACGGAGTATCAAGCAAGCTTATTATCTATTTTATTTATTCTTCATTCTAATCATTCTCTCCTTGTTTCACAATTAGCTAATCTTTTAAATCAACCTTTTTGTCTTTCATCTAATCTTGTTACATTCTCTTTCATATTTACAGCAGAAGAAATTTGCAAGGCTATTGTTTCAAGGCTTGCTTCCATTTTATAGAGTATTTTTTGAAGATTTGCAAATTCTTCTTCTAGTTTACTTACACGATTTTCCATTGGGTTTTAATTGTTAGTAGAATATTGATATAATCTAGGAGATGTTTGGCTAGTTGCATACATTTTTGTATAATCAGATTTAAATCATAATCATCTTACAAATGAACTATTTGTAACATCAACTCTACTAAAATATACGGCAGTCAGAATATCGTATGGAGTTGACATATTAAATTGATATACAAAATCATTATCAGCAGTATAAAATATTGATTTTCAATCTGGAGATATATGTAGTGCTAATGGAAAGTCTAATAAGTCAGCAGTTGTATTTGTGAGTGTAGCAGTATTTATACTATATGGTGTTGATAATGTAAATTGTCTAATTTTTCTATTTGAATATGTTATATATAAATATACTCCATCATCACTCATTGCTATTCCATCAGTGGCATATCATAATACAAATTGTTTAACATAATTAACAGAAGATGTAGATAAATCCCAAGCAGTAGATAAAGTATATTGTCTTATACTATCTGCAGTACTTCAAACTGCATAATAATTTAAACCATCACTTGAGAAACACATTCATCTTAATCATCATCAAACTCAAGAAATATTATGAGTATGGACTTGGCTAGCAGTAGATAAATCCCAAGCAATAGATAAAGTATCTTGATAAATTAAATTTGTTCCATCATCAATATGATAATGGTTAAGTCAATCTGGAGCAAAATAAAAAGCTCTTAAACTGCTTCAAGAAATAACATCTACTATACTATCATATGTAGACAATGATATATCAAAATTCTCTGGAAATGTTGGAACAGATCATCAACTTTCTGGAACAAATAATCAACCACCACCACTAATAGCACCAATACTATTATTTGGTATTATTGGTGCTTCGCTTCATAAAGAAATTGTATTATTTAATTTAACCATTTTTTAGTTTATTATAATTCTAACATCTGCATTTTCTGAAGTATCTGCAATCAATTCACAATCGCTCAATTCTACATCTTCAAATGCAAATGAAGCATCTGTTGTAATTTTTATTCAAGTACCAACAGCACTAGCAGTTCCAAATTCTACATATATATCAGAAGCTCATAAATTTTGGATCAAGATTTTTTGTACTCTATCTTGTCTAGTTCTTTCAGCATTCTTAAATTGTGTTTCACTTAAAATTTCTGTAAGGTCTTGACTTGTTGTTGTAATAGTAGTTAACATAGTTTTATAATTAATAATTAAGTTCAAAAATAAGGTAGTTTCTTTTCTTCTCAGTTCACCTTTATTGTTATATATCCTTGTGCATCTCATAATACCACAGCTCAAGCAGTAGCAGTAGATGATGATACTCCATTTAGATTATCTTTATTTTCTTTTATATCAATTTGAGTTGCACTTACAGCTTCTCATACTTTTACAAATGTTTCATAAGGATTATCAGTAATTTCTCATGGAGTTGAGCTAGTACCAAATGTATCATATTGTCAAACAATTTCAGTTGTTTCTACCATTTTATATAATCTTACACCATCTTGAGAGAATGTCATTCATGCTCCAGATTGTCAAGTTACATAAGTATCACTGAGTGTTGCTGTACTTATATCATATGGTGTTGACATCGTATATTCCCATACACTTGTACTTCATAATCCAGATAAGAATATCTTTGTTCAGTCAGAATTTAAGTATGTACTTGCTGGGCTTCATGTTTGAGTTACAACACTTTTTGCTTGGGCGAAAGTAGCACTTGATATATCCCATGCAACTGAGAGTGTATATTCTCTTATTGTATTTGCATTCGCAGCTCAGATATACATTTTTAATCAATTAGCACTGAATCAAACTCAATATGGTTTTGTATCTCAAGCAGAAAGAGATTGAGTAAAAGTTGCACTTGTTATATCCCATGCAGTTGACATTGTATATTGTCTTATTGTATCAGCACTCTCAGCAGCAATATATAATTCCGTTCAGTCTGTACTGATAAAAATTCACATAGGCAATGTATCTCAAACAGCTATACTTCAAGTAGAAGCTCAAGCACTTGTTATATCATATGCAGTTGATAAAGGATATTGATATACTCTATCTCAAACATAATCACAGACGAATACTTTTGTTCCATCTCCACTTATAGCAAATCAATATGAAGCTGTAAAAGCTCACAAATCTTTTGTTCATTGAGATACTGGAGTTGTTAAATCAAATCATACTTGCACTCTATGTAAATAATAATCTGACAAAATAGTCAATGAACTTTGACTACTATCTACTCATGAAGTATTGACACTTATAAGATTTGTTGCAGTTACTGTTGCCGTTGCAAATCATATAAAATTTAATTTATTTGGATCTGTTGCATCTGTTTTATATACAAATCAATCGCTTTCAAGATAAACTGCATCTCAAATTCACAGATTTTCTCAAGCAATAAATTCAGAAGTAGTCTTTGCTACTTCTCAAGCAACCACAGTAGCTTCTTGTCATACAAATTGGAAACAAGATAATGTTGAATTATAAGTTGCTGTTACTATTCATCCAGCCATTATATCTCCAGTAATTAAATCATCTTGTCATTGATTTTTCTTTAAGTCAATAGCTCCAAGTGAATTGACTTCAAATGTTGCTACTCAAGTATTATCTACATCTGCTTTAAACCTATAAGTTGAGCCATCTGCATATGATGTTAAGTCTGTAATTGTGATATTATAATCATCATTTCAAGTAGAACTTGCATTATAAACTAAGTTAGATTTCTTTGTTTCTTCTTTTGTAGTATAAGTTGTTGGTACTGTTATATTCTTAAAAGTATGTAATGAATTATAATCTTCTTCAGTTACATATTGACTTATAAAATCTCCATCAGAAAAAGAGTAAGCATTATTAGTTCTCACTTTTGGGTTAGCACTATCATCTTGTACACAAGTTGCAGCAGTTCTTGTTATAGTTAATAAATCTCAAACAATATTTGTAACAGTTATTATTTCTCTTTTTATTACTACTCCACTTTCAAAGTGTTCCCAAGTAGCTTCAAATGGGAATGCCGTAGGGAATAAAGCTCATTCCCCAGTATTTACTACGATTGAAGTATCACTTGCTCCATACGATCACACACAACTTGTTCTAGCATTATTATATAGCATATTTTAATTGTTATTAAATATTTCATTTGCAAAACTATAAGACTTTTCTAAATCCAGAATTGCCTTTTCATAAGAATACGAAATTTTCACTATTTGTAAATTATTTATAGTGTATCAAGTGTTCCTAACTTTTATAGTATCTCAAGGTTTTATTGTAAAGTAATCATATTTATTGTTTACAGTAATTTGGATTTTATCTTTCTTATCTGCATTATCATTTAAATATGTATCTGCATATTCATCTCCAGTAGCTTCAGTGGTTAACTCGCTTGATTTATCTAGGTATATTTCTTTGATTCAATAAGTGGATATACTGATAGCATCTGTATATGTTTTTTCATTTACTGCATTCTTCAGAATCAAAGTGTTTTTTATTCATCTTCATTCTTCAGTTATATTTAATTGCTCAACATCTTTTTCAGTGGTCAGTTTGTGATTACTATATAATGCTTCATCTCTAAAGTAGACTACTCCATCTATATCTATAAAAAACTTTAATCAAACAGTGTCTGATAGCTCTCTTAGGCATTCTAAATAATTTTTGTTAGTGAATGTTAAGTCTATCGCTCAAACGGTTGTAGGGATAGAATTTACATCATATGAAAGTATTGCAGTTCAATATTCAGTATTAAAATCATCTATAATATCTTTTGCAATATTACTTGCTATATCTGAATATGTTTCTGTTTTCAGCACTTGTGACATTAGTCATCCATACCCTATCATGATTAAGCTTACAGTTTCTATATTAGTTCAATATAATTTTTGTACATCTATAATGCTTCATGAATATATATGGTCTGATTCAAAATAAATTTCTAAAATATCTCATACTTCAAAATCTGTATTTGTAATTTTAAGATTCAATGTCAATGTCATATTTCAAACTCAGCCATTTATATCTGAAGTAAAGCCAGAGATATTTACTACTTTTTTCAATGACAATGTGTTTTGATATACTAGGCTTTTATTATATATTTTTATGTTATACATAGTTCTTTCTGTTTAGGATTATTGTATCTATTTCAAAAGTTCAAGTAAGTATATAATCAAAAAAATTAGTAGAACTGCTCATGGTAGGAAATACTCATGAATAATCTATTTCAGTTCCATTTATATCAACTGTTTTTTCTTCTCAATTTATATACAAAATATCTCAAGCACTTATTGTATCAGTGATAGTTATTTCGGTATCTCAAATTGCTATACTTGTTTCAGTTAAACTTCAGCTATTTACGATCACATAAAATTGCACATCAGATACTGCTTTTCATTCATTTGTTATTTCTTCAGTAAAACTTGCAGTTTTTCATGTAATATTTTTACTTTGATAGCTTTCTTTATACCAGAAAGGCTCTAGGCTTTCAAATGTTAGGTCCAGGGTCAAGAATGTTAAATTGTAAGAGTTAAATATTTTAGGATTACTAGTGCAGTTTACTTTTATCTTTCTATATTCTCCATCTTGCCTTAACCAACTTAACTCACTTTCTTCTGTATATATTTCTTTTCTGAAGTTATCTAGTCTTTCTAAAAAATCCAGTTGACTATCTCATTTAATAGTTACTTGCATAGATATATTTCTTCATCTTTTAAAATTGCTTAAAAATCATCTACCATGTATTTGTGGATTATTATAACTTGATACATCTGTTATTGTATCATCTTCTATATTTGAAGTAATTATATACTCATTTTGTAATCAAAAATTATTTATTGATACATCATCTAAAGAAGCAGCTGTTGGAACACTACCACTTCATAATGTAGATGCATTTAATGTACTTTCATTTAACATATTTTTTTAATTAAGAAACTCAAAATTTATTCATTTGTAAACTATCTGTTAAGCTCATCTTTATTTTTTCTACAAGTCTATTTTCATCTGCTTCATTACTTACAGAAACTCATCACATGTTTATATTTATACTACTTGTTCCTAGCTGATTATTTGGAGTAATATTTCAACTACTAGATGGAGTAAATAATTCTGGTCCTTTTTCTCAAACTATATAACTTCCATTTGCATTTACCGGTCATCCATTTGCTCTAGCTCAATCTACGGAACTTCATCATAATCATATAGCACTTTTAATAGAAGCATAAGCATCTTTTAAAATATTTATTTTCTTTACAAAAAAATCAAACTGTGGAAATAAAAATGAAAATAATCCAGAGAAAAAACTTTTTACACTTTCAATTGTACTTTTTGTATTTTCACTCCAACTATTTAAACTTCATGTCATGTTTCAAAAAAAGATAACTACATTTGCTGCAAGCAAAGCTATACTATTTACTGCTTCTTGGAATGGTTTTATAAGCCATCATAATAAAGTTATGATCCACTGAATCATATCTCCTATTGTTTTAAATACTTCTATTGTAGATACCATAGTATCTTTTAATCATTCTATATTTTCTTTATTTTCTGCCCATAATTGTACAGTTGTTGCAAGGTCCTGGATAACTGGAGCCATTGTTTCTATCAGAGTATTCATGGCTGGAATAAGGGCTACTGCAATACTATCTCTAGCATCTTTAATTGTAGCTGTTAGTTCTGCTTGCTGTCTTGCTAGACTTCCAGCTCATTCTTTATAAGCATTTTGAGCATCTACTGATTTGGCAAGTATTTGATTTTGGATATCCAATGCTTTTGCTTGTTGTAGAGTTACTCCAGTTTCTTCTGCAACCAGCTTTATTCTCTCGTTAAACTGCTTTGAAGATATATCAAGCTGTATACCCATTGTCTTCAGTTGTTCTGTTTCTCACAGCATTGCTTTTGTAAGTATTTCAGATACTTCAGTTGCTGTTCTTGTTCATCCACTCCATTCTGCTAATGCTCCAGCAAGTCCTAGCATATCTGTTGTCATTTTTGCTGCTTCATCTCTAGCAAATCACATTGGTACTAGTAAATCTTGCACTCATGAAGCTGCAGCTAAGTATTCATTTTGTGATAATCACATTGCTTTAGCTGTTTCTTTTCAAACTGCTTTTACATCATCTATATAATCTCAAAAAACTACTGCAGCTTTTTTTCAAGTTAGTTCTATTGATGTTCCTATATCTAAAAATTGTTTTCACATTACTCCGATTGCAGTCACAGCAATACCAACTCCGATTCAAATTTTCTTGAATGTTTCTGCATTTCTTTTTCAAAAATCTGACACAGACTTTCAAGTTTTTTTGAATGTTCCTTGCATTCACTTAACTTGTTTCTCTATCTTTTTCAATTCTTTGCTTGCATGATCTTGAGCTTTTATTACTAATTCCAATGTATTATTAGCCATATTATTTTTTTACAAAATATTTATATAAATTATATACATAAACTCTTTTTAGTAAATAAAAACACTCTCCATATTATCTGGGAGTGTTTTTTTGTTCAGCTCTTTTACTGTCTAGATATTCTTTTTTTCTTTCTAGCATTATTATCTCAAAATGTAGTTTAGTTACTTGTTCATCTTGTTCATCTAACTCAGATGGAGTACAATGGTATAACTCTTTTATAAGGATATAATCCATATATTCTGGTGGAACTTCTCAGCCACTATTTATACATCTCTTTATTTCTCTGATGTCTTTTTTTTTGTCTTTAGTTTATTGATTTGTGATACTATTTCTTCAAAATCTTCTTGCTTCATTTCATCTATTTCTTTCTGGGTTTTTTCTGTCATGGCCATCACTAGATAGTCGTTAGCTTTTTCAGCATTGTTAGCTGAGATTTTAAAGTTACCATCTCCACCGACTTCAGCTCATTTCAATAAAATTTCATTGTATTCTCTGTTGATTTTTCTTGTTATAAAATCTTTCATGTTTTGCTTGTTATAAATTATAATTGCTTGTTTTTAGAAGGGGCAACAAGCAGCCCCTTTTTTTATTCATCTGTACTCCAATTACTTATTGCAGTCCAAAATGTACTTGTAAAATCTCTTACTCTCATAATATTTTTATTATAAATTAATATTGTGAACTTTCTTCATTTTGTAAATATCAAGTTATCATGGCAGTATCAGCAATACTATACCCACCAGTAAATCAAACTGTTTGGCTCATGATAGCATTATTATCTGTTGTTCTATCCCATTCTGTAAATGATAGATTAGCAAAATCAAAACTTAATTCTGGATATTCTGTAGCTCCTATCAATGCATCTCATTGTATAGTTATTCTCATTGCTTTATTTGTTCAACCACTTACATAATCTTTATAAGTATCATCTGTAAATAGTGCTTCAAAATCTCCAGCTAATGCTAATTGTTGATTATGAATACTAGATGGCTCTATACTTCATACTTTATATATTGGGGTAGTGTTCTTTGAAAGTTCAAAATTTACCATTTGTAAATCTACAGAACTTGCAGCAGTTAATCATGATACATCATCTGCAAATTTTACAGTCATATTTGCAACCTTAAAATAGTTTTCACTTGCAAAGGCAACAGTTTCTCCAGTAGTAGTATTTACCTTTTTACCTTTAAATAATCCAGAAAAATTTACAACCGATCATACTTCTGCATTTATTGAAAGAGCATCTAATAAATTATATAACGAAAGATTTTGAGTGCTTCCATCTGTTACTAATGAAAATGATTTATGATCATTGTCATTTTGTACTGTAAATGCATGTTTGTAAACTCCAGTTTCTACAGTTGTTGGTGCTGCAGAAGTTCAGAACATTGCTGTCATGATAAGTCAGAACGTGCTTTGTCATACCCATCATTCTATGTTTGTTTCTGTTTCAGATTTAGCAAGTTCTTGTCAGTTGCTTCACTCTATTCTTCAGATTCCATTTTCATTATCTATATATTCATTTATAGGTTTTATAAATGGTGATATAGTTAATGGTATCCATGTATAAGAACTTGTTTCAGTTCCAGCTGTAGTTTCTTTACCTATTCATAATGAGACTAGTCTTCATATTTTATTTGTCATATTGTTGTATTAAATTTTAAACTATTAATATAATATATAAATATTAAATTTAGTAAATTAAATTTCTTCTCCAAGCTCCAAGTTTCAGAACATATTACAAGCTCATCATTGTTCTCTAGCTCAACATAAAATTAGATAATCTCATTGTTCCACGAAAAAATTTATTTCTTCACTAGGGTTTCAAACAATAGTTGTTCAGTCTTGTGGTACTCTAGCTCATAATACTTTAGAAGCTTTTAATGTATCAAATTCTATTTGAGTATCACTATAAGGAACACAATCTATATATTCTACACTACTTCACATTTCAGCATCTACATAATTTCAATCATTATATTCAGTTCAACTAAAGGCAGTTTCATCTCTTGTTCTCCACATAGTCATTGTAGATTTTTGATCTGAACTAGCACTCATTCTATTTAGTATACTATCTCTAGTATTTGCTAATCAATATAATGTTTCTTTAACTCTCATTATAATCAAAGGTTGATTGTATCAAGATATATCTCTCCCTTGAGTTGCTCCAATTTCATTCGTACAAGCTACATAAGTTAATCATTCTTTTTGTCATCATTCACTTGTAACATCTACACAACCAAAGCTCATAGCAACATCTGTTCAATCTGTATTTTCACATCTATAATGTACGGCCATTGCTGGATTAGCAGTAGATACTTGTGTTCAAGTTCAAAGATTAGTAATTACTCAAACTAATTTTAGATTAAAATAAAAATAATAATTTCATACTCATCTCCAATGGTATTGTATATCATATAAGTTTCAAGCACTTAAATCTGCTCAAACTGGTAAATCTAAAGTAACTTCTTTTGTAGTTCATACACTATTTGTCATTACTCATTTTAAAACTCAATCTGTTAATCTAAATAATACGGAACTTCAATTACTTAGTAATCCCCATTCTCTTATTCAAGTAGCAGTAGGGTTTGGTATATATCAAGCTGTTGCATAATAATGTCATCTATTAGGTTGGTATCTAGGGTGTCTTCTACTATGTAAATGAGTTATATCTCAAATAGTAGCTCAACTATTTATATTCATTTGTCAAAGACTAGATACACATTTTGTAGAAGTATCTGTATCAACTAAAGCAGTTCAGTTTTCAGCTATTCTCCAATAAGCTTGTGGTATATTATAAGTCCATATTCAATGAAATAAGCTTAAATCTTGTGCGACTTTTCTTATTCCCCATACGGTATTAGTTAAATCACTTTCAACTAAATTTCATCAAGGTCCTGGTACAGTTTTTAATGATCCATTAGCATTAACTTGTGCAACATGTGGCTCTCATTCATATTCTCATCAGATTAATTGCTCGTTTGTTATTTTTAATCAAGTACTCATGGTTTTTAAATTAGATAATAGTATTTGTTGTTGTTACTGTACATACAATTTCAAATGTTCTCATTGGCTGCTGGTCATCCATCCATCCCCATGTAATTCAAAATGTCATATTACAAACGGATCCATTCAAAGTTATATTTTCTTTCTTTCTTAATTCTGCAATTATTTCATCTGCAAGTGTTCTCATTCTAGATTCCATCGTAGCTACATTTTTATTCTTATCAACTACTCTTACTCTAAATGGTATCACATCCATATTTGTAACTGTGTCTAGGACTGTTTCTGCTGTGTCTAAGGGAGTGATTGTAGCTGCTGGGACATTATCGTATGTCTTTACATCATAATTGTAAACAGCGGCTAATTTTGTAGTCGCTACTAGTGAGTTTATTATCGTGTATATTTCATTACTTATTGTGGAGAACATTATTTATATTTTTAGTAAATATTCTTTTAATTTCAAATCAACTTTTTTCTAAAGCTCTTTTCATATAAAATTTTCTACTTGGATTCTTCTTATTTACAAATTCTCTTACTTTTGCATACCTTACATTTGTTCCGATTATTCATTTATCTCTTTTTACTTCTGTTGTTATACTTCTTCTTAAATTTCATGTTTGGTATGGAGCATTTCTTACAGCCTTTCATTGTACAACCAGAGTGCTTTGTATTAATGCTTTATTTATAGCTCATTTGATATCATAAGTTTTTAAATCGGATGTAAGTGTAAATTTAAGCATCTTCTCAATAGGTTTTTAAAATAACAGCTTCAATATGTGTTCCGAGTAGATCATCAAATACTTTTGTTCATTTAACTTTGTAGTCGTTTCAGTCTTTATCTATAATCTTATCTCAAATTATAATATTTGTATTGTCAGAAAATAGATTGAATACATCACTCGTACTTTCTCCATCTACATTGCTAGCGACTTCAAAATCTGCTGGCTCTATATAACAAGATAAGCCAGTAATCAAGTCTATATAAGAACTTTCTCAACTGACTTCATCCCATCTCTTAACTGTTATTATGTTGTTTATTGTTTGTAACATTTTTTTAGCAGTAAATAGTATTTTTTCTGTATTTAGTTAATCATGCAATCAGCATTGATTCTATTGATTTTACATCATCTTTCGTTACTGTTATTTGTCATTGTGTAAATGATTTTATACCAGCAGTTTTTCTTCAGTTATATAAGTATCCAACTATTCAGTATACCACTCATTTGATATCATCTGGAATTGTTTCGTATCCGTATGTATATTTCAGAGTGATTTTATTGAATATAGTATCTGTATTTATTGGAGTATGTTGGAATGTTATTTTTCTTCATGTGATATCCACTACTCCAACTACTGTTGCTCCATTTACTTCTACAAGGTCACTTGGATTTAGTTCTTTTGTAAAGTATTCATTTGTTCCATTATAATCTTGGATTTCTTCTTGAGCTGTCTTTTTTGCTAGAGTAGTAATTCTTAAAAAATTATTTATATAAGCAGTTGCAAGTTCATTCAGTTCAGTTAACAATGCAGTTTCTCCGCTTGTTCCTAAGATTGTATTTAGTTCTGCTTCACTAACATAATTTGCCATCTTCTAATTTTTAATAATTAATCTACTTTCTAAATCTATTTTTTTTAGGTGCTTCTGTTTTTTTCTCAGAAGATTGTTTTCTTTTTTTTGCTTCTTCAGATACTCAAAAAATTTCTCCGTATGCTTTAGTTACATATAGTCATTCTTCTTTTGTAACTTCAACTATTTCTCAAGGTTTTACATCTTGTTTGTTTCAATTTATTTTAGTTCTTTGTACTTCTTCACTCTTATTTATAATAAACATTTTTAAATTTTTAGATAATAAATTATATTGAACTGTCAAATAATACTTGACAGTTCTAATAACCTACAATTATATAGTTACATTAATTAATGCAGCAACTGAGTCAGTAGCTTTAATAGTTAATGCAAATCTAGTATGTGCAGAAATTCTAAATTGGTCTAAGTTTGGTAAGTATTCAACATTAGTTTTAAGTTCTCTTTTAAAACCAGTTATAATATCTTCTCTATAAACTAATAGAGCAGTACCAACAGTATTGTTAGCTGGTGTATCAGATACTTTACCATCAGCTTCAGTAGTAGGAACATCTCCATTTGTTACGATTTCGATTCCATCTACAGCAGATAGAGTACCATTTGAGAATGTAGCAGCAGTTCCAAATTTTTCTATAGTTTCAGCTTGTGTTAAACCTAGTAATTTGTAATAAACATCAGCTCCTAATATCCATAATAGTTTATCTGGATTTAATCATTTTCTTCCTAATAGTTTTCTAGCAGCTCTAAAGTCTGTACTATCTAATGTTCCAGCATCTACTGTTTTTGAATTATCAATAGCAGCTTTTCTCATACCATCCATTTGTAAGTAGTATGTTCCAGCAGTTGGAGCAGCATCATCACTATTTACATTACCAGTAGCAGCAGTAGTAGTATCTCAGTTAATTAAAACCTTATCTAGTAATTCAGTATATGCTTTAGATATTTTATCTTCTACATATGGTCTAATTGATACAATTGCATCTTCATCTAATTCTCCACTTAAATAAGTGATAGCAGTAAACTTTTTAGATGTAAGAGTAATAGAACCAGTACCAGCATTTGAAGCAGTTCATTCAGTACCTGGTCCAGCTGTATTTTCAGAACCAGCATAAAATGTAGGATCCGCTCATTCAGTTGGAATTTCAAATGTTCCAGTAGGCATTGTGATTGGAGTTGGTAATTTAGATAACACTGATTGTGCATCTCTTACTTTTTGTAATACTGTACTTGACATACCAGTATCAATAAATTCAGCACCAGCACCAGCTTCAGCTGTATCCATTGCATCTCATTTCACTTCCAATTTACCATTTAAGGCTTTTTGAACTAGAGCTAATTTTTGCTCGTTAGTCATTTCAGTTTTCATCTTTTTTTAAGATTAATAATTAATAATTTTCTTTAGCATTCATTAATGCTTGTACTAATGGATCTACATTTTTCTTTTCTTGTACTCCACCTAATGTAGCTAGTCACCTTTTTATAGGCATAGCTTCAACAACTCATTTAATTTCTTGTGTTCTGTTAGATAGATTCATTAAAGTATCTACACAAACATCAAGCAATTCTTTTTGTTCTGCTAACTCTTTTTTCATAGCTGCAAAATCTTTTTCTAATTCACTTCCAGCTTCATCATTTTCAACTTCTTCTGATTCTTCTTCAGTAGTTTCTTCATCGTTTTCAGATGTTTCTTCTACTTCTTCAGTTTCAGTTTCAGTTTCTTCAGCAGAGTTTTCATCTGCAGTTTCAACTTTGTCTGGAGCGACAGTATTAGTTCATTCAGTTATTTCTTCTTCTGTGTTTTTTTCTTCAGTATTTTCTTCTGTAGTTTCTTCATTTTCTTGTTCTTCAGTATTTTCTTTTTCTTCAGTTACAACTTCTTCTTGTTCAACTTGTTCAGTAGTTTCTTTTTCTACATCTTGATTTTCTTTAACTTCATTTTTCATAGTTTCTTTATTATTAATAATATTGTCTTCTTTCAATTCTTCAAAAAATGATTTAATACTTTTTGATAAACTAAATAGACTAGATGCATTTGCTGGAGTACTTACAACTGATACTTCTATAAGGTCAAGTTCAGTTATTTCTCTTATCTCTTTATCTCATACCATTTTGTATTCCCACTTCTTCGGTATAAATCATATTGAGAAACCTTTTAGGATTCCATCTTGGATATTCTTGAAGACATTATCTATATCGTTCGTAATTTCTACTGTGATATTTAATCAATTTTTATTGATTTTACTATCTACAGTTTTTCAAATTGGTTTATCTGAATTATGTTGTAGTAGTATTACTGGATTAGTCATATATCACTCGATTGCATTCTTGAATGCTTTTGGATTAACTATGTCGTTATATCTGTCAATATCTGGAGTAGATGCAAATCATTTTATTTTGATGCTTCACTCTTTCAACTCAACTTCTTTCATTTCAGCTTGAAAAAATCTAGTTTTCATATTTTATATTATTATTAAATATTATTTATATTATTATGATAAGTTTAATTTTGTAAATTAATTTAATAAACTTTCTCTAAAGTTTTTCACTTCCTTATTATAATTTTCTTGTATATATTCTTTTCATTCTTTAATTTCATCTAGAGTCCATCCACTATTATATAAGTCTTCAACTTCTTCATTGAAACTTATATCGTGTATTTCAAAAAATTTCTTTTTCTTAACTCTTGTCATGATATTTTATATTACTTTATATATAAGTGAACATCTACAGTTTGGTGGAGCTGGAGCTACTTTTGTTTGTGTTCAACTAAATGGAATATCTAAGGGTATATATCAGTCTGATTGGTTTTTACTATGTTCTGGCCTTACTTTTTCATCATTTACTGTAAGCCATTTTTTTAATACTATTTCTCATTTATCTTTCAAATCTTGCATTGGCATAAATTTTCACTGCTCGTAAGCTGTTCATAATTCTGCAACTGCTATCATTTTACTTCTATTTTTACTAAACACAATTGGGTCTAGTTTCTCTATGTCTTTTGCTATCTCTGTATATGACAATCATGCACTTAATCAGTTATTGACTAGTTTTGTAATTCTTGTATATGTAGTATGTCCTATGCTTCATTCTAAATAATTTGAGCTATGTATTGTTACTAGGTGGTCTAGATATGAAACTGCTGGGTCGTTTCTTAATTCCCAGTTAATTGCAAAGTTAGGATTTATTTTAATAGTTTCTTTTGTTCATTTTACTAATACTGGTTTACTTTTATTTGATACGATCAAGGCAGCTCACAACATTATTTCTTCTAGCAATTTATTCAAATCACCATTAAAGTCTTTTTGTGTATCTTGCTTCCTTAGTAATGCTTGTACTTCTTTTCTACTTTTCACAAAAAACCTATACATAGTATTTGTAAAGGCTTTCTCTTTGGCTAATAAATATCTGTTTATAGGCATATCTTATTTTTTAGGAACTTCTGGCAGTGGTGTTATTTCATTTACTCATACATCTTCTAATAATTCATATCATTGCTTTATCATTAATCTATTTGTATTTTCTCACTCTAGTTCTTCTAGTCACAATTCTTCTCTAACTTCTGATGGTGTCATACTTCAGATTCAAACTAATTTTTCAAAATCTGTTATCTTTTGTGAATAATCAAATTGATTCAAGTCTAGGAACTCTATTCTTGCATTTGGATTTATTGATTTTATAAGAACATTAAACATTTGTTCTATTTGATTTTGTAGTGGCCTAATTGTATTCTCTATATATTTTCTATATTGATTATCTGAAGTACTATAATTTACTCCATCAGAGTATCCTAGAATGGTTTTAGGTACTCACATGGCACTACATATCCTTTCTGTTGTAAATCATCTTAGAGCAGTGAATTCCATATCTTTAATTCATCAGCTTAATTGTGTAACATCTTTTATTCATGCTGCTGCACTTACTTTATGTTTATTGGCTCATCCAGTAAATTGTTTTTTAAGAGTTGCCATTGCTTGCTTCATCTCAGTTTCATCCAGTCCATTATCTAATGTTATTAGTGTACTTGGTATGGCATTATTTTTGAAAAAAGCATAGTTACTTCTTCAGCTTTCTTTATCACTCATTATGTCATATATAAGTGTTTCTATTTTAGATATTCATTGTACTTCATTATCTGGGTCGATCATATCTTTGAAGTGGAATACTTCATTTGGCAAAAATTCTTGTACATTTCATCATCTAGTTTGTATGTATCTCAATACTTCTCAATGTTTATTTGCAACGATTCTGATTGTTCTAGGGTCTAGTATTTGAAATCAAATAATTTTTCATCCAGCATTTTTTATATGGATTACAAAAATATTTGCAGCAACTTCTGTATCTCTTATTAATGTATTTTTCAATATGTCAAATCCATTCCCATAATTTAAAGCACTAATTATTTCTTGGTTTTTTATTTCATTTTCTCATTCCATTATTTTGAAACCATCTTTACCTACTGTTTGGTATAATTCTTCTACACATCTTCTAAGGTCTGTATTTTCTCTATATAATTTATAATATAGGCTTGTATTTGTTGTTAGGTTACTATCAAATCAAAATGTAGCACCATTATAGCTGAATCAAGTTTTATCTCATACTGCTTTTTTTTCAAAAAATTTCTTTCAAAATAATTCCATATTTTTTATTTAGTAAATATTAATTTTATTGTATTCATATTAATATTATTGTAAATTATTAAAATGTATCAATAATAAAACTTTTTTTAGTTTTTCTGAAGCTATATACCATAGCATCTACTAAATCATCATGCTGTACATCTGGGAATTGTAGCAGCTGGTCCACAAGGTCGAATGTTTTTTCTCTATTGAAGTAAATATTCCCTTGTTCAAATTCTCATTGCCATTCCATCAGCCTGGTCACCTTATCTCTATTTGGTGTTACATCTGTTACGGCCATGTTTTCTGCTTTCAATAATTTACTCATCACTTGTTGGAATGCTATTGTTTCTATGGTCACTCTATTTGCTTTGTATTTATTGTATATTGACTTTAGTGTTTTTGTCGCTTTGAACGGATCCTTATTTCTTTCTTTCAATTCTATTGCTTCTAGTACATATTTCTTATTTCATTTTTCTGCAGTTACAACTATTGCAAATGGATCTGAACTTGTTTTTTCACTAATCGCTGGATCCACTCAGATATTTATATAATCAAACGGTTGTCATGTATAATCAAAGTATTGTATATGTTCTTGCTTCACGATTGTATGTTCTACTTGGAATGGTATATTCATGAACTCTTGATTGAATAATATCGTTCCTATCTCTTTTTTTCTTTTCTCCAGTTCTTCCATACTCCACATATCTGTCCACAGTGGCTTTCAATTCTCTATTGCCTTGTATTCTATCGTTTGCCAGTCTTTCGTGTCTTTAATGTGCTTTACCATGCACATGTTCCCTACTATTGTTCCAAGTATAATAATCTTTCATCATGGAAGCAGAGTATTGTACAAAGAACTGAAGAACCACTTCCTTGTTTTCTCTACGGTTACGGTACTCATTACATCTTTGTTTTCTTCTAAATCATCCACAGTTATTCTGGATGGTCTTTTTCATCTTACTGGGTTACCTTTTGTTAGTGTTTCTATACTTTCTCCATTTGTTAGTTCTAATAATTTCTCCTTCCATTTTTTTGTTCATTGCTGTTCTTGAGCTTTTGCATCCAAATGTGGTACTAAATTTCAAAAAACTTCTTTTATATGTTGGTTTGTTTCTAACTCATATTTTATTTTTCATAAGCTCTCGCTTCATAGTCCAGCTGAAGCTATATATAATTGACTTCCATAAATTTCGTATACAAGGGAATGAATAATATTTATAAGTATTGTAGTTGTTTTTCAGTGTCATCTGGCGATAATGATATTTGTATTTTCTTTAGAACTTAATGCTGTTTGGATTTCATGGTGAACATCTGGTGTTTCTTTTCACTTCCAACTTCTTAAAAAAAAATCTCAAAAGAAGTCTATATCTATGTATCACTTACTGTAGACATATTGTATCTTTTCAGATTTTGTCAGATTCCTTATTCAAAAGTCTTCTAATCATTTTATTTGTTTTGCATTTAATATAATCATAATTCTTTAAGCCTATCTTCTAAGGGATTATCAACTTTTGCCATCATTACTGCTGCTTGTACGGTCTGGATAGATTTACCGATTCATCTGTCTAGCATTTTTTCTACTACATCAAAGTTCTTATTTGTATTACTCATATTACTAGCAAGTATTTTTATAAGCATAGGTTGTTTAGGATCAAGAAACAGTTTTTTAAGTTCTGTTTCTGTGAGTTGTAACATCTGAAGATATGTTTCTTCTATATCTTTTTTTTTCGCTGGGTCATATCCTTGTTCTCTTAATTGTTTGTTTACTAAAGATATTCATTTCTTAGGTCTTCAATTAGGATTAGCTGTTTCACCTTTCTCTAAAATACTAAGACTTCATCAGTGTTTTTGTTCTATAATCTTTACCATTGTTATACCCTTGTTAAGTATTAATCAGTAGTTTTCTATAC
>Ga0233415_10000392_pt1 | contig 21120 bp, 41 predicted proteins | sample Na_anoxic_12_MG_FD_188631 | JGI IMG/M metagenome (GOLD analysis project Ga0233415, IMG submission 188631) | Seawater microbial communities from Saanich Inlet, British Columbia, Canada - Na_anoxic_12_MG | ecosystem: Environmental > Aquatic > Marine > Inlet | place: Canada: British Columbia... | reverse complement strand
TAAGCCGTCAATAGCTATAAAAGCCACATTCGCGTCATGTTCTCCTTGATAATTTTCATAAGGACCCCATACTAGATTATTCTCAAAAGTAATATTGCTTCCGTTTTTAATCAGTCCAGCCCCAGCAGGGTTTATCCATGTGACTTGTCCATAACAATCATAAAGATAGTTACCTCGAATTACAGCATTGCTAATAGGTACACCTAAGAATTGTATTAAGTCACCGTGTGTGACGCTTATAAGCTTATAATCAACATTTGATGGTGTTCCTCCCCCGTCTCCAATAGTGCTATTAAATATTACTTCAGTTGGGCTAACAATTGTACCTACAGTAACATTATTGTCCGTCCATTCATTGCCATCGAGGTATACATTATTTCCAGACCTTACCCATATTTCTACCTGTTGCCCGACAGTAACCCAGTCGAGCGGTTCATCAACCCCCCAAGTAGCGGCTTCTCCGACACCACTGCCATCATTAGTCATCGTTAAACCGTCAGCACTCCATACTGTAGCTGTAGTGGTTTCACTTAAAATTGGTTCGTAAAGATATAAATCATGAATTTCATTATTTTCAATTAGAAGAGGTCCATTTCCTTCTCCGATTATTATTCCGTCTCCCCCTATTAGGTGGATGTGATTATTAGTAATAGCAATTTCATTGCAACTTACCGAGATGCCGGTCAGACTAAATTGTTTAATTTCATTGTTATTAATTGTGCCTATAAATGATAGGTCAATGGCGTAAATACCATTCGAAAAACCTTCGAACCTTCCAGTATTAATTCCTCCATCCAGTAAACATCCATCTATCGTTACATCAGTAGTCCACTGCCAGCAATATATTCCATAATCGGTGATTTGTGGACCTTCTCCTATTATGTGGCAATCAATCAATTTTATATGTTCTGAATTACGAAATTCTACCGTAGACCTTGCTCCCGATGGACCTATGGTAAAGCCCTCAAAGGATAGATAAGCATCATAGGTTTCTCCCTGGCTATCAATCCATATCCTGGTTAATTCGGGACTATGCCCTGTATCAGCTCGAAAAGTAAGGTAACTTGTTCGTGTAACATTTTGCTCAAAATATACCCCATATGCACCATCTCTAACGATGATAGTATCACCACTTGTAGTACCAGAGATAGCTTTTGCTAATGTATCCCATGCATTAGCCCATGAGGTGCCATCATCAGCACCTCCAACGACATTTTGGTCAAGATAATAAATTGTTCCAGAACTGGAAGAGCTACTTGTAGAAGAGCTACTTGAAGAAGAGCTACTTGTAGAAGAGCTACTTGTAGAAGAGCTACTTGAAGAAGAGCTACTTGAAGAAGAGCTACTTGAAGAAGAACTACTTGTAGAAGAGCTACTTGTAGAAGAACTACTTGTAGAAGAGCTACTTGTAGAAGAGCTACTTGAAGAAGTAGAAACAGTGGTTTCTAAAGCTCCAATAGAAAGTTTATCTTCATTAGGAGACGAACCCACTGACTGGATAGCTCCAATATCTAAATAATCTTCATTAGCCATTATAAACTCCAAGCATAAGCAGGACTACCAAAGGAGGAACGGCATGATGCTCCTGCTCCAGATATATCATTTAATGTAAAGTCGTCACTAGACGAATTGGTAAATGGGTCACCAGTCAATGTTACTGGGTCTAATATTGGTTGGTCTCCGAAATCATAAACAGTTGATGATATTGCCCCTGTAGCATTAAGAGCAAGGAACATCGTAGTATCTACTGTTCCGGATTCATCGTTAGCTATCGCATTAGAGCAATTATAAATAAGATTTCCTATGATTTGTCCAGGGGCAAAGTCGGCCAGTTCTATCATTTCTGCAATAGTTATACCGTTAACAAAGTTATATATTGTATTTGAGGTAATAGGTAATATAGAAGTATTTCGTAAGCTTCCTATTACGATACCTGTACTGGAACCAGACCCAATAATTAAATTGCGGTGAGCCGAGGATGCCTGAAAACCTGGGTCTAATGTCATCCCAATAGCATTAGATTCTATTCTACACCCATACATAATAACCCTTCCACGAATATCGCAGCATGCATTTGTTGCTTGTGTAGTCATAAAAGAACATTGTATTAAATTACCACCATCGGAATTAACTGCAAGGCAATTTCCAGCTCCTGTATTTTTTAATTTACACCTATATGCCGTTGACCCCGATTTTATAATAAGTGCAATGTCAAAACCCTGGGCGATTTCAATATCAAATTGTTCAAGTATTACATAATGTCCTGTTATGTCTAGGGTATGACCCCACAAGAAAAACCCTTCATCTCCTTCATCATCAGTATATCCTCTAATATGTATAGGGGCTGTTCCTGTTGCGTCTGTGGAAAAAGTTTGGTTACTTTCCCCTATTATTCTAGCACCTCCATTTTCTTTATTACTTACATTCATTCTTTCTCCAGCGACAAGACTAGATACTGCCAGAGCGAATGTTTGCCATGCATGTTCTTCGGTTGTCCCATCGTTATTGCCAGTAGTCAGGCCTGGTAAACAATATTTTTCTATAATAGCCATAATTTACCTCTATTTTAGTAGATTTCTGTGATTGTTGACAAGCTTTTCCTTAAAGTTCATCCCGTTAAATTTATTTATAATTGCATATTTTTAAATTTTTATTTTTCTTATATACTATATATTTCGTCATTTTTAAACAAAATCCTTTTAATTTTCCAGCAAGATATAATTATTTTATTAAGGAATTGTTAATATTTATCATTTTTTAGGAGTTTTATGAATAATAGAAATAAATTTTTACTTGGTTTGCATTTTAATAAGGTTTTTTCTCGTTTTTCTCCGGAAGAAAAGAAAAAACGTATTCATTCGATAATGAATGATTATGAGATGAAAGAGATATTAAATCCTATTAAAAATAAATATGTTGATGATGACGAAATTTATGAAGAAGATGAGAATTCTTTTAAAACACTTGAAGATATGACCTTAGAAGAAAGAGTCTTAGCTAAACAAGTAGAATTAGGAATAGATCCAGAAGAAAAAGTGGCAGAAGAAGAATCCTGTAGGATTAAAGGAAGATGGGGGAGGACAGAAATACACGAAGTAGTCCTTATATCAGATTTTAATAGACTAAAGGAACTATTAGATAGCAAAGAAATAGATATATTTTTGAAAGATAATAACAATCAAAATGCCTATCAATTAGCGATATTAGAGGGAAATGTAGAGGCAGTTGAGATAATGAAACCTTATTTTCCAGCAAAATAGAAATTAATTAGATAGTAGATAATGAACAGTAAATAAATTTTAGTAATGTTTTTTTAAGAAAGGAAGTTAGAAATGAAGGTTAATTTTCAAGATGGTAGGGTTTACGATATCCGTTTTAAGAAGGAAATTGTAAAGAGGTCAAAGGGCTCTACATTGACTATGCATTGTAGAGTTAGCGAAGTAGACGAGACTAAAACGGGTTTAGAAAAGTATAATAAAGTCGCAGAGACGATAGCAAGGCAAAGTCCTAAGGACAAGACAAACAAAGCACAAGGTAGAACTTTAGCTTTTACTAGAGCCTTAGATATGGCTAAGTTTAGTAGAAAAGAAAGATTAGTTTTTTGGCATATTTATGAGAGGAATTGTAGAGTTGTCAGGTAGATTATAGTATTTGTATAGTTTATCTTATATTTTCTCAACTTTTGTATACAAGGAGCATCTCGTGAAGTCAGAATTAGTACTAGTACCTTTAGATAATAATAAAATGGATTTAAGCGGATATATTTATCCAGAAAAGGGGTTTATCTATTTTGAAGATTTCGTAAAAGATAAAGATATAATGACAGGTTTTTTTGGTTTCTTAAATCCTGTAAAAAACAATTCTTATCTTAAAAAATTGGATATGGGAGAATGGTTTGTTGTAAAAGTAGAATATTCTAATAATATTATTTTCATAGACACCCTTTCGAATGCGGTAAAATTTGAAAGAGGACATATAGCTTATCATGGTAATTTAGAAGATTCTTTAGAATATTTAGAAAATAAGAAAGTAGAGGTGTAATATATACTTCATATCGGACATCCATGGAGAATTTTCCACATACGAATATATGATTAATAGAATGCCTATTCAAGGTAATAGAAAAGGTATGGACTGTTCTTTTCAAACAGGAGATATGGGTATAGGTTTTTCAAAAGACTTTGAATATAAATATAGTCTTGAAGGAAAATCTTATCCTCCTATCTTAAATCAAAATCATAAATGGATGAGAGGGAATCATGATGATCCTGAAATGTCTAGAAATCATCCTAATAATATAGGAGATTATGGATATGATGAACATACCGGAATTTTTTATGTATCAGGGGGTTTTTCTATAGATCATCAATATCGCAAAGATTATTATGAGAGAAAAGGAATAGTAACTTGGTGGGAAGATGAAGAACTTTCTTTAGAAGAATTTGAGAAAGTTCTAGAATTATATAAGAAGTCTAAGCCTAGTATTGTTGTTACCCATGAATGCCCAACAATTATTAAAAGAGATGTTATTACCAATGGGGATAAACTTTTTAAAATGAGTAGAACTGAGAATTTTCTACAAAATATGTTTGAAATTTATAAGCCTAATTATTGGATTTTTGGACATCATCATAAAAGAGTTGAGAAAAAGATCAAAAATACTCAATTTGTGGGATTAAATGAAGTCATGTTTGGTCCCATAAAAGAATGTTATTATGAAATACCTAATTTAAAATGGAAGGAAGAAGAATGAAACATTGGGTATCAAGAGATAAGGGAAGTCCTTATGGCGAAAATAGAGTTTATATTTGGAAAATAACAAATGCTCCTTCAAAAGTTATAGATGATGAAACTATAACTTATCAAGACCCTGAAGCTATAAAAAGCGGAAAAGTAGCAGAAATGTTAGTTGAAGAATTTGAAATAGTTTTTGGGGTTGTTCCTAAAAAAGGTAGTTGTATTAGATATAGTATCCCTAAAATTTTTAAGGTTTAAGAAAGGTTTTATGAATTATCCATTTTATAGACATGTTAAATATTTAGATGATGGTCATGAACTTTATCAATGCCTTTCTTGTGGCGAGAAGATAGACGTAGGGGCTCCTTATTTTTGTTTTAGTCCTTCTTATTGTTGTTTTTGTGGAGTACAGTATAAAGGATGCATATTGCCTAAGAAATATGATTGGGTAGATATTGAACCGGGGGAAGAAATGGTTTATATCATTCAAGAGGGAATTGTATGGGAAGGAAATGAAGATTGTAATTGGGACGATTGTTGGATGAAAACTAATAATCCTTTTGATGCAATAGAAAATCTAAAACATCAAAAAGAGTATAGAAAGGAAGATAATGATGATCCTTCTCCTTATAAAACTTATAAATATGTATTTAGGATAATTAGAAGAAAAGAAATGAAATATTATGGATATATGAAGATAGATGTTGATAAATATTATAGAAAGACAGGTAAAAAATATAAAAGAAAATTATAATTTTTAAAAGCCCTATTATCAAAAATGGTAGTAGGGCTTTTTTTGTTGATATGTGAAAAAAATATATTATAATAATATAAAATTATAAATTATTTTTAGAAAGGTATTATGAAGAAAAGAACATATGATGATTTTATAACTTGTGAATTTTGTACTTGTTACACAAATTCTATAATAAGAAAATGTTGCAAAAAAGGTGAACTTAAAGATAGAAAGGATATTAAGAGTATGGAACTTATTGAAAAAATTAAAAAACTAAGAGAAATGAGCGGGCAAGGAATGATGGACTGTAAAAACGCCCTAAAAGAAGCTAATGAAAATTTAGACGAAGCATTTGAAATTTTAGCTAAAAATTCTAAATTAGATAAATCTAGAAAAGATAGAATTGTAAAAGAAGGAAGGGTTGATATATCACTTTCTATAGTAGATTCGAAAAATGCAGGATTTTCTATAATTAGTCTTTTATGTGAAACAGATTTTTTAGCTAAAACTGAAGACTTTGAAAACGCTTTAAAGGAGATATCTATTTCTCAATATAATAAAGATAAATTTGAGAACAGTAAGGAAGTAGAATCCATCATAGATGATATTAAAGCTAAATCTGGAGAAAATATTGAATTAGGTCCAATCGTTATCAAAAAAATAGATTCTTCTAATGAAATGATAGGAGGGTATATTCACCACGATAATAAGAAAGCTTCAGTAGTAATTCTTGAGGGATGTACAATTATGGATACCGATGTACCCGATGGTATCGCTATGCAAGTCCTTGCCAATAAACCTAAGTATGCAAATATAGAAGATGTTAATTGGGATGAAATTGATTTAGAAATACCTGAAAGTCTATTATCTAAACCTCCTCAAATTCTTGAAAAAATTACAAATGGTAAAAAAGAAAAATTCTGTCAAGAAAATGTTCTTTCAGAACAAAAATACATAAAAGATGATTCTAAGAAAATAAAAGATGTTCTTTTAGAATACGGAGAAGATGTTAAGATTAAAGAATTTGATTTCATTGTGATTGGAGATAAGTAATGCACAACCATTTGATTTGCTCCATTGATACAGAAACATCAGGTTTAGATCCGTTAATTCATGATATATGGAGTCTAGCAATAGCTCCTTTGAGCCAAGATAATATATCTAGGCATCTAAAATTAAAACCATTATATTTAGAATTTAAACCCATTAATTTAGATACAATTAGTGAACAAGCTGTTAAGGTTAATAAAATGGATGTTCATCATCTCATTAAGTATTTTTTAACTTTAAAAGAAGGACGGAATAAGATAATAGAATGGGTAAAAGAATGTAAAAAGATTGAACATTTTACAAAAATACAACCTTTAGGTCATAATTTTGCTTTTGATGCTAATTTTATAAGAAAAGCTTTTGTTACTTTAGATAATTATCAAGATTATTTTGATTACCATTGTCTAGATACATCTATTATGGCTAATAATATAAATCATATTTGTTTTAAAAATCATAGAAAACATAAATTTAATAGTATCAGTCTTGTAAATGTTGCTAAGGACATGGGGATTCCCGTTCCTCCTAATACCCATAACGCTTTGGTAGATGCTAATTTAACAATAGATGTTTATAGAGAATTGACTAAGCTATATGAATCGAGAGGGTATTGAAATTCCTAGTTACGACTATAAATGTGAATCTTGTGGGTATGAATTTGAAAAATTCCAGCAAATTACTTCTAATTCTCTTAGGAAGTGTCCTAACTGTAATAAGTTAAAACTTAAAAGATTAATAGGCAAAGGTTCAGGAGTCATCTTCAAAGGAGATGGATTCTATTGTAACGATTATAAAAATAAAAGAAAGGATAAGAAATGACATTACCTTGCGGTTGTACTCCAGATGCTTCAGGTTTTGGTTATTGCGGAGAATGTACTAGAAAACTGAGAGAGAAGATATGGGAAAATATGTCCGAAAAAGATAGGAACTATGACAGAAAATTTGCTCCTGAACAAAGTGAAGAATTAGATGACTTTTTGGATAAATATGATGATGAAAATGAATACAATACAGGATGTTCTTGCCATATAGATCCTCCTTGTAGTTATTGCGTTAATAAGGAGGACGAAGATGAATAAAAGATATGTAATATTCGTAAAAGATTCTATCAAAGAAGGTCTTGAAAAATGTACAGATGGGCAAAAGAATATATTTGTCAGGATGTATGGAAATGGAAAAACCGATCTAAATGAAATCGTTGATAATATGAATGAAGATAAAATAGATTGGGCTTTGACTCAAATAGAGAATACTTTAAAGTTGGAAAAATGAGATTAACAGAATTTTTTGCATATATAAATGACGAAATACCTAAAGGATATGTTCCTTATCATTTAGACCTGTCTACAATTAAAAATGATAAAGAAGTAAAAAAATTGAAAAGAGAAATAAAAAAACAGAAAAAGAATTCAGAATATGAAGATGTGGATATTTTTGGATAGAAAGGTTTTATTATGAAAAAAATATATTGTAAAAACTGTAGGTTTTTAAAAGAACACAAAGAGTATGGGCTTTATTGGGCAGAATATATATATAGATGCGACTATATTGGATGTTTCAGAATAGACATTAAAAAAACAGATACTTCTATGGAAGAAATAGTAGAGGAAAAGAAAGTAAGAACTTGTGATTATAAAGATCTAAATAAAGATAATGATTGTTGTTTTTTTAAAAAAAGAAGATTTTATCATAAAAGAAAGGCTTATAAAAAATGAAAATTGTATTGGGCGTAACTGGCTCTATCTCTGCGTACAAAGCCTGTAGTATCGTTTCTGCCCTCGTAAACAAAGGACATGAGGTTCAGGTCGTAATGACTAATAATGCTCAGGAATTCATAACTCCGTTGTCTCTTTCAACTTTGAGCCAAAAACCAGTTCTTACGAATGAAGAAGAATGGAATTATAAATACGGTAAAATACCTCATATCTTCTTCCCTCAAGATTGGGCTGATGTTTTTATTATAGCTCCTTGTACAGCAAATATGATTGCTAAGCTTTCTTTGGGGATGTCAGATGATATATTGAGTTCTATGGCTTTAGCTCTTTTAAAGGATATGCCCAAAATTATATACCCTTCAATGAATTCTGAGATGTTGAGTAATAAAGTTACTCAAAAAAACATATTAAGTCTTAGGCAAGGAGGATGGATAGTAGGTCAAACACAAGAAAAAAGATTAGCTTGTGGAAAGACAGGAAAAGGTGGACTAGAAATAACTAAAAAAATTGTAAATAGTATAGAGGCACAAGAATCTTATATTTTAAAAAATAAGGGAAAAGAATGAAGAAAATATTAATAAGTTTCGCTTACATTCTAGGATTAGGGAGGCATTAATGAGCAGATGCAAGAAGCCTCATTTTATCCCCTGTTTTTTATCAGCATATTGGAATGAGATATATTATGAGAAAATGATAGGTGGAGAAATGGATGGTAAAAAAGCTAGAGATCACAAAGTCTATTGTTTGAACTTAAAGGCTAATAAAATTTTACCACCGCAGAAGTTGGAAAAGGTTTTTTTCGACAGCGATTTGGAGAGTCGTAGGCTGGAAGATTTTTGGACTAAACTTGAAAAAAAGGAAGCATATCAAATATATAAAAAAGTAATTAAGAAATCAGACATTTCTAATAACTATGAGAAAGCAATGATTTCTAATATTATATATCAGATGATATGCCGTAATTCTACTTATTTGAAAGAGGTTCTTGGTAAGGAAAATTTTATAGGGGAAGTGGAGAAGATCACAAAAACCGCTTATCTATCATTAGATACCACTGTAGAATTTATGGAAGGGTTATCAAATTTACATTGGGTTCTTTATCAGGTTGATGAACATACCTTTCCTTTGACGGATAGTTTTGTTTGTGGTAGAACAAAATTCCCTCTTTTTGTAGCCTTGTCTCCTAGATTATTATTAGAGATAAAACTCGATAGAAGCAAGGGATACATTTTAAAAAAAAGAGGTGTTAATTATAGTAAATTAAAAGATTATCAAAAACATGCTATAGAGTCTTCCTGTAGAGAAATTATTTTTTCTGATTACGGTGTCTTGGAGGAGTGGAAAAATTCAAAATATTACTTAGAAAGAAGGAAAGAATTAGGTTATGAAATATCATAATTTTAAAAATTTATCTAGTTGTTTTGTATTACTATTTTTTGTGCCATATATTTTATGAAATTCTTTGTGACATTTTTGACAAAAGGTAATACCATTGTCTATATCAGTCCTTAATTCTTTATTCTTGGCGTATCCTTCTATATGATGAGCGTTTAGTCTTCCCCCTCTTTGGGAGCATTTTTGACAGGTATAATTGTGCTTTTCATATATCGATCTTCTCCAGTCTCTGTATTCTTGAGTAATTCTTCGATCATTTCTGTCTTCGTCTGTCAAATTAGGATTATAATTGCAATTATTTTTACCAGTTCTTTTTTTTATAGAGCATCTTTTGCATCTTTGCCCGTTTTTAAAATGATAAAATGTTATTTTATTTATTTCTCCACACTCACATCTGTATCTCATTTTTGTATCACAATTTATATAATTTTTCTCTAATAATTCGCAACCATGATCTTTAAAATACTGTTTGATATATTCATCTGTAAGTTTTTTAGTCCCTCCACATTCTCGGCATCTCATTCCTCTTTTAAAACAATCAAAAGATATTTTATTAATATTTCCACATTTACATTTGTATTTCATTTTTGTTTTACAGTCAATATATTCTATTTCTAATAATTCACATCCTTGTTCCTCGAAATGTTTCTTAACATCTTTAAAGGAAAATCTTTTACTGTTTGCTATTTTTTTATTTCTACATTTATAACATCTTCTTCCTCTTTTGAAATTGTCAAAAGATATCTCGCTGACATCCCCACAAAAACATTTATATTTCATTTTATAACGAGCATTTTTATATTCCTTCTCTAGTAATTCGCATCCATGCTCTTCGAAATATTTTTTAACATATTTTAGTGAATGTCTTCTCATTTTTAGTCTCCATTTTTTTTATTTTCTCCTTCTATTACATATTCAACTATATAATCTCTGATAACAGAAGATATAGATTTATATTTCTTTTTGGTTTGAAATTTAAATCTTTCGTATAGTTCTTCTGGAATTTCCACTCTAACTGCTTTATGATCTTTTTTCATTTTTATTCTCCAATATAGGTTAATATAATCTTTATATTAATTATATCGACATTATATAAGAATTATACTATTTTTAATTTTTCTAAAGATTTTATCCATAAAGCAGTATTATTTTCATCATACCAGAATATCATATCTTTATCTGGCATTCCATAAGAATCAAAGAATGTCGATGTTGTTTTTAAGGCTTTATCGTATGCTTTGTCTCTGTTTTTTGCTTTTATGAATTTTTCATGTATTTTTTCATTATATGATTCATTTCTTTTCTCTATTAATATTAATTTGAATATACTCATTTTTTGCTCCTTTTGTATAATTCGTGTTGTTTTTATATATATAATTTCTATATTTTATATATAAACTCCTTTATTATTTTTTGAAAAGTGTAAAAAAATATGATAAAATAGTAAAAATTGTTAATTTTCCAGCAAAAAAAGAATAAATTATATAAAAATATCATAATTGAATATTAAAATTTAAAAGAAAGGAAAGTATATGAAGAAAGTACTTATTACCGCAGGGGGGACTGTCGAGAAAATTGATAGTGTAAGAGTTTTGACTAATATTAGTTCTGGAAAATTAGGAGCTAAAATTGCAGAAAATTTTTGTAATGCTAATTATCCAGATAAGGTCTTGACAGACGAGAAAGTTTGGGTACATGGCTTCCATGGTTCAGAGAAGGAAATGCTTATAGACTTCCCTGTCCCAGAATATAAGGTCTACTATCTGCATTCTAGGAATGCTGTAAAACCGAGAGGTAGAGCTATTAAAATGGACTACAATATGCAATTGCCTTTGCTTTGGTCTACTAATCAGTCAACTATTGAAATGATTGAAGTCAATTCCGTTCAAGAGGTATATGATAAAATGGAAGAACTTATTCCAGAAATGGATGCTTGTATTCATTCTATGGCTGTTTCCGATTTTACTTTTAATAGGGAAAATCCTATTAAACTAAAAAGTAATGATGCAGATGGTTTTGTAGAATTTATGAAAAATAATATTCAAAAGACTCCTAAAATTATTTCTAAGATTAAAGAATGGAATCCTAATATCTTTTTGGTTGGCTTTAAATTCGAAGTTGGTCTAGATCCAGAGGAACTTATTGACGTAGCTGTGACTGCTAAGAGTAAATATAAAGGTAATATTGTGGTTGCGAATGACAAAGAACAAATGCAAAAGGGCAAGAGTCATATTGCGTATATTTGTAGAAATGAGCGGTCTTATTATAGAGTCGAAAATAAACAAGAAATAGCGGAAGCTTTACTTAAAGAAATAAAAGAAAGGGTTAGATAATGGAATCAATGACGTTTTATAATTTTCATAAATTGACAGACAGTAAATGGTTAAATCTTTTCCATGTAGAAGGGTTTAGAAAAAATAAAAAATTTAGTTGGGAATATGTTTCGAGAAAGAAAAAACCATTAAGTTCTATAGGAGAGCCTGATGCAGTTGTTATTATCCCTGTTTTGAAAGATAAAGATGGGAAAGATAAATTAGTTATTACTAAAGAATTTAGGATCCCAATTGGAGGTTATGAATATGGATTCCCTGCGGGCCTAATAGATGGAGAAGAATCTTTAGAAGATACTGTTAAAAGAGAATTAAAAGAAGAAACAGGATTAGAACTCTTAGAGATAGTTGAAGCTACTTCTTCTCCTGTATATTCATCGGCAGGAATGACAGATGAATGCACTACTATGGCTATTTGCAGAGTTGAAGGAGAAATTTCTGACGAGTTTCAAGAAGAAACAGAAGATATAGAAACTTTTCTTTATGATATTGACGATATAAAAGAATTATTGAAATCAGACAAAAAAATAGGTGCAAAAGCGTGGGGACTTTTATGGCATTTTAAACAAATAAATAAAATTGAAATTTAGACAAAAGGAAAAAATGAAGAAAATTAAGATAGGATTAGATATAGATGGGACTATAAATTCTAGTGAAAAAAGTATCAAATTCTTTAGTATTCTTACAAATGGCTTAAAAAAAGAAGCAGAAATATATATAATCACTTATAGAGATAAAGATAAGTTTTATGATGAAACCATAGAAGAATTAAAAGAAATGAATATTCATTATGATCATTTGAAATTCGTTGATTCTCATAAGGGGAAAAGCACTTTTATAATAGAGAATGGAATTGATGTATTTATGGACGATACAGATGAGACTTTTCAATATTTACCATGGGAAGATTGTTTTGTGCTAAAATCAAGAGACGAAATGAATTATGATTTTCCAGAAAATTTTTATGATAAAGGAAAATGGGTATATGATGATAATACTGGTAGAAATATAGATAATTTTAAAGGATTTTAACTTCTAAACAAAGAATTATACGTATGAACTGGTATAAAAAAGCACAAAATAAAGATGTTCCTATAATAGATCCTAAGACATTACAAGGGAGGAAAGGAGAATATTATTCAGATTTAGGGCATGATGTGACTTATGACTATTTAGAGACTTGGAAAGATAAAAATTATCGTTCAGAAGATCCTAATATAATATGGCTATATAGAAATGGAACTATAGAAATTATGCCAGAATCTAAGGAAAAACAGTATCACCGTGATAGTTTCGATAATTTCGAATATAATACTTTTTACTCTGGAAGATATAGTCCTAGTAAAAAGGTTGTTACTATTCTAGTCCCTCAGGATGGTATGAGAGAGTTTAAAGAGATACCTAAACAATTGCAATATTTATTAAAAAAGCAATTTCCAGAAGCTGTAAAAATGATAAGATATGGAAAAAATGATGCTTTTATAACCAAGAAAGCTCAACAATATGTTCCGATAGCTATCGTTAATTATGATAAAGAATACGGATTTTTAGAAATTTCTTTTAATGGAAGTAAGAAATATCCCTATGAAAATATTAATTGGGATAATTATATTCATTTAAGGGGACTTCTAGATAACAGGAATTATAAAGCAGCTCAAAAATTATTATCAGGTTGGCATCCTAAAGAAGACAAAGAATCTATGCTAGATCAATTATACGAAGAGGGACATTTAAAATGAATTGGTATAAACAATCAAAAAAAGAAGATAATTTTGTTTATGATAATCTAGTGAAAGAATTCTGGAGAGAATTACTATTCTTAGAAAAAGAAAGAGTTGATATAGGTTTTGATGTTGAAAATAATGATTCTGTTGGGGATGTTAAAGATTTTGAAATAGATAAAGTCTTTATTACTAAAGGAGGAGCCAAATTTAAATATAAAGTTACGGCTCAAATGATGTCAGCAGGTGGAGATTGGGAAAATCCTGTTAGATACTTTAAATGTCAATGTGCTAGAAAGACGGAAGGTAGAGATGAATGGGGAAAATATACTAAAGGAGATTTGACTTTTATTTATATCCCCGAAAAAAATGAAGGCAATAAAAATCTTATAAAAGGCGATAAAAAGAAATGGGTTACTTCTCATAATGATGCAGATTATGTAAAATTTGACGATAAAGAAGAAAAAGATTTATGGGATTCTATTAAAAAACATTGTCCTAAAAGAATAAAAGCTTATTATGATGACAAAAACAAAGAATATGATTATGATAGTAAAGAATTAATTAAAGATCATGGTATCTATGAAAAATATGAATTACATAAGGTATATTAAATGAATTGGTATAAATACAAAGAAGCAGTTAACAGAGATTTCAGCTATGGATGGACAGCAGTTGAAATGGATAAAAATTTAACTAATAAAATAGTTAATTGGGGTAGAAGAAATATATCTGACGAAGAAATATATGATAAAAAAGGCTTTGGAAGAGAAGTGGAGTCTCATATAACTTTAAAGTATGGGCTAGTAACAGAAAATCTTAAAATGGTTAAAGAACTTTTAAAAGATGAAAAAATTATCAAAGCAAAATTAGGAAAAATAGGTTATTTTAGTAAAAATCCTCTTTTTGATGTATGTATCATCAGAATCGATAGTCCTGATTTACATAGAATTAATAAAATAATATCAGATAATTTAGTCACTGAAGATAGTTTTCCTGTTTATCAGCCTCATTGCACCATAGCATATATGAAGAAAGGAGAAGCTCATAAATATGCAGGAGATACTTTTTTTAAAGATACAAAATTAGTTTTTAATAAAATACTATTCGTTAATGGAGATGATGAAAGAGTAGAAATTTCATTAAAGAAATAATATGAATTGGTATAAACAATCACAAGAAAATAGAATAGTAGCCTACCACGGAACAAGTGGTGATTTTGAGATATTTGATACTGCTTTCTCTGGACAAGGCACTGACCAAGAGGGACCAGGCATTTATTTCTCTAGTAATCCAGATGATGCAAGTGCATATGCTGATGGGCAAGGAGCCAAAGTTTTTCCAGTATATTTAAATTTCAAAAAAACAGTTCCTTTAGAAGGGAATATTAATCAAGAAGAAATAAAATATTTAATTTTAAAATCATTAAACTTAAATAGTGAAGATGATTTGTATAATATGGATGAAGATGTTTTTTATGATAGTCTATTGAGTAATTGGGCAGAAAATCCTACAGATGCTTTTTATCAACTCTTTAGCTCAATAGTAAGTAATGCTAAAAGTCCTCACGATGCTTTTCAAACTGCTTGGTATGAGCTTTATAGGGATAACCCTAATGATTATTTAAGATTAATGACAGGTTTAGGCTATGATGGAGTAATTGTTCCGAAACAAGGAGATGCGATACATTATATCGTTTTTAATTCTAATATTATTCAGCCTATGTATTCAAAGGAAACATAATGAATTGGTATAAAAAAACATTAGCTCAATTTGATGGGACGACAGAATACTTTTCTGAGCTAGATCTACATCCTGATGTAGAGAATATTCAAGATACATTAACGAATAAATACAATGCTCAAGTCGTAAAAGAAATAGGAAGAGGAGATAGCGGAATAGCTTACGAGCTAAGCAATGGAGATGTTCTTAAAATAACAAGTAATTCTCAAGAGTTTAAAGTTGCTAGTTTTTTAATGAATAATCCTAATAAATTTATAATAAATTATAAAGATGTTTGGCAAGAAGGAAATTTATATTATATTATAATGGAAAAATTAAAAACAACTGTTCCAGAAGTTCCTAAACTATTCGAGTATTTCAATAGAATCGTATTCTTCATGGAACAAAATAGATGTTACAATCCAGAATGTGCAATCCATATAATAAGAAATACTCCATTATTAAAAGAAAATCCTATTTCTCATATAGTTATTTCATATTTAGAACATATTCAAAATCTACCTCTAAAACTATTCGATATTATAAATCCTAATAATATTGGTATATCTCAAGATAATCAACTCAAATTCTTTGATATCAATTAATTTCCAGCAAGATACAATTAATTAACACTATAATTGATAAAAATGTCACTGTGCTATTTTCCAGCAAGATACAATTAATTTATCTAGGAAGTGTTAATAATATTTTATTTTGAAAGGTAATTCTAATGGAAGAAACGAAAAAGAAGAATTCTTACGAGGCAATCAGGTCTATAGTAGAGAGACCTCCCGAGCAAAGAGGAACTATCATCAATAAGAGAGGCGAAAAAGTCGTTCCTCGTAAATATCATCTTACAGAACAAGAACTCTCTAATATCAAAGACAAAGAAGAATCTTTGGAAAATGTTTGTGGAAAAATCTTCGTCAATCCTTATAAGCGAATAGGTCCTTATTACGCCTCCATCGAATCTCTGAGAGTACTTGGAATTAATAATTGGCATTCTTTCGCTAATGTAAAAGCTAAAATTAGAGAAATCCTAGAAGGGCATACTAATCCTAAGGGGGTGAATGCTTGGGATGTATTTGAAAGCAAATCCCCAAGAGCATCAACCGGAAAAGATGTTAATGGCAGACTTATGTATAATATGAAAGTCCTCCAAAGAATTACAGGAAATCATCCTTACGGAGAGAAACTAAGACAAGTAAATTCTTGTATAGATATTAAAGAGGAAGATGGCATGTATTACTACCGTCTTAATAATACTTTTGATAGTTATGAAGATGTATCTCCTCTTAATAATACTATTAAAAAGAGAGGTCCGAAAAAGAAAGAAGATTAATGGTCTAATAGCCCTTGAAATATAGGGCTATTTTTTGAAAGGTTATAATATGTTTACGTTAAAAAAAAATAATGACGATTTCTTTAATGACGATTTCTTTAATAAAGATAAAAGTTTCTTTGATAACAATTCAGATTTAAAAGAAAATGATATAGATTGTGTTTTGGGCGATACTAAGACAGTAAAAGAAGATGTATCTTGTCCAATATCAGATGATAATATTTGTAGCCTATCAACAGTAAAAGAAGAATCCGTAAGAAGGGTTAGAACAGGAGAGGATGGCATAGATTGGCTTTATGGCTATTCTGAAATGAATAACCAATACCATTGGGGGCTTCCTAAAGGGAAAATCTCAATTTGGGGAGGAGAGGCAGGAGTAGGTAAATCAAGAGTAGCAATAGCCGCTTCTAAAAGCATTATTAAAAATGGAATGAAAGTTCTTTATTTTCAAGCAGAAATTGACTTAACATCTTTTAAAAGTTGGGTTATGACTGGAGATAAAATAGAAAATTTAAATAATTTTTTAGTTAGCGGAGAAAAAAAATTATCAGAACAGATACGTCTTATTAGAAAATATAAACCAGATATAGTCTTTGTTGATAGCATTAATAAGTTAAAAGAGTTTAGAAGCGGAACAGAAAAAGATATAGAACTTATTGTAGAGGGAGACGAGACTACCGAAGGGTTTAGAAGTCTAGGAGACCTAGATGCTCATATAATCTTTATTAGTCATCTGAATGGTCAAGGGAATATTAAAGGAAATACAGATCTTCCTCACTCAGTTGATACTCTTATTCAAATGACACATGCTCCTCAGACGTTTGAGTATTCAAAATCACATATAGGACTTTTCTTTGTAGAAGTAGGGAAAAATAGATATGGGAAAACAGGATCTAAAACTACTTGGGTTCATCGAAAAGAAGGTCCTAAATGCGGAGAAAGAGAGTTCGATGAAGACTGGAGAAAAAGTAACTATATGTATAAAGAACCATCAGTTAAAATGACTCGTAAAGAAAAACGGGAAGTTAAACAACTATTGAAAGACGCAGGAGAATATGAAGAAAAAGGATCTAATATATTAAGTAAAGTATGGAATTGGATATAGGAAAGGAAGAATAATGAAAAAAGCAGAATATCAAGAGTATTTTAGTATATTTGTAATTTGTCCTTATTGTGGGCGAGAAGTAATTACTGAACCGGAGTCCTATAGAATGGAAGAAGGAGATACCGTATATTGTGGAGGTTGTGATAAGGAGTTCGAATTAGAATGATTGAAATGACTAATAAAAAATTCGCAAAGATATTAAGAATATATGGAGAACACAGTACAAATAATAGCAATAAGTGCGATGTCCCATGTTATGATAGAGGACAGAAAACACATGATCAATGTAATTGCGGTCTTACTAAAATGATAGAAGAATTGGAAAAAGATTAATATGATAACTGCAATGACTATAATAATAACGACTATATGTTTAATAGAAGGATGGCCTATCGATCCTTTAGTATTAAGTGTATTTTCAATATTTTCTATTTGCGAGTGTATTTATTTATGGGACAATAGAAAATATCTATAAGGAGATTTATGAAAGCATCAGAATTAATTAAAAAAATTCAAGAACGAATAAAAGACTATGGGGATCTTGATGTTGGTATTGTCAAGGTGGAAGGAGGTAATGTTCATGAAGCAATGGATGTTACCGAAGTTAGCACAGATGGCGAATGTTGTATTTACTTAGAATATAGAGTAATCGAATGCCCTAAATGTCATGAAATTTGGGGAACAACAGATCGACATAATGTAAATACTCTTCAAATGTGTAAAGAATGTTCAGGAATTAAATCGTTTGACGATGAAGAATAATTTTCCAGCAAAATAAAATTAATATAGGAGTATAATAGAAAGGAGCATAATTATGACAATGCATGAAGCTGAAGAAAAACTAAAAAAAGTTTTAAAAGAATTAGAAGATGATGACTTCCAAATTTCTTCTGTTACTGAAATTCTATATGAAAGTGAAACTGAACCTCATATAGTAGGATCTACAATAGTTGATTTTAATCCTAAAAAAATTAAAAATAAAATTATCGAAGATAATGAACAAGATAAAATGGAAGGCTGTTACTGCTAAAAAGGAAAAAATATGAAAGATGAAAAAATAGGATATATAGATGAAGTATATTATAATAATGAAAAATGGCAAATATACGAATTTAAAGATAATGAAAACAAATTTGGATATGTCCATGATTCTATTACTTGTTGTGGCTTAAACCAACAGTTTAGAATTCATATATCTTTTGAAAACGGTATGTATAAATTTGACTCAGAAGAATATACAGAATTATGTGGATCCGGAGGATGGCATAGATGGGTGTCTTGGGAAGGTGGATTAAGAGATATCCTACTTAAAGATGCCAAAGAAAGGATAAAAAGCTAAAGGAGTATTAAAATGAATAGAGATAAAAGAAAACAAGTTCTAAAAAAAAAGCTAATTAAACAAAGAAAAAAACAAACAAAAATAGCTTTTAAAATAAGAGATATTAATAGAGAACTTTGGCAACTTGAAATGGATGATGTCAGATACCTTAATTGGTTCAACCAACTCGATTGGAGATACAAAGGATACAAAGGTTGTTTTGAAGCTTATGAAATTGTTTCAAGACAAAATGCAAAGAATGAAATAGTTAAAAAAATGATCAATTGGTATTATGATAATAAAGATGATGAGGAAGATTATCTAAGATTATATAAAAAAGATACTACAATGGTCGCAATGACTTTAGATTACGATCATGACGATAATGAATCTTCTACTATCTCAATCTTTGCAATAGATTTTAATGCTTCATATGTTGAATCTGAACTTATTTCCAAAAAGTTATTAAAAGATTTTGCAGAAAAATTTAATATAAATAATATTGAAAAGTGGTAAAAAATGAGTAAAATAATACAGTACTTTAGAGATGCCACAAGAAATATAAAAATATTCTATATAATTGGATATGCATCTTTAATATTTGATAAAATGAGTAGAGATAATAGTATTACTTTTATGATAATGGCAATTATAATATTAATTATCATGGGATTAGATTTTATTCTATCTTTATATAATCTCTTTAAGGACTTAAATGAGTAAATTATATGAATGCAATGAAAATGAAAAATGCGATTGTAGAATCTGTAGAAGGTCTAAAGATTTAGTAAGAGTCTTAGAAAAAGATAATATTGATTTTGTCAAAGCTTATCTTAGATCTATTTTTACCGAACTTATGTGTGCTGAATTCGATTTAGACTATTATAGATGTATCTTAGACGGAAGTTGGCCTTCTGCCGAAAGAATATTAAAAGAAAGTTTAGAGAAAGCTAAAAATCATCCTAATAGGAGACATGACTAATGGATAAGAAATATCAAGAGAAATACGTAGTATTTGAAAGTTTTAATAGCAAAAATATAGTAGCTTATGATGAAGATCCTGTAGAAGCTATGAAAAAAGCTAGAAAAAAAGGATTTAAAAATCCTGTTATCATGTATGTACCAGATGAAAATATATCTGAATTATATGAATTTTCTTTTGGCAAAGTGGCAAATATTTAGTATAATTAGAAAATAATAAAAATAATTAGAAAATAATAAAGGACTTTTAATCAGTTTTTTATAATTAGATGATAACAGTTAATAATAATTTTTAAAGGTAACAAGTGTGAATCATGTTGGTTAATGCAAAACATTCAAATAATATTTTAGTCGGAAAACAGGGTAGATTCCCCCATATGTTCTGTTCTGCCGATCAATATGCGAATTTTTGGGGAACAGAACCAACGTAGATGCCGCTTTTTTATATATTTTTGTAAAAAAAGGCGGCTCTAATTTGAGTCGCCTTTTTTTATGGACTTAAATATAGGAAAAAATAATATGGAAATGAAAATAACAGACAAAAAAAAGATCAAAGAATTTATGAAAATAGTAGAAAGAGATAGAGATATTAAAACTTTCTATAGATTAGCTCATAAATATGGATTCAAAAAAGGAAATTATATCTATTTTAAAAATCATGAGAATATAGTTTAATAAAAAACCCGATTAGCTGAGTGGCTTAGCATTCGTTTTACATGCGAAAGAGATTGGTTCGATTCCAATATTGGGTAGTATGAAAGAAAAAAAAGAACATCCAGATAATTGTAGAGGTTGCCAACTTGCTTGTATATGCATCGCATATGAAGACTTAGGAGGCTGTTCAGAGTATACAACAGATCCTAATATATGGAAAGAACCTTGGAAATACTATGAAAATGATTAATTTTCCAGCAAGATACAAATAAATAACATGAAAGGAGAATGGCAAAATGAGTATTATAATTACA
>Ga0233415_10000390_pt1 | contig 21250 bp, 24 predicted proteins | sample Na_anoxic_12_MG_FD_188631 | JGI IMG/M metagenome (GOLD analysis project Ga0233415, IMG submission 188631) | Seawater microbial communities from Saanich Inlet, British Columbia, Canada - Na_anoxic_12_MG | ecosystem: Environmental > Aquatic > Marine > Inlet | place: Canada: British Columbia... | reverse complement strand
CTTGTATGTAAAAGTGCCTGAGTCGCTTTATGAAGAGCATGTGGAAGTTCCCGGAGGATTTCATCGCTTCAATCGGATAGATAAGACAGAGATCAATGACAGTTTATTCTTGAAGGTCAAAGCATGAAATATCACAGGATTGGTAAAAACAACAGCAAAGTGGAAAGCAAGAACGCCGCAGGTATCTTTTTTACCGATGGCAAAAAAGTTCTCATGCTCAAGAGATGTGAGGATGACAAGCACGCTGGGACGTGGGCTATACCGGGAGGGAAGTCCAAGAAAGGCGAGAGCGATATCAGTACGGCCATTCGTGAGACAAGAGAAGAGACTGGACTCGATTCTATTCCCGGCTATCGGTTTGAAGAGTTTTCCAGCAAGGATGGCAGAAAGCGATTCATGACGTACATGTATCGGGTACGTGAGCCATTTGATGTCACCATAAGCGATGAACATACAGCTTATGAGTGGATGGACTTAGATGCCCTCGATAAAGAGAACCTCCATCCTAGATTTGAAGAGAACCTTCCAAGGTTTCTGAAGTCTGTAAGGCGCAAAGTTAGGACGTTCTCTGAGTGGTCAGATATCACTTTTTTGATTGAAAGCACATCATAAAAAAAGCCCGGCTCAATTGAGCCGGGCTTTCAACTGACCACCAGTCAGTTACTTTTTCTTACTTCCATTGTCCAATGGAATGTTGGCTCGGATGCCAAAGCCTCCACCAGCTTTGCTCATGTCAGTCCAGAGAGTTCCTTGACCAGCATAGAGCAGCTTCAACTCTACATCGTCTGGAAGATTGGTGGCGAAGTACCAGTTGTTGTAAGCTTGTGGTGTTCCGAAAGCTTCAACAGCTAGACGAAATCTATCAGACTTCGCTTCTTCGATCATTAACTTGCCATCGTTTTCAGCTTTACCGAGAATCTCAATGGCTTGTGCCTTGAGTTCTTCGGTCTCTTTTTCAATGGCAGCAACTTGACGTGATGTGTCGGCACGTGTGCCTTCTGCTTCACGGTTTCCAGCGGCTTTCCTTGCTGCAACCAGCTTGAGGGATTCCACCTCAACCGTGGCTGTGGCCAGCGTCACACCTTCTTCAGCTTCTCGCAAAGAGCCTTCCTCTTTGGCCGTCTTTTGTTCCTGCATACGAGTCAAGGTATTCTCGTCGGCAATGAAACTCTGCTGGATCGGCTCACGTACTTGCTTGGGCACATAGACGTGTCTCACAAGGCCGTATAACAGAGTGATCTGCTTCTCGTCAAGAACTGTGTGGAACTCTTCCAGAGTTGATTTTTGGAAGACTTCTCGTTCACTTCCGACAAGCAATTGAACAGCTTTGAATTCAGAGCCATTGTTGCGACAAATGCTTTCCACTTGAGGCAGCACAATCTTCTCTTCAACACTGTCAACATTTCCGATGGTTCGAATGGCGTGAGCAGCTTGATCTGGCATCAATCCCCAGATGGCTGTGAAATCAATGTGCATCGCAAAACCATCAGAACTTGGAAATTCAATTCCACTCTTTATGTTGTCGATAATTGGTTCGCCAGACTTTTCATCAATCTGGACAACTCCATTTTCATCACGTTTCACATCCATTTGGATTGTGCTGTGACGGTATCCAATTTCAACAATGTCAATGTTTTGCTCACGTCCATTGATTGGATACAAACCGGGAGGCAACACGTTGTCTTGAACTCCCTTGATAGTTCCAGCAGTTTTGTTTTCAGCCAAGTTTGTGACAACTCCAACGTATCCTGTTGGAATGCTGACCCAGCCTGCAACCTTTCTTTGTTTGCCACTTTCAAATTCTTGAAGAGTTACAATTTTTACAGTGTAACCATAAGGATTTATTCGATACCGCCCCGGAGCAAGCAGGTTTCTCAAAATACCTTTATGCTTGGTTTCTCCGATGCTTCCATCAACAAGGTATTCCCCTGATGGCAAGTCAGCCCCCAATTTACAAGTTACCATGCCGACTGATCCCGGCTTGATGACGATATCTTGTACCTTGGTTCGTTCCCACCAGACCGGGCAATAAAAATGACGACCGGAGCCACGTAGATTAGCGAGCACACCCATTTGTCCTTCTTTTGCCCACATGCCGGTTTCAGCTTTGTTGCGGCTTCCAAAGATCAGCGGACCTTTGTAGCGGAGCATGAGAGACTCGCCCTCGTCCACATATATCCTGTTGATCGTCCAGTGAAAACCAAGTCCTGCAAGTAAGAAAAAGACTCCTACAATGCAACCAAAAGTGATTAGTGTTTTGCGTTTCATTTCAGTTCTCCTTAATTGTTGAGTTGATTTCAATCAACTTTTAGTTGTTGGGCGTTGTTGCCGGTGTTACTGGTTTTGATTGTTTGGAAAAGGATCGGAACACATCCATCAGAGGACTGTCAGCAGTGTTTGTCATGATGCTTCTGTATCCGGGAGCGAGCTTTTGATACAAAACGTATCGAGCGTAAGCCTCTCAATCATTCCCCAGTGCTGCAACTGCTTTCTTCCATCCAGCAGCATCGGCTTCGTTTTCAAATCCAATGACAGCAGCTTCGGCTCTCTTTTTGGCAAGGATGGCAATCGCTTGATCCTTGGCTGCTTCAAGTTCTTTCTCAGCAACTTCTTTGTCACGTCCAGCTTCTTCGAGAGCAACTCCCTGCTCTTCTTTAGCTTTAGTGACTTCCATGACCACGCCTTTATCAGCCGTGATGAGGTCTTTCCGTTGCTGAATCAACGCCTTCTCAGTAGCCAACAATGCTTCTTGCTTCTGTTGAAGAGCTTGCTGAGTGTACTGTAGCAATTCTTGAGCAGCAACTTCACGATCTCGCAAAGGTCCAGCAATAGCTTCTGGTGGCTTGATCTTTGTTATCAGTGCTTGAATGATTTCAATTCCTTGAGCGTCACAAGTTTCTGTGATTGCTTTCTGGAACGCTGTTTGAAAAGCTGTTCTAGTTTCTCCACCGATGAATTCACGAGCAGATGAATTAGCTCCCTGAATACGGCAGAAGGCTCTAGCGTTAGGCATGATTACTTTGTCGATAATTTCATCGGCGATTCGACTTGTTCCTGCCTTGTCGTTGGTCACGTCGTTGTATGTGACATACGTGTTGGCAGCAGTCAAAGGTTTGACTCTGAACTCAATGATGCCGTCCAAGCTGATCGGGAAACCGTCTTTACTTGGGAACATCATATCGCCGCCTTCAGCGAGGTTAAATCGCTGACTACGAGTGTCGATGGCGTTGATGCGAAACTGGTAAGGATTCAGGTAGTATGTTCCTTCATCCAAAGTCTTTTCTTGAGGGCCACGTTTTCCATCAACAACCAACAAGACGTTCGGTTCTTCTGGCATTGGACCTGAGAGATTTGTGATGATCCCTTTGTAACCAGCCGGGATGATTTTTGGCTCCCAGAGTTCAATGATTTCCACATAGTCGCTTTTGTCACGTTGAGTTCCAACAACATTTTTCGTGGTTTTGTCGATCACAATGGCGTTGATGGCATATCGACCGGGCCTTAACACATCAACGATGATGCCTTTGGTCTCTTCAGATGTTGCCATAAAGTCGCCACGAGGCAGATCATCTCCATAAAGTCTGACACGAACTCCCATCTTGTCGCTGGGAATTTCGATCATAGGATAGACTGCCCACTTCCAAGTGTAGCAGTTGTAGAAGTAACGACCTTCCGGCAAGACTTCGAGTTGAAGTCCTTTGTGGTCTTTATCTGGCGCAACTTCTTGATTGTTTTGAATGTCTTCGCCGGTCTTCCGTGTCAGTACAGCAAAGTGTTTGGCTGGCACATCGATTCTGAATTGGGAGTACACAAAATACCCCAACAATCCGAGCATGATAAAGCCGCCAACTGTGATGCCTGCTCCAATCTTTTTGAGCGAAACATTTCTTGCATAGTCCCTCATTGGTGAGTCCTTTCGATAGAGTTCTATTTCATGGAAAAGCTGTGAAGCTTTTCCCCGTAAGCAATTCTTACTTGCGCCCCAGAGTGACATAAACGCATGTCAGATTTTATCTCTGGATCGTCGATTGATTTGACGCTGGAACTATCTTTCCGGTTAGAAAATATTTCCACATCGTCGTCTTCCGTTATACAAATGCAGATACCTGCGTCTGTTACTGTGAAGTTGAGCCCCGCAGGAGTAATGTTTTCAATGACTCTGCAATCATAACTACTCCAATTTGAGGCGAAACGAAAGACAAACCGGTTGTAATGTCCTTCCGCTTTATTGATTCCAACCACCATGAGAACATTGCCTTCGTACTTGGCTTCTGTCACTCGGTAGCCGTTTAATTCAGGCACGGGAATTTGCCGATGGTGCCCGGCTTCAGGGAAGACTGAAACCATTGTAGACCCAAACATATCCTGCATCACAACGCCTTGAAACATTGTGGTGGCGTTTGGCATTACGCTGGCAACAGATTTTGTTGATGCAATTAACGATGCACCCTGCTCAATGTATAGAATTTCGTAAATATCTGACTGACTTTGAACATACAGTCTCCCTTCACATGACATCAAAGATTTGCCAGACAACTCTACTCGAACAGATGTTTGAGAATCCAAATTTTGCATTTGCAGTTTGCTGTCGTCATCCAACCAAGCTGCAACTGCTGTGTTCATGACAGGAGTGAAACCTACTCTGAATTTGTTAGCAGGTTTGGGCTTCAACACTCTGTTGACATACACTTGATCCTTAGTCACTACGACATTCTTTCCGGCGTTGTCGTAATATCCTGTGATCATAGATGCGTATTTGTGAATTTCTTCGATTGAGAAATTGTTAGTGCCAATGATCTCCTTGACCTTGGCGACGAAAGCAATTGTTGCTTGGAAATCTGCTGGTATAGGAAGTCGTTTGCCTTCTGTGAACAACGCCCTATACCACTGCATGAAAGCCCCATCTTTTCCTCCCGGAATCATGTCTTCAAACGGGAAGTAGATTGGGCCAGTGGGGAACTTTGTATCTGGGTCGAGCACCGACTTGTGGTGCTTCATATTGTCTACCATCAAAGTCTTGACATCGGTGTGGTCTGGATGGCGACCTTTGAATGGATGAATTGCAGTGAACATGTAGAACGAAATGATTGCGAAAGAATACGCATCACTTAATTCGCTCCATTGCCACACCTTGTGACTGTCTTGACTCACCGACCAGTCCCGAACGCTTAACATTATCGCATCAGCGGGATAGTGAGGAGTCTGGTAGCTGTTTGTGTCGATGAAGTAAACTTCCTTGTAATCACCTGTGACCATGTAGTTCAATTCATTCCCGTCAACTTGAAAGTATCCTTTTTGGGAATGAATGTAACTTAAACCGCTCATCATTTGCGTGACCAGTTCCATCATGTGATCTGGAGTCACGCCTTCACGTTGTCTATATCCTTTTGTAAGGATTTGTGCAAGAGGAATCGGCTTATTCGGAACGGCTCGCATTGTGTAGCCGCAAGGTTTTTTATTTTTGTTCAAAAGAACGTCTTCAGGAACAATGATTGCCGGATGATCCAAGACAGCAAGCTCGGTGAACTTGCCATCGGGAATCATGCTTTTGATCCCCGTGTCTTTATACACGGTATCACCGATAATGTGAATAGACCCTTCGCCACCTTTGGCAACGAAATTGCCTTTTGTCAGATTAACGGTTTGGCCTGTGCCTCTAACTGTTACTTTCGGCATGTTTTTTCCTTTCAGGCTATTCTACGTTTTCTGTAGGTGAATGTAATGTGTTCCCGAAAAGATTTTCTGATTTGATGTAATCCCAAGTCGTGTAATTGAGATTTTCTCTCGCAAAAGAAGCGTTGCCTTCTGCGACAGCATTTCTGATATCACTGGAACTAACCCAACTGCTGAAGTTGAGTTCCATGTGTGGTGGTTTTTTGAACCAGTCTGTGGTTGGGCTTTGTCCCGCTCTATGAAGAACGATAAAAGGGTTCTGTTGGATCAAAAAATTTCCACGATCCCAGTCAGTTTCGATGCAATTGGCATTATCCATGCCGATTACAATGTGGAAATCTGTATCAGGGTTGCCGGGCTTAAGCATCTCCATGGTCTTGAACATAGACCCGGTGTGCTTCTGCCTCATCTCGAAATCAAACGCAACCATCTGATCAGGGAATTGATTAGCAACTCCCATCACCATGTTCCATCGATGTTTTATATCGATCAACTCAGAGTCTTTTTCAAACTGATGATCAAAACATGGCATGAACCATGTTTTCATTCCGGTCTTTTCGTAGATGAGCATTGCGATCTGTTCGTGGTGCAGACCGATTGGGTTGAATCCACCACCGAAAAGAGCAATTTTATTTGCCACAATACACAACTCCCATGGACACGTCGTCTTCTCCGAACCATCCTTTTTTCTTGAATGTTCCGGGACGGTCTTGCTTGAAGGCCCAGTGTCGTTGTCTTCTGAGGAATCCTGTAGAACCGCCTCGGATGTCTGCAAGAACTCTCAGCACATCTAACACATGAATTTTTTCTTTGCTTTTGCTAGTGCCTGTTGATCGATACTGGCTGAACGCTTGTGGTCCGTCAGAGCAATGAAAAACAAATTCGTATTCTTCTATTGGGAAATGAGTTGCCCAATATCCTTCTTCCAAGTCGTATTCCATCGAAGAAGTGGTCATGGCGTTTGACCATTGTTCTTCCCGATCCTCTTCTGAAACGAACTCTTCTGGAAGTTCCATTTTCGGAGACATAAGGTCTCCGAAATACGTTGTAACTTCGTATCTGCCCCCGAACTGGGTTTTGTAGATGTCTATCTCATCACAAAATTTGTATTTGAGATAGAACGGTGCAGACTTGTCTGTAGTCCCTCCTTTGAGGAAATCCACTACATATATCTTCCAGCGGCCATCCTTGCGTTTTCCGCCGAATATGCCGTCTCCGACAAGAAAGCCCTTGATATCCCCTTCTTGTTCCCAGCAGACGCTTAGAGTGGCTGTCAGGGACGCTACGGGGATGTTAGGGAAGGCACGTAGCTGCGTTTTGGCAGTTTCCCCCACGGCTGTCATGTATTCGGTGAAACTTCGTATTTTCAAAGTATTGAGGTGTTCTTCTGCTGCTTTGCAGAGAATGCGAGAACCCCAATCGGTGTCAATACGAGGACCGCCACCATTCGAGCAACCGTCTGCAAGAATGGAGTATCCACGTCCATGAACAGCATAGTCTTCACAGACTTCGTGGGTGCTTCCTTGCTCAAATATCGATTCTGTGATCATTTCAAATTCTCCATCCAAATTGCAGGATCGGCATCAGGTGGCATACGCCAATCTCCACGAGGAGACAATGCAACTGATCCAACCTTTGGACCATTTGGAATATTGTCACGCTTGTACTGTTGCTGAAACGCTCGTTTGATATTGAGCCGCAGCCATTTCTTGAAGTCTTCTGTGGTGTATTCGCCTTCCCATCCTTTTGCTTGCTCTGCCAAGTACAGAACTTTCTCGGGAGTGAATCCATTTCGGACCAGATAGAACATGAAGAAATCATGTAACTCGTAAGGACCGATATGATCTTCTGTGCTTTGTTCTATTTCTCCTTCTTCATTAGTTGGCAGAAGTTCTGGAGAGATTGTTGTGTCAGCAATTCGCATCAAGGTGTTGTAAAGAGAATTGGTTGGACCTTGAGCCGTTTCGCCACAGTCTGTACTTGCGATGTATCGGACAAGAAACTGCACCAATGTTTTTGGAACACCAGCATTGACATTGTACATGGATTGCTGATCAGCGTTGTAGGTACACCACCCAAGCCATAGCTCTGACATGTCGCCAGTGCCCAGAACAAATCCCATGTTCATGAGATATTCTGTGCGACGACGTGCTTGCACATTCTCAAAGACGAGATCACCTTCGGCACGTTTCTCGGGAGTTAGCATAGAGATAAGTTCAGTGAACTTATCTAAGTCACATGGCAAATCACACGTATCCATGATATTGATGCCGAATGGCTTATGTTCAAGGTCTTTGAACTCCTGTAAACACGCCTTTCGAATGTCGATGGTCTTGACGGTGATGCCGGTGTATTCCATCAAATCATCAGCACTGGTATGCGTGTGATCGCTGGTGCCAAATCCCGGCATTGTCACGCCAGTAATGTTGCTTCTTGGAATTTTCAGCATGTCGAATGTTTTGCAAGCGACCATTAGGGCCAGCGTGGAATCCAGACCACCAGAAACTCCAATTACAACTTTTGGATTAGGACCAAGACATTCCAGACGCTTAGCTAATGCACATGTCTGGATGCCGAAGATTTCTGAACATCGATTATTGAGAGTTGCTTCATTCTTTGGAACGAACGGTCGAGCATCGATGTGTCTCAGAAGCCCTTCTTTTCTGTCACTGTGATAACTGATCAATTTGATTGATACAGTTCGGTAATGGTCTCGTCCCGCCAGATACTTTCTTGACTCGGCATAGCTGGTTGTGGTTCTGCGCTCTGTTTGTAGCTTTTCCACATCCACATCTGCCGTCACCCAGTAAGAGTCTCTTTCAGGAGTTTCTCCATCTCCCACCCTTCGAGATTCTTTCAGAAGATGACCACCTTCTGCGATCATACAATGACCACCGAAGACTAGATCAGAAGTAGATTCTGTTGGTCCGCAACTTGCGTAGGCATAGGCGGCGATACAGCGGCCTGATTGACCCATCACAAGGTTGCGACGGTACTCAGGTTTTCCAATGGTTTCATTGGAAGCCGATGGGTTAAGTAGTATATTGGCACCAGCAATCGCCGCAAAAGATGATGGCGGAATTGGCATCCAGATCGCTTCGCAAATTTCTACGAAAGCAGAAACTTCTTGGCCATTATGAGCAGTGTGCTTGAATAGAAGCTGGCTTCCGAAAGGCACAATGTTCTTGCCAAGTGTGTTGGCGTTGGGTCGTCCGCTTTCAAATTTAGTCCCAAACTCTACACGGTCTTCTCCCGCTTTGCTTCCGGGGGCAAACCATCGACCTTCATAGAACTCGTTGTAGTTCGGAATGAAGTCCTTTGGAACTACACCAATAACATTGCCATCGTTAATTACAGCGGCACAGTTGAACAAGGAGTTGCCAACTCGGAATGGAAGTCCAACTACAACCAGTTGGTGTTGAACCTCTCTGGCAATACGAAGTGTTTGAAGTTCCGCAGCGTCCAGCAGAGCTTTCTGGTGGAATAATTTCTGGCATGTATACCCAGTGATGCTCGTTTCCGGGAAGAGAATGATGTCGGAGTGGGGGTTCTCCTTGATTATTCTGATATGCTCATCAGCGTTTGCAACAGGATTTCCAACAGAAACCTTGTTGCTCGCTGTTGTGATTCTAACAAATCCATGCTTGTCCATGTCTGTTCCTTTCAGTTGTTCCGATTGCCAAGATCATATTCCGATCCATCGAAGAAATCTGACTCATCGTCATCGTCGTCGCCTTCTTCCATTGCCATGAAGTCCATTGGAATTGGCATTGGCGGTCCTTCCATTTGTGCAATTTTACCAAATGCAATATTTGGAGGGACGTTTAGATCGTCGATTCTGACGATGTAGCGAATTTGATTGACGCCCCATTTCTCTTGTGTTTCGGTGACTACCGATTCAAATTCAATACAAGGAACTCCCATGTGTTGAAATACTTGCATATTGCTGGAAATAAATCCAACGTATCTGCGAGATCGAATTTCTTGTCGTTCTTTTTGTTCGTCCCACATTTCATAGGCATTGACAAACAGCACCTCCATTAGATGCTCGGTTGTTGGCTTGCCTGTTGCCATCATGCAATAAACTCTAACACCTTTCATTATATTCTCCACATATCTTTGAGGTACTTAACAACCCGATTAACGGGAATCCATTGACGCTGTTTGTCAGTGCCAATCAAATCGATTAGCTCGTCAATTGTGACCCAATGCCACATCTTGCACTTATCAGGCTCTTCTGGCCTGACCATTTCTTTGTCACCCTTGGTGATTTGTTCTCCACCGTGAAGGTAGTCGGCCACAACATAACTGGTCATGTAAATTTTACTGCCATCTTCGCTTAAGATGTCAGATGTTGTGAACAAGGATTCCCTGTATTTGTCAGGGCTGAAACACTGGACGGTCATGCCAGTTTCTTCTTTGACTTCTCTTTCTCCACAGACCCACAATCCTGTTCGGCCAACCAAAACACCATTGCGGCAATCCACAGCATCCAAATGACCACCGGGGAAGGCATTGACACCAGCACCGTGACTGCCTTTGCGTTCTCCTACAAGGATTTTGTGTCCTTTGCAGACGATTACGCCTACGCCAGCTTTTACTTCCGCATCTGTTTTGGGTTTTTGCTTGGCCATTATTCTTTATTCTTTAATACTGTGTTTTTATGACAAACGGGACATGTTCCAAAGGGGTGAACATGATGTTGCCACCTGTCAGTTTTGACTTTTATAACTGCTCCGCACCCACCGATTAGATCGCATATGAAAGTGAATACGTAAGTCATGTTAATCCAAAGCCTCGCCATTGAAGGTCCACTTTGCTACACGCAAAGCATCTGGATCGCCGATTTGTTTTCCCGGCACATCACTTAGCTTTACGACCGGAACGCCGTTTACTGACCACAGTTTGATTACCATGTTGAGTGCTTTGCACTCTGGGAAATCGTTGGTCAAATGAGTGCCAATTCCGAAGCTTGTTTTGATGATGCCACGGAAATGTCGCTCAATGTCTGCTGCCAATTCAGAATTAAGACCATCACTGAAAACGATGCTTTTCCCAATCGGATCAATTTTCGTTTTGCGATAGTGATCAACAACACTTTCTCCAAAATCAAAGGGATTGGCTGAGTCGTGACGAACACCATCAAATGCTCTTGCGAGAACTCCTATGAAATCCTCAAAAAATGCAGGAGTTCCGAAAGTGTCTGTCAGAGCAATTCCAACTTCTCCTTTGAAAGTTTCCATCCAATCTTCAAGAACATAGCGGTTGGCATGTCGCAAACCACGCACTACTGAATAGAACATGAACATTTCATGTGCCATCGTGCCAATCGGCTTGAGTCCGTGCTTCATCGCCATGTGTACGTTGCTGACTCCGACAAATTTGTCGTGATGTTCTTTTAACGTGTGAACCACCATGTCTTGTGTATCGTAACTGTGGCGACGACGTAGACCGAACTCAGCCAATGCACAATCTTTGAGAATTTTGGCCTTATTTATAGTCCGATTTATGTAACGACCAGACCAATCACCATGCTTCCAGCTTGTTTCACACTGATTGAAGAATAGTTCAGAAATCAATGCCATTGTGGGAACTTCCCACATCATGTTGGTTTCTTGTGGGCCGTTGAATTTAACAGCCAGTTCATCGCCAACCAATCGTGCTTCGACTTGTTTTGGGTCATAACGAAAATTCTTGATGAATGTCAGGAAATGAGGTCTCAACCATGGCATTTCCTGATGAATGAAATCCATTTCATCATCTTGAGTTCTAAGTTCTCCCATTTCTCGAATTTCGTTATTGAAATCCTTGAGATACTGTTCGGTGAATCCGCCTTCGGGCCTGCGATTGTTGAACCGGAATTCTGTAGGAACGCCCGGATGATGACGCAAGATGTTGGCACACATATTGAACTTGTATGTGTCGTTTTCTAAAACTGATTTGATAATACCGGTCATTTGACGCTCCAAAATCTTTCCCGTATTTGCTGCCACTCTTCTGCCATTTGATGTGTGACTGTTCGGGACGGTCGTGGCTTGAGTAAATTTGCATTCTTGTACAAATTCACTGGGAAAATTGTTTCTGTTTGCCTTGGGTTTTCTTTGAGTCTTTCCAGTCCTTCTATTCCAACTCCACAACACTTGATTTGGAAGTCGCTTCCATCGTGTCCGTGTAATTGTAAATCTGGAGCACTTACCCAAATTCGATCAATGATGTTGACTCTTTGATACTCATAGGAGTTTCTGAAAAACAGACCAAGTTGGAGTTTTTCGCAGTAGTAAAATGCCCAGCGGTCATCGAGAACATTTTGAGACATGATCTCCAGTTTTTTTATGTCTCCCGCAGCGTTGCAATATTTGCATTGGTATTTCGGACCACGTTTGTCAGAAACCTCTAAGGCTTCTTCTAAACATATTGGGCACTTTTTCATGTGATGATTCCCTTGAAATAAACATGGCGAGCCTCAGATGAGGCTCGCCATTGTTTTGTCGCCTCAAATTCAGAACGTCAGAGATTGACTTGGGCCACCAGAACCCAAAGCCTGTGACTGTGAACTGATAGACTGGGAGATGAATCCCGCAATCTTGCTCAGAGTCTTTTTGTCGGCCTTGCCAGCAGGAATGTACTGGGTGAAGCCAACTTCGTCAGCGTGATCTTTCAGACCTTGCTGAACGCCGGGGTCGTCATTGATCCCAATCAGAATCGTCATCAACGACTCCATCTCTTCGCCAGTGATAACAGCAGCCAGAGCATCTTTGACAGCTTCGGGTGTCTGAACAGAACCCCAATCCATTCCGTCAGTCAGCACATAGATGATGCCGTTGCAGAGGTATCGCTGTGCTGCCATCTGCTTGCCGTAGTCGCCGACAAACTTGACAACCTTGGATTCGGAATCGTACAGGGTTGTGCGACCACCGCCAGCCCAGCATCCATCGTAGTCAGCCGGGTTGATGGAGTTCAGTTCTGTGAATCCGTGAACTTCACGGAAATTGGTATCGAAGTGATAGTGAGCGTAAAGAAGTTTGTCGGCATTCGGATTATCCCGAAGTGATCCAACAATTTCTTTCACACAGGATTCAAGTTGCTTTGCGAAACTCGAAGTTGAACCGCTTTCGTCCACCAGCCCGAGAGCAATGGTGTTTTCAAACGATTGCAGCGTGTCGATTGCTGCTCCTGTGTATCCATAGTTGCCACCCGGCACCATGAAGCTTGCGAGTTGTTCTGATTGTTCGTCGGACATCGTATTCATCCTTCCATTCGGATTTGAGTTAAACAGGATTCAATTTTCGGAGAAACCGCTTTTGTTTCTTTGGTATTTTGGCTTCTCAAAAAGACAACTGCTTCAGTTGCCGCTTCTACCAAGGTATCTTTGGACTCTTCAGGGTTCTTGTTGTACGCTACACAGGCTGCTCTTATCTTTTCAGTGAGCTTCATTGCTTGGCTGAAAGCAAACCAATTTGTAATTGCGTGAGCTTCAACCATCAACTCGTATAGCGTATCGTACATAGTCGCCTTTCTAGGCCAAGAATTTCTTGGTATTCGAGATTGTTGCACCACGATTTGACATGTCGTTGAGGAATTCCTCACGCCATTCAGCAAACAGTTTCGTGGCAGCAGGATCGGGGCTGACAACTGGGGCACAGGCGTCTTCTAGGAAGACTGATTTTTCGACAAAATCATTTTTCCCTGCTCCGAAATTATCCACAGCATCTTGTGCCGTCCATTTTGTGCAATGCGATCCGGCCCAGCCAACCCAAACAATGATGTCAGCGTTACTGGCGTCATTGATCACGCCTGCGTTCATCTGGGTCTCTGGTCGTGTTGGATCAGGAACATCAGCAATCATTGCTGAATAATGCTCAGACCAAACCCATGCACCTTTGGTGATGAAGTCGATCCAACCGTTGGTAGAATCGCACCATCGGTCGTAAGCATCAGCAAGAGGCTGATAGACTTGTGATCCCCACTTGCCGATTTCGCAATGTGGAGGCCAAAGCACGAGAGGATTTCGTGCCCGTTCTTCGAGAGCCTTCGTGTACTTCTTGGCCCAATCAAGAGCCGTCACAGGTTGACCTTCCCACATTCCCAATGCAAATGTTGGAACGAATTTCTGATCCAACACATCTTGATGAGAGACGATGGTAAAGGGATCGGCGACTTGTCCGGTTTGACCGTTCTTCCAAACCGTGTGATGTGCGCCATCTTTCTTGTGATGGCTATCGAGGGTGGCGTGAATTTTGTTGATTTTGTGACCACCTTGAACAGCAGGGTCAGCCAGTCGGTCGAGCATGTTTGCAACCAACACGGCTTCCTTGTCAGCGTCTTGCACGTATAACGAGCCTTGACGTTTACCTCCCATCGGCCACGGAAAATCATCGGGTTCTGTGCCTGCTGCACAGAAATCGTTTTGTCCATCGATTACAAACAAGTCTACTCGCATGACACATCTCCAAGTTTGAGGTTTTGTTTTGTGGCGTCCTTTTGCCTTACAACTTATCATACGTTTTTTGTATTTGGTTGTAAAGCAAAATCAGTCTCTTCCTAATCTTTCAATCCAAAATTTGCAAAATTGGCCCTCCTGAATAAAAAATGCCGCCTGTTTTCACAGGCGGCATTGTATTTTATCGAGTTTCATTCCACAAGTAGTCAGAAGTTATATTCCAGTGGTAGGCTCTGACCCATCGAATATAACCGCTTCCCTGTTAGTCATTTGACTCAGTTGTGGAAAATCCTCTGCCATGACAACCGTTCTCTTCACTTGAAGATCAGGGTTTTGATGGGCATGGTGCTTTGGGGGAAGTGCAGAAAGCTCTTCAGGAGTAAAAGCTCTCTTTTCAATGACTTGTCTTCTGACATAAGTTCCTCTTTTGAAAAAGTTCGGATAGTCATTGTAATTTATTCCCTTTTGAAACAACAACTCTTGAAGTTCATTGTTGTTTTTTCCTTGGAGTTCTTTGTGACTATAAACCGATTGAGCAGCCATTTGAATTGAGTTGCGGTGAGCATCTTGCTCTCTCCAAATGAAATAGTTAGCTGCTTCATACAACACAGGGACTTCCCACACTCTGTTGTCAAAGACCGGAAGCTCTTTTCTTTTTTCGGGCAAAAAGTCTTCTAAAAGCTTGTTGAACTTTCCAGTCGCCAATGAGCCAACTACCGAACATAGTTTGGAGAGCTTTCCTCCAAAATACAACTCGGCCTTGGGGTCTTCTGCCAACCAGACTAAGGAGATTTCATCGCTTTGTGTATATCCACACCGAGCGTTAGTTTCCTCTACGAGAAACTTAGTGGTCTCAACCATCAGGTTAGACAAACGCTCGTCATAAGGTCTTTTGAGACCATTTGTGAAGCTGTGAAATGCTCGTCCGTCACATCGTGCAATGACCGGAATCATTGGTAGCATTTGGTGAGCGTATCGACGCTCGTACCATTTCATTCGGTCGCCCAAACTTGAAGTGTCCATTTTCCATCCTTGGAATGTTAAGTGTTAATCGTCGTCACTGCCACCGTCATCACCGCCGCTGTCGTCGCTTCCGTAGTCGAAAGATGAGCTTTCATTGACTTCTGCTGGAGCAGGAGGTTCGGGCTTTCTTTCCTCTTCGACAACTTCTGGGACAATAGGTTCGGGTTCTGGAGTGGGTTCTGGCATAGGTTCTGGCTCTGGTGGAATAATACCATCGCCAAATATGGCTTCTTCGATGATTTCTTCCACTATTTCTTCGACAATGCCACCATCGTCGATTTCATCTTCGACTTGATCGAATATCGTCTCATTCACTGGCGGAAGCGGTGGATCATCAAACACCGGAGGTGCAGGTGGTCGAGTCGCAGGGTGAGTTGAATCTTCACTGCCGTTAGTGCGAGAAACACAATACACAATGATGACTGCTATAATCGCACAGCCTAAAAGTATCCATTCCATGTCTCTCTCCTTAGATTAAGGTTTAGTCAATAACAACTGAATCGTCTTCGTCTTCTGACGATCCTTCATTCTCTTCTTCTTTTTCTGTAGCTTTAAGAAGGTCTCCTAAAGCAATGAAACCTTCTCCTACAACTGACATGCTTTTGATTCCGAGTCCTTTGACTTCGGCAACAGCATCAACGGCCTTCTCTCTTAAGCCGTTATAGAACTCTTCTGTGTTTTCCGCATTGAAACCTGCGGCATCAAGCTTTTCGAGTATTTTTTCCATTGCAGCGGAAGCATCTTCCAAAGGATCATCTGGATCAACTTCAGAAGAAGGCTCTTCTTTAGATGTCGATTGTGTTTTGTAAGCAGCGAAAGCCCCAGACAAACTGGCCAGTGTGTTCACTTGGCTCAATGTGGCTCCATCTTTGGACTCCAAAGTTTGCAAGGCATCTGTGCGATTGTCGCCTAGATAAACAATCGATCCATCTGAGAATACAGCGTACATAAAAAATCCTCCTATTGCCAAAGGTTGGTTCAATAGGAGGATATCTGTTTTTTATCTACGGGTCAAGTCTTATTCGACAATGACAAAGCCATCATCAACTGGGCCTTCGTTCAAAAGAACGTCAGGTTGTGGTTGATCGCCGCCTTCATGCAATTTTTGCACTGGCGTATTGGTGTTGATTACGTGCTCGATTTCCCCGTGTTCTGTAATTGTTTCTGGTTGATCCAGAATTAGTCTTTCTTGTTCCACTGTTGCCTCTTGGAGAGCTTGCTCCTGTTCTGGTGTTTGGAGAACTTTGATCAATCTTAGATGACCGTTACGCACCAGTTGCATATAATAGTCGTCACCCTGAAATTGAGATTTTGGCCCAACAGAACGAAGACCGCTCTTCGTAGGTCGGGGCAAAGATAGGTCTGCTTCTGAATGATTTTCATAAAGATAAAGACCATTTCCACTCATGTCATCTTCTAACTTTTCGTGTTTCCACGCTTTCTTTTCATACTTATTCATTTTACGATATTTCATCGATAACTCCCTTTGACTTAACTAAACTACCACAGTATAATAGTCACCTACTAATAATTTTTGGAGGGCGATATGCTCAAACCTAAGAAGTGGTACGACGTGTACCCATATGGGACGAAAGACGGCGATGAAGAGGCTCAGGTGTTTCGGGCTCTTTCACGTCACCCAAAATTTGATTACAGAAGCACAGCAGCTATCATTAAAACCACTGGAATTTCACGAGAACGAGTTGAAGAGATTATCGACAAGTACATGAGTTGTGATCCTCCTTTAATATTCCCTCACAAAACGAATGAAGAGCATTGGGGATACTGGGAGAGATGTACAGATCGTCTTGAAGAAGATGTGAGAGACATATCTTCTAAAGATAAAGATGATCGAGTCGATAAACATCTTGCTGGTGCCGATATGGTTGGCAACACTGCTCCCGCAGATCCTTCTGCCTTTAACAAAGATGACAAAGACGCTTGTAGCGTTGATGAATGGACGTTAGATGTATAAAAAAGCCCAGCATTAAATGCTGAGCTTTTTGTCCACTTGAAGAATCTTTTGCTTTAGAGCGGCGTATTTCCTGCGTCCTTACGATCCTTAACTTTCTTGGCATTTTTCAGGTCAAGATAAGCGGTGGCTACGGTTGGAGCAAAATAACCATCCGGGTACTGACTTCGGACATATCCTGAAGGATACTCCTGAGACAGACCGGCTCGGTGTGTATTTTCGTCGGTCGTGGGCAGAGGAAGACTCTTTTCTTGGCACCAATCTACAAAATTTATCATGTTTCTTTCCTCTCGTAAAGTAAGCTTACTTCAATTATATAGCTGTCTGTTGCGAAAATTCATGGAGATTATTAGAATATGGGCATGAGTAAAGCCTTAAAGAAATATTCTGTATCAACAGAATTAGCTGTGGAAAATGCAGGCAACGAGCTTTCTGACACTTTCTACCATAATTGCATGTTTTGTGAGAAACTTGTAAAAGTTTCATCAAATAACTTCGAATCATGCAGGAGATTAGGAGGCGGGAAATTTTATTGCCCTTTCTGTTTAAGGAACGATTTTCATTATCGAAGTTCCAAAAATGTTTTGATAGTGTCCTATCGTGCAATTTTTGCTCAATACTATCACCAAAATTACTTGGATAATGAACCAGATTCGTCTAAGAGACTATGGCTTTCTGATATTAAAGACATGATCTCAAACCATGAAAGGACAGGGCTCAATTGTCCTGTGTTTTCTTATGATCCAACAACATATCTTTGGTTCATTGATTTTAACAAAATTGGTAGCGATTCAAGGAAGGCACCAATCCTTGATGTTCAATCTACGGCAATGGCAATTTTGTGCAGCTTCCGAATGTCTGATATTTATGGCTTGTACGCCCTTGAAGACATGTGGAAAAAATTCGATAAAGCAATTGTTTTGTTTTACGAGAACCGTCAACGACCAGATAATCGTCGAATGCTCATTCCTACATTGAATGGGATAGTTCATGGACAGAATGCAAATAAAGAAGATCGAAATTTCGTTCCTTCCATGCTTCGATTAAAATAGGGTTGACACTATCTTACAGTGGTGCTAAAAATAAACCTTCTTAAATTAAAAGGAGAAGTCATGACGACTTTAACAGTAACAGTAAAAGAGAGACAGGGCAGCTTTGAAGGAACAGTGGATGTTCCCGGCCTCAAGAGGACCAAGCTGACTCGCAAAGATGGACAGACTACGTTTGAAACAACGGGTGCTTTGAAGACAACGGCACGTGCCGTGGCTAATCGACTTGGCTCTACAGTAGAGTACAATGAACCAGCCAAGAAAGCCGCCAAGAAGTCAATCAAGTCCAAGACAACTTCAAAGCCGACTTCCAAGCCGACTTCCAAGAAGACGACCAAGAAGACGCCAACTTCAAAGAAGACAACCAAGCCTACTTCAAAGAAAACGAAGAAGCCGACTTCCAAGAAGACAACCAAAACCAAAAAGTGATGAAACGCTTTTTGATAGCAGTTGCTACAGCAAAAAAAAGACGTGATTGAACTTCAATCACGTCTTTTTTATTTGTTGACGTAAAGCATCAAGAGCCAGCAATCTCTCTTGGCCGGTCTTTTCAAAAAGCAATGATCCACGCATGTTTCTCCATTTTGCTTTTTCTTCTTGTGGCAACTTGGCTTGAATGTCATCTAGTTCGTTGCTCAACTCGTCCACCATCATGTCAATGGCCCATTGTTCCATTAACATGTAATTGACAGTCCCAGAGAATGTCATATCGACATGACAAGCTACTCCCGGAATACAAACAGCAACACGTCTGTTCTTCTCGGCTATTTTGGTGAAGATAAAGTGATCATGCGGATGATCTTTTCCTGTAAGTTCATCATCCAGCCAAATGTCTTTGTCTTCTCGTAATGTCTTAACTTTTGCTCCAAAAGTCATACAAGTGCTTAAAGTATATCTCCAGTGAGAAGATGCTGTTTTGATAACCTTAGAAAATTCGCCACCATTGTAATATCTGGTGTACTTGTCAGGATGATCATATAACGTCACATAATCTGATCTTTTGATTCCTTCTTTAAGTAAATCTGGTGCTGATCCTAAGTGCAAATAATCATCTTCGCAGAAGTAGACAAACTCATTATCGTCTTCTTCTAATGCCATTTCAAAAGCTTTTCTGAACGAACCGGCATTTCCTTCGCTAGTTAAAGTTACAGGAAGGCCAGTTTTATTGAGCATCTTTATGGTTTTGCGTTCGCAATTATCTGCAATGATTCTCATTGGCGGAACATAAGATTTATCTGATGGATCAAACCCTTCAAAAACAACTCCAGCAAAAGCCTTGCAGAAGTTCATTAAACAAACTTCTTTAGTCGCTCCGATTAGCTTGGATTTGTCGTAAGACTTATCTGATATTCGGTAAAAGATTTTCATTACTTGCCTTTCTTGGCATCATCCCACATCCAAGACAAAAGCTTTTCATCTAATGCTTCTTTGATTTTAGCAAAAGCTCCTGTCCAGTTTTCTCTTTCTGATTGCCGGAACAAACGCACGCTGTCATACCATTCTGTGGTATCGCCGCTTTTCTTCCATCGCCAATCTGGATTGTAAGGAAGTGCAACCCAACAAGGAGTTCCCATTGCTCCAGCCAAGTGTACGGTGGCAGTGTCGCAGCATATCACCAAATCTAGCCCAGCTAAAATTGTGGCTGTATCTTCAAAGCTTTGAATCATTGGAGTTAGATCGACTAATCCCATGCTGTCACATCCTTCACAGTAATCTACGATGTCTTTTTCAGCTTGGAATGAAGAAAGTCTTTCAGGACTTTCTGTGGGATAAGCTACAGTTCCGTAATTCCTCTTTCCTGCCTCAAGTTGCAAACTAAACAACTTTACGTTTTCAGTATCATGCAAACTTTGAAAATTCTTTAGAGGAATTGATCTTTGTTTATCATGTGGATGGGCAGGACTTCCGGCCCAGATGATTCCAATGTTAAAGGTTTCTCCATAATCATCTGAAAGATAATTTTTGAAATCAGTGGTCGCTGGGGAAAGATAAGTTTCTCCTGTAGGCTTTTGGATTTTCAAAAGATGAGGAAGACTCATAATGGCACATTGGTAATCATACTCTGGGAATTCATTCCCCTTGTGATACACAATATCTCTCTGAACTGTTTCATCAACAAATTCATGTCTCTCCAAAAGTTCTTTTAGAGTGGGAGCACAATGAACAATCACATAAGCACCGAGACTTTTTAGTTCACGAGCGTATCTGATAAATTGCAATCCATCTCCTAGTCCTTGTTCGCAGTAGATCAAGAACCTTTTTCCATCAAGAGAATCTTCGCCATTCCATCTCTTGGCTTGATCGTATTGTCTAAGATAATGGCCCATCTGAGGATAATATTCAAATCGCCATTCGTATTCCTTGCATCCATCTACAAAGTTTCCTTCAAGATGATTGATCATGGCGAGATCAACATGGGCGGCTGAATAATTTGGGTCTAGTTCAACGGCTCTATCAAAACATCTTTTGGCATTCTCTAAATCATGCAATTCTCCATAAATTCCTCCAAGGTTGAGGTACATCTGTGGAATTTCTTTTATTTTAATTGCAGTTTCTAGTTTTTCTACAGCGGTTTTTCTGTCGCCTTTGTTTCTGTATTGAAGAGCTATGTTGTTTAAGAATAAGAATTGTTCTGAATTCAGTTCAATTGCCTTATTCATGTTTTCAATTGCTCTGTCCTGATTGTCCAATCCAGCATATGCCAAACCAATATTATTGTGGTTGTCTGCTGATGTGGGATCAAGTTCTATAACTGTTTGAAAAATTTCCACTGCTTCGGCGTTTTGTCCCATCCGATGCTTGCATAGCCCCAGTAATTGCAATCCCGCAAGATGTTCTGGATCACATTTAAGAAGTTGCTTTAATACAATTTCTGCTACATCTGGCTTTTCTCCGAGCAGTTCTCCTGCTGTCTCTATCGCTTTGTCCATGATATCATCTGCTCTTTCAAGAACATTGTCTTGGACTGTATCTTGTTCTGCTATCATAAAAAACTCCTTTTTTACATACATAACAATAGAGTATTCACATCTACTTTTTAGGCATTTATGTAAAAGGAGGCTAATATGTGCAATTGTGGCGGGGGCAGAAGAG
>Ga0233415_10000389_pt1 | contig 21275 bp, 21 predicted proteins | sample Na_anoxic_12_MG_FD_188631 | JGI IMG/M metagenome (GOLD analysis project Ga0233415, IMG submission 188631) | Seawater microbial communities from Saanich Inlet, British Columbia, Canada - Na_anoxic_12_MG | ecosystem: Environmental > Aquatic > Marine > Inlet | place: Canada: British Columbia... | reverse complement strand
AATCACTTAGTCTATCTATTTGTTTAAAATATTTTATAATTTGTTCGTTGGTATAGTACCTTTCTGGAAATAATATTAGATAAAAAACATTGTCTAAACCCGAAAAATAATTATTATAATATTCTATTTCCTCCCCAATATGTTGTAATGACAATGGTGGAATACCAACTATCTTATTTCCACCAAAATAAGACATACACTGATTTAATTTACGTGTCTCTTCAACTGAGAGTAAATTAAATTGTGAGGTACCAGCAGTTGTCATTATTGAGTTGACACCATTTTCACCCAAAAATTTAATATATTTTTTAGTAGATTCTACCTCTATTGAGAAATTGTTATCTTTATCAAAAGAAGGGCATAGTGGGTATACTGGTTTATTAAAATTCATATATTCACTATAATTATTATTTATCATTAAATAAAGTTTTTTCTTTAAATTTATCCCAATCTAAAGAGTTTATATTTTTATCGTCTATAAAAATATCGTATACAGGTTTTTTAAATTTTAAATCATGGTATCTCACACCCCAATCTTGGAATTGTTTTTTAGTGACCAATGACCAATCTATACCCGTACCACTTCCTCTAGCGGTCCAATAAATTATAGTGTGACCTTTATCATATAATTCATTTATATATTCTATCCTTTCAACCCATGGTTGTGCTTTAGTATAATCCAAATCCTCAGATTTACCACAAATAGTCTCATCAATATCTACATAAATAATCATAAATTATAATTTTATTTTAACTTTACCCTTTTCCACCCATTTCTTGATAGTAACTCTTTCCATATTTAAATTATGGTAAGTAGATTTATGGTTTAGTTTTTCCCAATAATGTGTTGGGTTATCTGACTCATTAATACCGAAACCGAATAGTGTGGGTTGGTAACCATTACTAATCAATATGTATAACATCCTAAATCCTATTGTTGGGTCTTTACCTAGATTATATTTTTTATTTAAAAATGATAATGATTCCATATAATATGGTACCGATGTTTTGTGTATGAATTGTTTAGGGTTGGATACTTTTTGAACACATATTACTTTACAGTTTTCTTCATTTTTAATAAACTTTGGGTTTTGTGTTTTTATGTTAAACCTACTATCTGGTGGACTACCAGTAAAAACATGTATATTCGCAGCTCTCACCGTAGTTTTAGTACCAACATGATTTTCAAATCCCTTAATTGGTGCTCTATTAAATCTAATTACATCATCAAAAGAGTCTATTTCTTCACCATATTCGTTATTCAATAAAGTATAACTAGAACCAATAACAGCGACATTGTCACTGATTTCTATATCTGGTTTTATGTTTTCTAAAAAAGTTTTCACACCACATTTTCTCTGGAAGTTGTAAAACTATCTTTTATTCTGGCCACAATAGGTTCTATTTTAACGTTGTCTTTGGTGTAGTTAGTAGACCTCACCATGTTATCGAACTGAATTCTTTTTGATTTATTAACCGTTGTGGTTAGACTTTTTTCATGTGCCCTATAATAGAAAATATAGTCATTTAAGTTTATTGTTTTTGTAAAGTTACGTAGCCTAGTCAATAACTCAAAGTCTGAAGAGAATCTATTATGGTGATAACCACCACACATATCAAAAACCCTTTTTCTAACCATGATGGCTCCAGCTGCGGTAGCTCTAGATTTAGATACAACATTCTCAATGTTATGTTGGAACACTTTATATAGAAATTTAACAATGTCATACTGGTTATCCACTTTAGATAAGATATCTACAGCTTCTGGTACCATGACATCATCACTACCAAAGATGACCACATTATCATATTTAATGTGAGGTATCAACGTATTTAATGCTATATAAGCTCCCATATTTTTATGTAAATTATAAACATCTAAATTACGATATCTATTTTTTATTTCTACTATTTTTTCATAAGTTTTAGGACAACCATCCACCCCAATTAATACTTGGAATTTAGCTTCTCCGTCTTTAAAATAGGTTTGATTTTCTATCGAGTCCAAACACTCTTCGATGTATTCAACATTGTTAAATGTTGAGATTAAAAATGTTGTTTCAAAATTCTTTTCCATTATCCTCTATTTTGATATATTGCGTGTAATTGTTTTTGTACCATTTCTTGTGGTGCTAAAGGTGTTTCTGTTGGGGTGATACCGTGTTTCTTTTTATACCACATAGTACCTTTCCTAAAGTTGTCATTCCATGTTGGTGTTCTAGCTATTGTACTCTCTTCTATTGAATTGGGTATATCTGTCAAATACTCCCAACTCTTATCTATATCAGCAAAATACCAAAAAGCTGGGTGATACCCTTTTTTAATTGCTTGATAAGTGTGTTCTACATGTTCCCAAGCGTTTTTAAAATTAGGGTCAAATCCACCGATATCTTCTAGAACGGGTCTATAGTAATAAGAAAATGCTCCAACACAATTAGGGTACAAAGCAATAGTAGCATCTGTCCCATCTTTTTCCCCATTTTTATATGGTATTAACATTCTAGGGTTTGGTTCGCCTTCAGTATCTTTTCTATCTTCTAAACTAGTGAAACCTTGTCCATCTTTTTTATTAGCTGGTCCATGTAAACCAAAATTTAAATGTTTAATACCAGATATGAGAGAGTGTTTTATATACTCCTCAAATACCTTTTCATCTTTAATTAGAATATCATCCTCCATTATGAAAATATGTTCACAATCCGTATTCTCCATTAAATAATTTATGGCCGTTGTCTTAGCTGCTCCTACCGATTTATTTACTTCGTGTTGTATTATCTTTGCGTGTTTGGGGTAAGAGTCTTCATTGTATGGTGTACCATCGTTTACAATGACAAAATTTTCTACCCAATCTGGAACAGTAAAAGCACTTTGTTTAATTCTATGTTCAGCGTTATAAGTCACCATACCGAAAGCAATATTCTTAGGATTAAATTCTAGCTTTTCCTCAAAGGTTTTATTATTAGTTAATCTAACTGGTAACTTATCTTTATATTTTTCTTCAAATCTAACTTTATGACCTTCCCACTGTTTGTTTGTTTCCCCAATAGATAGATGAGTAACTCTTATTTGTGTGGTTAAACCCACTTTCACACCATCTAGGTAATTTGGGAAACAAAAAGAAATATCATAGAAATGAAATCCATGAAAATCTTCATCAAAAGTATGTTTTATTTTATTTTTATTTACAGCTAAGAAAAGACCATCTAAAACAACCATATCGGTTACTTTATTACCTTGGTCTTTGGAATAATAATTAGTCCATTTTTTACCTTCATGTTGGTGTGATACTATTCCATTCATAGATTCTTTCAAGGTCCACCATCTACCGTCTACTAAATCAGTTGTACCAGCAATACCTATTATACCATATTCTGGGTTCTTTTTGAAGATAGATGTTAGTTTCCTACCCCAATTTTTAGTATCAAAAATAATATCATCATGACAAAAAACAACAATATCATTATTAGACTCTTCTAATCCTTTATTGTAAGCCTCTGTCAATGACATTTCACCGTCATTAATAATTTGAATGATTTCTATCTTATGTACACCAGATGTCTTTTCTATTTGTTCAATAAATTCTGGTTTATCTTTTCTAGTAGAGTAAATAACACTAACCATCTTTAAAACTATGTTTTTTTAATCCTATTTTAGATTCTATTTCTTTTATTTTATTTTCTAACCATTTTATATACCAACCATCTAATCTATCCCTCATGGTTAATTCTATTTTAGTTTTTTTTAAACGAGACTCTAACTTATCCTTTTCTCTCTCTGAAAAAATCATTTTTTAACCTCCACTATATTGATTGGTTCCTCACAATATATTGATAAGTGACAAGCCGCCTTTATAGATTCTTTAACACTATTACCTAAATAAAGTGCTGCTAAAGAGTAATCCATACCAGCTCCAATAGCCGTATAGTCTGTAACTTCTTTAATGAAAAAACCTTCCATCATAAAAGCTTTTCCATCTAAAATTATTACGTATTGATTCCCTAGTTTAGTTACATCAACCTTTTTAACCATCCAATCTTGAAACTCTGACATAAACTCCACTAAAGCTTCAACTGAAGCCTCCCTAGGTTTACGTGTTTTACAAAACACAAGAAACAGAGCTCCTTCTTGAGCGTCTCCCACATCACCGATAACCATACCGTTAACTTTGTTAAGTTTGGCCAATTTATCTTTTTCTTGTGTCCAACCAGAAACTAATATACTATCAGCTCCGATGGTTATTTTTTTATCCGTTACTTTAACTGCTACTACACTCATTATACTCTACCCGTTGAACCAAAACCACCAGAACCTCTTTCAGATTCAGTTAATTCTCTAACCTCCTCTAGTTCACCAAAATCAGTACTAACTCTAGATGTTATAACTCCTTGAGCAATTCTTTCACCATCATCCCAAGTAAAATCTTCGTTACTCAAATTAACTAAGAGTACTTTTACTTCACCCCTATAACCAGTATCTACTGTACCTGGTGAATTTAATACTGTTATACCATTTTTATAAGCTAAACCACTACGAGGTCTGATTTGTAATTCATAACCTTCTTGTAGTTCAAAATAAAGTCCTGTAGGAACCAATCTCCTCTCTAAAGATTTTAAAGTACCACCTTCATTAGCTCTTAAATCAAAACCAGAGTCACCTTCCTTTTCATACGTTGGATTTTTATGTTCCGATTTGTTAATGAATTTGGTTTTTATTTTACTTAAATCTTCTTTGTATTCTTTAACTTCACGCATTAAAGATATAGCTTGTTCTATCTCTTCTTTTTGTTCATCATGTAAAACATTTAGAGTTAATAAATACTCTAATTCTTTGATTTGATTTTGAATTTCACCCATTATTTTAAATCATTAATTTTAGTTATTATATCCACTAAAGCTTTGACATCACGTTCACAATACTCTTTAATTTCTTCGTGCTTACCTTCCCAATAACCAGTAGTTACACTATCCCCCTTAACATCACCGTTCTTTGGTGATTCTATATCTAAAGCTGAACATACTAAATCTAAAGAACTTAGTGACCAATTATTACCGAACTGCCAAACCTCTTTTGTATCAACAACTCTAAAATCCCAAGGTTTAGTTTCATGGGTAGGGAACATTTTTGGTGTTTTAAGACCGTTTATAAAAAACCTTTTACCTAAGAAAGGTATATCAAACATTTTAATACTCTGACCACATAAATCAAAACCAAGAGAAGATACTTTATCAAAAACTTTTCTGGTATTTAATAATATTTCCATTTCATCTTCACCATAAAATGATTCATATCTAACTTCACCATCTTTAGTTACAAAAGCCATAGATACACAAGCAACTTTTCCAAATTCTGGAAAGAAAGCCGCTGTTTGTCTATATACTTCTTGGAATATTTGTTTTTCCGTCATACCCTCAATGATTTTAGACTCTTCTGTAACTCTTTTTCTAAATGAGTTATAATATCTCATCCACATATCTAATTCTCTCTTTGGTAAGTCATATAAGTCTTTGTATTGACTCACTGTTTCTATATCAAAAAATAATAATTTATCTACTTTAAACTGCATTTGTTTCTTCAATTAATTGTTCTACCTCTTTTTTATTGTTATTTAATATACTTTTATAGAATTCAGCTCTCTTTTTGGTTACTGTATCTATATGATATCTGTCTTTTACGGTATTATACAAATTATTTTGTAATAAATCAACTAATTCTGGATTATCAATCAATTTTTTCATCGCTTTAAACCAGTCTTTATGATTTTTGTGTTTTTCAACTAGAATGGCATTACCATTCTCATTAATAGATCCACCTTTATTAAATAAGTTGACACAATCTATTTGATAAGGTCCGAAATCTTGAGCTATCAACGCTTTTTTATGAAACCCAGCTTCAATCACCTTTAGCTGTGATTTCATCAAATTAAACTTATGGTCCTTAAGTGGTGCCATTGAGACATCGAATAGGTTATAATTAGAGGCAAATGTCGTAATTGGTTGTGTCCATACTCTACGGTATAGGTCATCTTTAATACCCATTTTTTCTTCATTATCTCTATCATACTTCATTAAAATGTCTGAATATTCTGGTGTAACTAATTTTAAGTTGTTAGTAAACATCTCTTCATATCTAGACCAAACACTTTCTTTTGGTTTAATAGGTCTGGTTCTTTGTTGACCAGTACTCCTATCTATCTCGGTTATATTACCCCTAGTATCGAAACCACACAAAACAAATTGTGTTTTATCTTTATAAGTTTTTAGGAATTGTGAAACCCCACTACTCATAAGTTTTAGGTCATGTTCATGTGACGAACCACCTAACCAACCAAATCTTAAATCCTTACTCGTTTCTTCTGGACTGGGTGTGAATTGTTTTTCTGATGGATCAATAGCGTTAGGTAATACTAACACATTTTTATTGAATTTACCTATTTCTTCAGCAAAAACTGGGGTTGTCGTTGTGATATAATCAGCTCTCTTTAAATTTTCTTTTATTTTATGAGACAAGTCTTCTCTAATCATTAACTGATAAGCTGGATGTTCTTTGGTTGGTGACCAATAGTCATCTAAATCCATTACAGTTACAATATTTAATGATTTTAATTTATCTAAAATTTTAAAGGATTCTTCTAGATATGTTTGTCTTACCTGATTATTTTCTCTTTTTGGTATTGCTCTATGGAAATGTACGATATCATAATTTTTATATACTGAGTCGTCTTCCCAATCAAACTCAATTGTACCAGCAGTAATGATATCCACATGAAATTCATCACCATATAATTCTTGTAATTTCATATGTGGCTCTACTGAACGAAATTTAGAGACACCTGTTCTATCTGATGGTAGAACTAAAACTTTAATTTTGCCCATATTTTTTTCTTTTTAAGAAATATAATTAAATATAGGTCTTTAGTAAATAAAAATAAGTTTAAAAGTTATTTTTTATTTGGTTTTCCTTTACTGCCTTTACAGCCACATCCTTTAGTTATCATTTTACTTAGTTTTCTTTTTTGTTATTCTTAACGACTTTAATGTTCTAATGTTTTCTTGTATCATTTTCTTGTCGAAGTATTTTTCTACTATCCCTGGTAAAGCCTTAGCTATTTCCTCAGCTATCATTTTTCTAATCTCACTGTTATTCACAGTAACACTACTCTTAGTGGTCGTTGAAGGGATTGAATCTTCTGTTATTGTTTGTTTACCATAGTTAGGGTTGATCTCTTTAATAGATTCTTCGTCCATAGAAAAAGTACCTGGTGAGTCAGCTTGTTGTATGGGGTTTTCTAACATGGCTTTACGTATTTCTGGTGGTAAGTTAGATTCATTAACCTTTTGTCTATATACTTCACTATTCACATCTATTTTAGGTTGTGGTTTACTAGTTGGTAGTCCCATAGTTTCTGTTAGTGTGGGTGTCACTGTTTGTTGTGAACCCATAGTTTCGGTTAGTGTGGGTACCATTGTTTGTGTACCACCATTTTTTGGGTTACCCATTTGATTAGCTCTTTGCTCAACGGCTTTAGCTTTTTTTAATATTTCAGTTAGTTTTGGATTCATAATTAAAATTCTGTTATTTTATAAACTCTATTCATACTTTTATCACCTTGTGGGTTAAACAATTCTCTAGGTTCGTTAAATGAACCCCCTAAAATAGTAAAACCATTAATTCTATCAGTTCTAAATGTCTTCCAACCAGGTTGTATAGTTTTTGTATCTCCACCCAATTGGTAAACTCTTATTATATCATTATCAGCCAAAGAAGAACCATAACAATAAATCTCAACCCATCTCTGACCTTTTCCTCCAGGGTCTTCGTTGTCGTCATAACGTAAAGAAACCACTCTACGTTTATTCATCGCTTCTTCTATTTCAGCCTTATTGGTAACCTCTAATATAAGGTTTTTGAATAGAGAGTAAAGTTTCATTTTACCAATATTCTTGATTGTAATCGATGTTGTTGTAACCAGTACCTGGTTTGTACTTATTACCAGAAGAATAAAGTAACGTTTTCACTTTTTGTTTATCTGTTTTAGTACCAACACCTTTTCCAGAATCACCTCTACCATATTCATCACCATCACTGATAGCGTTTGGGTGTGTACTTTCATATCTGTTAGAATCGATATCAGTATACTCATTAAACTTAATATTATCCTTTCTTATAGTATCCGCTGTTTCTTTAAGTGAGGGTAATTGGTTTAATAATCCACCTGGTCCGAAATCCTGTACCGATGAGTTATCTGTTAAGATTGGGGATATTTTTTGTCCTTGTGCCATGATTTTTTATTTTTATATATTTCGTTTATTAGAGAATCTACAATTCCCATATTATAAATACCTTCTTGTCTTAAAATTTTCTTCACATCAGAATCGTGTGAATCTAATTTAACACCATCTTTATTGTGTGTTTTTATGTATTGGTTGGGCATACCCACAGAATGCATAGCTTTTTTCTTACCTTCTATGTTCATCCTTAAGTCATTTAATGTTATGTTAACCCAATCCTTCATTATACTACCACCGTTTAATAAATAAGGTGTATCATTTTTTCTACCATTAAAATTATCAAAAAAGTTTTTCATTCTTTTAAGTTGTTCATAACTAATTTCGTCAGAGTCACACAAATTTTTTAACCTAGAGTACCCCTCCATCTTTTGATCACCCCTATAAGCGTTATAGATTCTTAATAAATGTTTCTTTAAATCAGAATCTATTTTAACACATTTACCTTTTAAAGAACTATTAGCCATTAATTTAATTTATTTTTTAATATTTTTTTATACTCAGATGGAACATCACTTAAATCCAAATCTAATAAATGGTTTAAAACCACAGCTATTTCTTCACCAGATGATATATTTTTTTCTATAATTTCTTTTAAAGCACTAACTTTTCTAATTAAAATGGGGTTGGTTTCTCTTATAAATTCTAAATTTGGTATCTCACCTCTTTTGATACTTGCATCTTTCTTTTCGACAAACTCATTATCAAAATCTTTTTTTGTGAATACATCCTCAATTAAAGATTTTAATTTGTCACTATCAGATTCTTTTAATTTTTTCTTTTTCTTTTTGTTGATTTTTTTTAAACCTTTTTTCTTTTTGATATCTTCTTTAGGTTCTTTTAAGTCATCGTTGGTTTCATCATCCTCAGTGTAGAAAGACCTAAACATGTATAAACTCTTACCTTGTTTGGTTGCTTTCATGTAATCATCGGTGGTAACTGGTGGTTCTGAAGGTGATGTAGTCATAGAATTTATTTGATCTATTTTATAATCACCCCCTATTTTAGAGCCATTCTTGTTAACTAATTCAGATAATAAAATGATATTCATAATATTTTTATCTATAAATATCTTTTATTTATTAATAAATTAACTTTTTTAATTAAAAATACTCTTTTTCTTCTTTAGATTGTACTTCACCACCAAACCTATCATTAATCATATAGTTAGAATCCACACTTTGATTAGACCAAAACACCAATTCTTCTTCACTAGGTGTTAATAACTCATTCAAATCGTCTTGGTCTCCTGGTTTACTAGATATACCAGAAACTAATTCTAATTCACTTCTAGTGAAAAACTGTTTTTCTGATGGGTCTGTGATTAGTAAAGATTCTCTTATGTGTGTTCTAAAGACAACCAATAATGGTTCTACCTTTTTATTGAAAGCTTCTACATACTTAGGTACGTTGTACTCACCTTTTAGGTTTGGGTTTTTATCCATTTGTTCGGAGGTAATTAGATAAGAATTAAATATTAGGGTACCCTCTACTGGGTCAGTTTTTCTTTTCCTAACTTGTATATCACCATGTGATTTCCTACTACCGTTATTAACATAATATACATTATCACCTAATTGTGGTTGTATACCTTCCTTAATTAATAACTCCATATGTGCTTGTCTAGGTAGTGCTTGTCCATTTTTATTGGTTCCCCTATTTTTATATTGTTTTATGGTTTTTTTAACTTTAGAGTTGTTAGCTATCTCAGATAGTGGTATATCCATATTATATATTCTTTCTAAATATTCATTATAATAATCCACAAATTCTTTACCCTGACCATCTAATAACATTTTAATACTTTTATTTAAAAAGGTTTTTATATATTTTTGTATGGTCTTACCCTTAATGGTATTACCAGTTAGTTTAATTTTACCGTTTGGTTTTAAGGTTGCGTAATTTTTCCTAGATAAATTAATAGTTGCTGGCCAAAGTTCATCAATATCTAACCCCATAGCTTCATGCATAAATCTATCATTATATTCAGCCACATCAGCCTCAATTCCTTCATAAGTTTTACCCTCTTCAACAAATCTATGAAGACCCATACCAACATACTTATGTTCCCTAACTTTTTGTCCATAAGAAAAGTTTACACCATCTGTATCTAAAACTAACGGATCGTAACCCCTATCAATAAAGAATTGAATCATGTGTCTTAGGTATTGTCTACCAGTACAAGTAATCATCTCACCTATATTAATATCACCCCAAGGAAATATGTATGGAGCGGATATAGAACCAAAAGCAGAGTTATTAAATATTTTTATTGGTAATTGTTTCTTATCGAACTTACTACCTAACTTATCATTACCTTCTTTATAATATTTACCCGCTAAATATTTATATTCATTACGAGTATCTAGAAGATAACGTAACATAGCTCTTAAAGCTCCAGATATATCTACTTTTGGGAATACTTCATGTGTTAATTGTATAGATGGGTAGAGAGATGCGTAGTCAAATTTAGTGATGTTCTGACTAAAACCTAGTTTTAAAAGTCTAGATAGACCCCCAACAAAATCTCTTTTTGGTTGTGTGTTAGGTAAGGCCAAACTATTCTCATAAGACCAAGCCATCATAAGTGTTTTCCACATTGTTGCTGTACCCATAGTAATGGACCTAGTAAAATTAGTTGGTACTAGAGCTGCTGTTAAGAATCCAGCTTGTGTGTACGTATCATCTACTTGTTCTGTTTCTAAAAGGTCATCATTTAGGTATTCAGTTAATAAAAATCTACCATTTACCACTTCCCACTTATCTTCATAACCAGACATCACCACATCATTAACCATTTTAGGTGAAGGTTTTTCACCATCTATTGGGTACCACTGACCAGATGTTGGGTTGTAATTATAGTTGTTATTTTCTTTCCAAATCTTACCTAATTGACTCCCATCAATATATACACGATTATCCCTTTCAATACCAGCTTCTTTAGCTATATACTTCAACCCACCACTTTGTAGACTAGAATTTAATGCCATCGCTTGTCTAACTCTATGGTATGTATCCATAATATTATAACCCCACATAGTTGTTTGGTTATATTCTTCTGTTTCAGCTCCCAACTTCAAAGTAGAGGGTTTTCTATAACACCCTACTAATGGGTGTTTTGTTTTTATTATTTCATTTTCTATGTTGATAGAAGTTACCCTACCAGTTTTCTTAGATTTTTTTATCTTACTCTCTGAAATACCTAAAATTTCCATTCTACGAAAAATATAGTTCCAGTCAAAATTCTCTGAGTTGTAACCAATGATAATGGTGGGTTGTATTTCATGTATAATTTCGAAAAATTTTTCATACATTATTTTTTCATACTCTTCCTTATAATCACCATTATTATCGTATGCTGTAAGTATTTTCTGAAAACCTCTATTATCTTTAATACCAATCATAAAAGAATGACCAGTTTCTGGTGTTAAACTAGTGGTTTCAATATCGAAAGTTAATTTATGTACTTCCGTGTAGTCCTCATATCCCTTAAAGAGTCTCTTACCAGTTTGAATCATGAATTGTTCTACTGGTGATAGAATTTGAACTAAGTTTCTTTCTCTATCCCATGGGTTAATACCACCCCTTTTAAGGAAATCAACCAAATTTCTATAAGTACCAGTAGTTTTTACTATATATTTATAACCATCTTCCAATCTTTCATTATCACCAGTTTCTAATTTTTCAGTATATATACCAAACTTTTTAGCATACTCTGTTATTTTATCTAAATCATCATCATAGAAACCACTACCCCTTAAAGATTTGGTCCAGCAAAATGGTGTGAATTTTTGTGTTTTTATTTTTTTACCCTTTTTAGGGTCATCTATAACAATATAAACTCTATTTGTTTCATCAACTGACCAATCACCTGTTTGGTTTAGTTCTATAGATGTGATGTATTTTTCATCATCATGACCCTCTAAGAATTTTTTAATATCTTCGGGTGTTGCTTGTTCTATTTCTTTTTTACTCATACTTTTTGATTTTTTGGACGGGTTTAATCTTAACCACTCGTATTGTTTGATTTTAATTATAGATAAAATAAGATTCATAGTAAAGACGCATATTTAGAAAGATTAATAAATGTGGTGCATATTTATAAGAAAAAACAATAATGAGTTTAATTATATCTGATTCTGAAAGAGAAAAATTGTTTAGACAAGTAAAACACCGATTAGGAGCACCAATAAGAAAAGTTGAGTTAGAAGATGAGATGTTGGAAACACTATTAGAGATTTCCATCGAAGATCACTCTTCTTATATTAATGAGTGGTTGATAGAATCACAGTGGACTTCTTTATATGGTAAAGACTTAACAACAACTGATTTAACCAAGGCATTAACTGTTAGGGAAATGTCTTATGAAGATTCTTTTACCTACGCTTACTCTAAAATTGTTGGTTTACAAGCGAGGGGACCGTGGGAACTTAAAAAAGATTATGTTACAGTAAAAGCTGGGCAACAAGTTTATGAAATACCAGCTGGTCGTGAAATAAACGAAGTCCTATGGATAACTCCACCAACGATTGACCACGCACTCTACGCTTCTTATGGTTTTGGAGATGCTGGATTTGGTGGTGGGTTTGGTCAACTACCCTTCGCTGGAGGTGGAGGTGGTATGGGTTATGGTGGATTCTTTTTAGGTTCTTCATATGATATACTAAGTAGAGATGCTGATTACAGTCTTAAACAAAGAATTATTTCTGGTGATTTAATTTATAAAATAACAGCTGGAGCAAACGGTACTAAATTATTACATTTAATACCACCTCCAGGTTCAAGAATAATTTTTGGTAATATAGGTGGGGGTAGAAATGGTATGGACGTTACGGGCAGTAAGGTTTGGTATCATTATTACGAAACTAAGGATGATGAAGATAGAAAAAGATGTCTTAATGATAATAAAGATATTGTTAAACTACCTTCAGATGTACCAATAGACGTTGTTGATTTTGATGAACTAAATACACCATCTAAACAGTGGGTTAGAGATTACTTTACCGCTATGTGTAAAGAAACTCTAGGTAGAGTTAGGGGTAAATTTGGTGGTTCTTTAGGTGTAACTGATGCGGATGTTACTATGGATTATGATTCATTACTAAATGAGTCTAAAGAAGATAAGGATAAACTTTGGGAAAGACTAAAGGAGAGATTAGAAAGACTAAGACCAGACAAGATGTTAGAAAGAAAAGCATTAGAGGCAGAAAACTTAAACAAGTCATTACAATTTAGACCATTGGGTCACCATTGGAACGTTATTTAATTATGTCAGGAATTTTTAATACAAGACCTAGGTTTCAAGATAGAGATATGAAACAAATGAGTGGTGACACTATGACACTTTCTGGTGACACCATAATTACAGGTAATTTAGCGTATAATAATAATGTGACTATAGGTCATGTTTTAACAGCTATAGACAATGATGGTAATGTAAGTTGGGCATCAGTGTCAGCGGTCACACCAGGTATGTTTTGGACTTCTGGTTCAACTAATTTAGAAAATATAATATCTAGTAATGTTACAAGTGTTGATGCTACTGGTCAATATGCAGTAGCTTGGGGTGATAGTAATTTAGCAAGTGGTTACGCTTCAACATCTATGGGGACTAGTAATGTAGCTTCTGGTGTTACTTCTACTTCTATGGGTAGAACAACAGTTGCTGGTGGAGCTTCTTCCTTAGCTCATGGTAGGACTACCAAAGCTTATGGATCTCAATCTCATGCTGAAGGTCTGAATACAATAGCCAGTGGTGAAGCCTCTCACGCGGAAGGTTCTGGTACTGAAGCTAATTCTGAATGGTCACACGCTGAAGGTCAGAACACAATAGCTAATGCTGAAGCAGCACACGCTGAGGGTATAAACACCATTGCCTTTAATACGTATTCTCACGCTGAAGGTGATAGTACTGTGGCTAGTGGTGGGACTTCACACGCAGAAGGTAATGGTTCTATTGCGGCTGGTGAGGCATCACATAGTGAGGGTCTTTTAAGTGTGGCATCTGGTGATTACGCACACTCAGAGGGGAGTGGTACTTTAGCTAGTGGTGTTAGTTCACACGCTGAAGGTACTACTACTACGGCTAGTGGACAAGGAGCGCATAGTGAAGGTACATTAACTTTCGCTACAGCTAGTTATTGTCACGCGGAAGGTATAGCTACAAGTGCTACTACTAACTACTCACATTCAGAGGGTATAACCACTTTATCTAGTGGTGAATCTTCTCACGCAGAAGGAGATGGTACTGTATCAGCTGGTCAAGCTTCTCACGCAGAAGGTGTAGATACTACAACCAATTCAAATTATTCTCACTCAGAAGGAGACGGTACTGAAACTAATGGTTTAGGTTCTCACGCAGAAGGACTTTCTACTGTAACCTATGGTAATTACGCACACTCTGAAGGTAGTGGTACTATGGCGGGTATAAGTAGTACTGTTGGTATAGCTTCTCACGCGAGTGGTTTAGGTACTATAGCTTATGAAGACTATCAAACCGTTATGGGTAGATATAATACGACTGGTAATACAAATCAGTACCTAGTTGTGGGTAGAGGTACTTCTTCAGCGGCTAGAGCTAACGCTTTTAGAGTAGATTCAGCTGGTGAGATATACGGAGCGGGAGCTACTTACAATTCTGGGGCTGATTACGCTGAATACTTTGAATCGACAGATGGTTCTTCAATTCCTTTTGGGACAGTTGTTGAATTAGATAATGGAAAAATTAAAGAATGTGTTGACCCAAATAACGCTATTGGTGTTGTTTCTTCTAAACCTTCAATCGTTGGTAATTGTGAAGATGGTACTTCGGATGAGTGGGTTGGTAAATATATAAAGGACGTTTGGGGTAATTACATATATGAAGATTACGAGTATGATGTTGATGTATACGTTGGAGAAAGTGGGGAAGAGGTATTCGTAACAAAAGAGGGTAAAAGAAGGGTTTTAAATAAAGAATTCGACCCCTCAACACCTTACCAATCAAGAAAAGAAAGAGATGAGTGGAATGTTGTTGGTTTGTTAGGACAAATAAGAATTTTAAAAAATCAACAGATACCATCTAGGTGGATAAAAATTAAAGATATTAACAATGATATAGCTATTTATCTTGTTAGATAAAAAAATGATATGGGTATAAGTAGTTACTATTTTAAAAATTTAGAAGGTAGAATAATACATAATAATTATTGGGACGCACATATAACGTCTGATAATCAAGGTAGGGATTTAAATTACGCTACTAGTAAAAAGAATATTTCTAACAAACAGGTTGTAACAAACAATTTAGTTCTTTGGTTAGATGTTAATAATACTGGTACCACTACTAATGGTGATTCACTCACATCTTTAGTTACATGGGATGAGGCAATAATCAAACCTTGTTCTGGTTTTACTACTTGTGATTTTGGTTTAACTGGTGTTGATAATGGTAGGTATGATAAATTATCTGGTATTACCGTTAGTTTTACTACGGCTGACACTAAAGTTATCCTATATCCTGTAACTGGATACACCGTTAATGATTCTACTTCTATTGGTACTAAAGGGAAATACGATTACCCATGGTCTTATATAACCAATACTACTACCAATCAAAATTCTGGTACTTATTGTACTGAAAAAGATGATTCTGGTAAAACTTGTAATGTCGGTGATGTTATTTGTTTAGATGGTGGTTTTTATCAAGGATTTTTTAAATTAGATTTTGAAGATCCTAACCCTATTGAAGTTACCGCTACCACCATTGAGTGTGATAAGGAGGTGGTTGTTAATGAATATGTTGAGGTCGATCCAAACGCCACAAAATATGATTTAATACCAACCAACTTTAATATATCTAACAATGATTGTAGTACTGGTACTGGTGGGTGGTCCATGGAGACTTGGATAAAATGGGATAATAGTTCTTGTTCTGGTTTGACCACAAATAGTTTGAATGATAATTTTTCGGGTAATACAGGCTTTTTCTTTTATATTGGTACTAGAGCAGAGAATAAATTTAGAAATGTTTTTTCTGGTGAAACAGGTTTATATACTTGTGATGGTATAATACCACTATCACCAGATGGTAAAGAACCTATTATATCTAATGAGGGTCAAGATTGGTTTAGTTTAAGTAATTACAACTTTATAGACCGTGGATGTTGTAACCCTTGTACTGGTAGTACTGTTACAGCTACTACAGCTACAACTTATTGTGATGAACTATCTGAAAACGCTTTAGGGCTTAGAATAAAACCAGATGGTCGTATCGGTTATAGAAAACTGACTGTTTCTGGTTATGAGTATTGGTGTGATGATGATGGGAATGAAATAGATGGTTGTTTATTAGATAAAAACGGTAATATAACTGGTTCAACAAATGGTGATTGTTCTTACGATAGTAATGGTAATAAAAGTTTTTTTATGACTGGTACTACAATGGAAGAGGGTTATTCTAAATATCCTGTTATATTAAGTGGTGATAACTGGACACATATTACTGTTACTTGGAGTCAAAATAGTATTAAAAACAATTTACCAGCGGGAACCTTGAAGTTTTGGGTTAATGGTAGAATGGTTTATAAAGTAGATAATTTTATAGGTTTACAATTAAGAGCTTTAAATGAATATAGTTCTAAACAATTGGGTGTACCCTACAACATTTCTTGGGGTGGTGGTTCCCAAGGTTTATTAGAATCACAAACATTTGGAGGTCCAGACCCAAAAGACCAAAATTTGGATATAGCTAAATATTTTGCTGGTACTTTTGATGGTGAATTATCACAATTGAGGTTTTATCAAAAACCCCTAGATTTACTAGAGATTCGGAACAACTTGTATGTAGATTCTAATAGGTATTGTGTTAGGGAAACTTTCGGTGGTAGTTTAATAGTACAACCAGCTTTAGTAACTTATGGTGGTGTTTGTGTAGATGGCCAATTAATAACTAGTGATACCTTGGGTATTAGTGTTGATTTAAAAGCCATTGTGGGTCCTGGTTCTATTAATGTAGAATATGTTGCAGAATTAAATAAAACACTATCAGAAGACTTTATCTACAACTTCGATTGTTTATTCGGTGTTGTCAGTGGTAGTCCTATCACATCTACTAATTGTGAGATAACCATACCAAAAGGTAGTATATCTGGTACTACTAGTATTGTGATAGATGAAGATTATAATAGAATTACAGATGAGTACCGTATTACAAAAGCACAACACACATCACTAGCGAAATTAAAAGTAGTTAGAGAAGACTCCATTACTTATCTAGAACCACCTCAACCTAGAACTATAGTAGGTTGTACAGATTCAGAGGCTACTAATTACAACCCATTAGCAACATTAGATGATGGTTCTTGTAATTATGTAACTATACAAGGTTGTACCGACTCTGAAGCTAATAATTATAACCCTAACGCAACAGTAGATGATGGTTCTTGTACTTACGACCCAGAACCACCAGTATTAAACAAAATATACTACGGTAAATTACTTGATCCTACTTTCAATCAGGATTCCCTAAATAATTTAACAATTAAAAATAGTTTACAATCGGTTAGTACTTACATTGGTATCGGTGAGGGTAATGGTTATGGTTATATCTTAATACCAGAAGAAATGCAACAACCAACATTGTTTAGGAATAGTAATGAAGGTTGTGTTGGGTTTGCGATACCAATGATAGATATGGGGGATGTCTCTCTAACTTTAAATAATGATAGTGAGGAAACTATTTATAGAGTATACAGAACGTTTGTATCAACATATTCAGATATTGACGTTTGGTTATGTGGTTAATCTTAATTTAATATGAGTGATTTTAATTTAATAGGTGGTGTTGGTTTATTAGGGTATCTAAGTCCGATGGACACAAGAGATAGTTACGCGGTCGTAGACCCTGTATATGGTATAGACGGTCTAAGGAATGTTGGTACTGTAGGTGAATTAAACCTTATAACAGCTGAAAGAAGAAGAGCTGGTATGATTGTAGGGGTCAATGGTGGAGAAACTTATTACAAACTAAAAAATATTAGTAACTGGCTTTTCGATATATCTGATTGGGATGAACTAACTTTTAAACAGGATTACTCAGATAAAGAAGTACCCATAGGGGAAATAGATGGGGTTAACACTATTTTTTATTTATCTAACACACCAGAAAATAATAGTGAACACATCTACTTAAATGGACTATTACAAGATATAGGTGATGATGAAGATTATGTATTAGAGGATAATAAAATTGTTTTTAATGAAGCTCCTATGGCTAATACAAAGATAAGATGTAGTTATAGGTATAAAAATTTATAAAAATATGGTCTTTTTTATAAATTTAAGCTATTTATAGATGTAAACAGGACAATTAAATGGAAAAAGATAGTAAATACACAACATCAGACTTATATTTAACAGCTTATTTAAAACTAAAAGGGTTTAAAATGACTGTTGAAAAAACAAGGGGTAAAGCAAGTTTTATATTCGATAGAACAGAAGAGATAATGAAAGAAGTGGCTGATTATTTAAATGAATCGGGTTCATGTGAACCACTTTTATACGCAAACTCAATTAAAAACTTAAAAAATTTATTATATAATTTATAATTTTTTTTTAGGATCTTGGTCTTTTTCAATAAATACGCATATTTATATAAAAAGGACGAAGTAATATTGTCCAAATATTAATATCAAATATATAATATTTTCAATTTAAATTTATAAAAAATATCTAGTGGGTAGTTTTGTTTTAACTTCAGAAATACCCAATACGACTATTTTTATTTAAAATCAAAACTAAAATTATCGGTTTAATTTTTTCGTGCGAAAGAGCATAGAATTATAATTACATAAAAAAAAACAATTATGTTTAATAAAATAACATTTAATTCTGCTGATACTAGTACTTGGCCACAATTTATAATTGGTGGTCGTTATGATTCAAGTATAGACAAACCAAACTTAACTACTGATGGGAAGTATGGTGCTGGTTTAACTTGGGTTGGTATTAATGGACGTGATATATCTGTTTATGACTTTTATGGGCAAGTACCTAGATATGTTGATGACAATGGAGGCCATAAGAATGCTCAATTTGTGACCGCTGAAGACGAAGATAAATTTTGGGCAGAAGGTCAAATGAGTAGTTTTACCTTTGTTAATGGTAAGGGTGATACAACTACCTTTACTTTAAACTGGGGTGAACCTTTAGCAGATGGTGAAACTTTACCAGCAGAAGAAAATAATGACGAAGAAGAACCAAAAGAAGAACCAAAACCAATTGAAGGTGGAGGAGATGATCCAGCAGAACTTGAAGATGGTGAAAAACCAAAAGAAGGACCAGGTAAGGATGTTGAACTTGACAATGCTCCAACAACTGGTAGGGGTATGGAAACTTTCGTTAAAAATCTAAATGAGAAGTTGTCAGCGGCTTACCAAAAAGCTAATGAGCTAGAGTCTTTAATAAACAAACAAAGAGATATTCTAAAAAAGGCTAATTCATTTTCTGATGATTTTACAGCGAGAAAAGAAAATATACAAGTAGTTTTTGATGATATTGAAAGTAAGAGAAAGGCTGAAGTTGTGGAATTAACTGAAAAATTAGATACTGAATACTCTAAGGGTGTGGTGATAAATGAAAGGATGTCCATGAAGGTTGCAGACATAGACGCGAGAAAATTAGAATTAGATTCAGCTGGAGCTGGATTTGCGGAAGACTCTGAATATAAGTACTTAAAAGAAAGAACTGATAGAATGATGCTAGAGATAGATAGTGTAAAAAGTACTAGAGTAGTAGACGTTAAAGTAGAGAAAAAATCTATTTTAGAAGAAGCTAAAGTAGAGAAACAAGTTATAGCTAGAAACCCAATTCAAACTAAAGAAGAAGTACTTGAAAAAGAAACAGGTGGTATTTTCTCTACTTGGACTCAAGTTGAAGTAGTTGAAAACGTTGGTTTAATGGGACCAGATGGACAACCCGCTTTCTTAGCTGGAGGTTGGAAGATTGTACATATTGAACAACAACAGATTAACGATCTGTTAGGTGAAAAATATCAAATGTCAAAAATTCTGCAGGAAGGACAGGATGGAGGTATGATGAGTTATTTCCTTTATAGTAAGGATATGAATAATATCCACGTAGAAGATGGGAAGGGTATTGCTTCAACAACAATCGGTGTTGAATGGTCTGCAACTGAAGGTATTCTAAGTACAAGTGACTTAGCAGAAGCGGGAATGACTATGGAATTCCGTGATGTATTAAGTGACTTAGGTAAAATCAAATTTATAGAGAAGTTGGCACTTGTTCAACCAGATTTAGGGACAAATCCCACTCAAAATGATGCTTGGTCTGGAGTAATCGAGGGTATTAAACTTACTCCCTCAGAAGCAGGAACAGGATATAACACAGGAAAATTTCTTGGTGAAGAATAAAAAAAAATAAATCATGAGTGAAAAAGAAAAACAAAATATAAATGTTGAGGTTCCTAATTTTGAATTCGATTTGGGGAGAGGTGATAAATACGATGCATTTGAACCAGGTGATTCCCAAAACAAAAAGCAATCTATAACAAAGATGAAAGACTCGGAACTTAAAGTTTATTTGGAGGAAACTAACGAAAGAATGAGTGACCTACTTAAAGATACCAGAGAACTAGAAGATTCACAAAGAAAACAACAAGTCTTAGTTAAACAAATAGAAGAAGTGGATAGAAAAAACAAAGAAGTGGCAGACAGATTGGATAACAAAATGGAAGCTGAGATATCTACTGAGTCTTTGAAGATAAGGGAATTAACTACTGAGTTAGATAGTTTAGATACTGATCTAAATGATAAAAGAACGACCACTAAAGAACTTTTTACTCCAGAACTTGGTGCGGAGGTGCATTTTGTGGATAGTGAAGAAGGCCAAAAGTTATTGGAGAAAATGACTATTGGGAGTATTAAGAGTAATTACCTAAAAATAAAATCTGACATAGATGAGTTGTTGGGGAACAGAGGGGTTTTGTCTGTT
>Ga0233415_10000388_pt1 | contig 21288 bp, 35 predicted proteins | sample Na_anoxic_12_MG_FD_188631 | JGI IMG/M metagenome (GOLD analysis project Ga0233415, IMG submission 188631) | Seawater microbial communities from Saanich Inlet, British Columbia, Canada - Na_anoxic_12_MG | ecosystem: Environmental > Aquatic > Marine > Inlet | place: Canada: British Columbia... | reverse complement strand
TTTTCCTTTGCTCTTGTTCCGTTGGTTTCATTTTCATTAAAGTAAACCAATGTGCAACCTTTGACTTATTCTCCTTTGTGGAGTTTAAAGTTTGATTGCACAAAAGTGTTGGATTATCTTATTTTTTTGATAATCTCTTAAATTTATTTATTTCAACTCTTTGTTTCTTATTTATTCCTAATAAATAATCTGCAACCTTTGATTCACTATTTGTTCCAACTTTCTTTCCTCCAACTTTTATAGAATATTTATATTTCGCCATTGTTATTTCATTCCTCCCTTTTGATTGTGTTTAATCATTACTTTTAAAGGAAGTTAAAGTTTAAATATTTTTGTAAAGTGTTGGATTATCTTTATTTTTTTAGAAATATCTTACCACAAGATTCAGCACCCTTCTTTGTTCTATGATATGATTTTGTATATTCTGTTCCACTACTTTTATTACCAACTCTTAATTTATATTTTCTTCTTTTGTCAGAAGAACCACTTGGTTCTATTTTAATATATTTATAAGCCATTTTTTATTTCATTCCTCCCTTTTGATTGTGTTTTATCATTACTTTTAAAGGAAGTTAAAGTTTAAATATTTTTGTAAAGGTACCAAACAAACACCTCCTAGTTTGTTTAGTAATTACACGTACTAAAAACGGGCGTCTTTAACTTACCCTTATTAGTGTGTAGAAATACGTTTTTTAAGACCCCCCCTTCTTTTACGGGGTACTTTATCTGAACCACGCTTTCCAACTCCTACAGCTTTTCTTAATCCTTCTTTAGTTCTTTCAGAGATTATATTTCTCTCATATTCTGCGAAAGCTCCCATAATCTGTAATTGTAATGTTCCACTGGCAGTTGTTGTATCTATGTTTTGAGTTGCTGCAATAAAATGAACTCCTTTTCTTTTAAATTCGTCTATTAGAGAAAGTAAGTGCTGTAAGCTTCTACCTAATCTATCTAGCTTAGTTACTAATACTGCATCAAACTTAAAGTGTCTCAAATCCTCTAATAACTTATTAAATGAAGGTCTTGATTCTTTAGTTCCAGAAATAACATCTTTGTATACTTTGTAAACAGAATGTCCACTTCTCTTACAATATTCTCTACAAATGTCTTCCTGCTTATCTGCGTGTTGTTCTTCCGTGGAAACACGGCAATAGATTGCTGCTTTCATATATATTTCACACACAAAGAATATTTAAATCTTTATATGACCTGGAATTATTCTTTTAATGTCCTCTATTCTTTTTTTATCTTTATTTTCAAGATCTTTTTTTAAACTATAAACATTTACTTTTGGTAAAGCTTTTGATAATCTTCTATATCCTTCTTCGGTTAGTTCTTTCTTTTTTTCTTTTTCTATTTCTTTTCTTAACTTTTCATTTTCTTCTGAAGATGAAGTTATTATCCTAATGGCTTTTAAGTGATTTTTATTTATTTTAATATCATTATCTTCAAATATCTTAAGAAAGAATTCTGCTAGGTCTCTAAACCAACCAGAAAGTATATCCTCATTCCTAGTTTTTTCATCTACTATTCTCTTAAAAATTTCACCATACCATTCCTTTAGTATTTCTCTTTGCTCCTCATTATTTCTTTTATTATCTCTTATAGATTTCTTTCTTATTTTTTCAGATACTTCTTCTAAAATAATCTTTTTTATTTCTAGAGGATTTATTTCTTTTATTTCATTTTCTATTTCTTTAAATTCATAGATCTTATCATTTAGAATCTTTTGATTTTCTTTTAATATAGCTTTCATATTAGAAAGCTCATTTTTTAAAAAAGAAATCTCATCATTATTCTCCCTTATCTTTAGTTGTAAATATCCTTCTGAACTCATATTAATCACACGCACAATTAGTATTTAAATCTTTATATAACCATAACCTAACCCAACAAAACTCAACGGAACCTAACTTAACTCAACCCAACACACCCCAACTAAGTCTTGCTTTGTCGCATGTTATTATTATAGTGTGTGTTTTATTTAAATCTTTATATTAACTTAGGTAACCTTAGTGCAATGTCCATCTATTATATAACAGTACCTTGCACTAAGGTTAGGTTAGTGAACACTACTAAGTTAAATTAAATATAAGTCATGTATTAGATATTGGGGCCATATAGGTAAAATCCTTAGTAAAATATCAGTTTTTTGAGTCCATGAAATCTTTATAACTCCAATCCTTCTCCCAAGCTGCTTTAATATGAACACTAACAGATTTATCACTCATTCCAAGATCTTTTGATACTAAAATATTGGTATTTGGTGCGTCTATGTACTTAGCTTGTAGTTTAAGCACGTCCTCCTGCTTTTTAGTAAGCATTTTACGTCCATCATGCACTCTAGCACCATTAACCTTTGTTTTCTCTAGCTCCTCTGTGAAATCACTAGTTAAATTGTGCAAGAACTCCTCTTTCTTATGTTCATAGGCATCTATAAGGTATTTACTAGGCATAGAATAGCACATGACCCCTAAAGTTCCAACTTCTCCGTACAAATTTGTATATTTTGGGTGGTGACGATAAACTTTACCACTAGATTGTGCAATTTGAAGGAACATTGGACTACATTTGTTTATCTTCCTGCTTTTATCTACACCTTTACTCTCTCCATAGTAATGGAGTAGCATTCTAGCTTGTTTATTCAACATAGATAAGTAAGGAAGGTTCATAAACAATGCAATATTCATTGAACGGAAAGATTGTAGAACATAAGTGAACATTTTACTAACTTTCGTTTGGAAATCTAACGAACCTAGGTTTGCGCCCGCCTCTTCAAAGATAATTATCTCTCCTCGTCGTAATTTTCCACTAGAAATTAGTTTTATTACTTCTGGAATACTAAAACAAATATTTTCTTCTGGAAATTTCTCATTAAAATGGTAATGATACCAAAGTTCTGCCTTTCTTAAATCTCTATAACTTTTTCCAGAACCAGTTGCTCCTAATTCTGCAGATAATACATTTTTATTCTGATTAATTAATCTATTGTGTAACCACCTAAGAAAAAAGTAACCTTCTGCATTACTTTTCATTTTAATTAAACCCATCTTTACTTATAATCTATTTCTGTTGCTTCAAAATTACTTGTATCATCACCAGAACTCTTTTTAGTTGAAATATATGCGACTTCCATTAACTTTTCAAAGATTAATTCATATATTTCAACTTGTTCTTCTACTAATTGATTGTGATAATGTAATCCTTTACTTAAATTATTCTTTCTCCACATTATTCCTTCCTTTATTCTTGTTTCTCTAATACTCTTTGGACATTCTGCCCAATCCTTAGCTTCTAACATTAACATTTCTTCTTTTATTGAATTTAGTTTATATTTTAGTTTAGATATTTCTTCTCCAAGTTCTTTTATTTCATTTCTAACATTGGTTCTAGGATTTTTTGGAGAATATACTGGTTTTAATAATTTATCAAACGCTTTTATTGATCCAATATATTCTAATCTTGTATCTGGAACATAAGAACGAGTAATGTTTCCAAACCTATCTACCTTTTCATTAGTATAACCTTTAACTAATTCCTTTGAAGCTAATCTTAAACATCTTTCAGAAGTTATTAACATTAAATAGCTATGAGAAAACTGTTGCTCTTTATTAAAAGAACCTGCAGTATTCTCTGGTTCAATTATTGTTGTTCCGTCGTCTTCAAATTCCACTTTTAACCTCCAAATAATCTCTTAATTGGATTAGAGTTTTGTTTAGAAAAGTTTGGGTTTCTATTTTCACTCACGTGCATACTTTGTCTTAAACTTCTACGCTCTTGTCCGTTCCATGCACGATTATAAGCAGAATTTATTGTGTCTTGTATTTGCCTATGCAAACTTTCATAACCTTTTAACTTTTCTTTCCTATAAATTTCTCTTATCTTTGAAAATTCTCTTTCAAGATTCATATTTTTTATAATCTCTTCCCTAATTTTATCCTCATCAAACTCTTTACTTAATAATTCTGCTTGAAATTTTCTATCTTGTAATAGATTTTTAATGTTCTCTTTTACTAGCAGATAACATTCCTCTCTTGTTGGTTGTAAGAAGTATTTTTCATAACTCATAAAGAGTGCATCGTTAATTGAATTAGATAAGTCCGCCATTTTTTCATTGATTGTATCTTCCTTATAATTTGAGAGAATTGTATTCTTATTTAAATAAGATCTAAGAAAGTTCATTACAAATTCTACTCCTAAGTCAGATAAAATCCTTATATCTTTTGTATTGTTAGTTACAATCCAAGAAGTACTACCATCATTATTTTCTACTCTTTGTTCTCCTTTTAATAGATGGTAAAGTTCACCTAACTGTTCTGAAAAATCTAATTGTTCTCTTATCATTCCTCCATCATTATTAGAAAGCAAACCATCTTTTTGGATTGTATCTAATTGCTCACGATCCATCTGTTGTTGTAAGGTGTTCAGATACTCTTGGTATTTTTCGTTTTGATCTGGATTATTTTCTACCATTGTGATTTTAATAACTCACAACAATTTTTAAAGTTTTATGTTTCATGTGTGTGTGCGAATTGTAATTATATAATGGTTAAGAAATTATATAAAGAAGATACAGTTCTACTTTTTATGAACGAACAAAACCTTCTACTAAAGAAAGCTACTTACTTAATGAATAAAAGGGTCATGTGTCATATTAAAACTAATAAAAGTATATTCTACAATGGACACATTAGATCAATAGATTTTCCAGAAGTTTTAATCTTTGAGGATAGATTTTTAGGTGAGCTACCTATTTATTTTGAGGAGATAGAAAGCATACAACCTTACAAGGTTAGGAAGGTTGGGGAATGAAAGAGTGTATTGATTGTGGAAAAGAATGTTCAGGTGAAAGATGTATGGAATGTTTCAAGAAAACTAAAATATTTTGTTTTGATGGTTTAGAGTTTGCGAGTAAAAAGGAATTAGACATTATAATAAAACAAAAAATAAAACTTGCACCAAAAAATATTGAATTTGTTGATGAACTTCTTTTAAGAATTGTTAACAATCTTCATCCTGTTTGGAAAAATAGTTCTTTGAAATGTAAAAAATTTAAGTTTCTTACTTGGGAAAAACAAATTGGAGATTTTGCTTACGCTAGAGATATTTATCGTGGAAATTTCCTAGTTGTCGGATTTTTTCAAGATGAAGAAATGAGTTTTTGGGAACCTGTAACGCTTTATCCCCATAAAAAAGAAAATCAAAGTGTTAAACATAAATTAAATTTAATTTTGAGAGAAGAATGGTCAAGAAGTGCTAGAAAAAGAGATGATAAAACTATTTGTGAAAATTGTAAAAAACATCATTCTTTTGTTCAATTACATCACAAAAATATATCTTTTAAAGAAATCGCTGAAAAATGTATTGATCTATTTACTGAAAAAGAATTAGAAACTGGAATAGTTTTAGATAGAAAAAATCATCCTGCTGTTTTGAAAATGAATGAATTACATTTAAATGTTAAATATAAATGGCTTTGCCCTAAATGTCATAAAGAGGAACATAAAAATGGATATTAAATTTAAAATAAACCAATTTGAAAAGTTCTATCATTTTCTAACTAAGAATTCTCCGGAAGGATATATACCTTGGTTCTTTCCGTGTGATAAGGAAGGAAAGAACCCCTCTCCTTCTGCAATTCTAAAGATTGATCCTTCAAGTAGGGGTTCATGGCATCACGTGTCTGCAAGATTATCTAAAGAACAATGTATTGAACATATAAAGCAAGGGTATAATTTAGGGATTTCTGCGAGAGAAGGAGATAAATTAATCATTGGAGATATAGATGAACCAGAATATATGAATCAGTTACCTGAAGATACTTTAACTTCTACAAGCAGAAAGAGATGTGGAGGTCATTTCTTTGGTTGGGATAAAGATGGTAGTGCTAAAATTAATCTCCCTACTGAATATGGAGAATTAAGAAGTAATAATCAATATGTTTTATCTCCTGGGAGTTATGTTCCTTTTAATTTAGAAAATGAAAAGGATAAAAAAGCATTTGATAAACTTCCTGAAGAAGCAAGAGAAGATAAATTACTTGGATATTATACTGTTGAAGGAGCAACCTATCCAAAAGAGTTTTCTTTTGACGATCTACCTAAGTTTTTTAAAGATAAAGAATCAGAAAATATTGAAGAACAAGTTGTAATAAAAGATAAAGATTTCATTCCTACCGAAGGTAAATATTCTGAATTATTTAGATTAAAGGTTTCTGATATTGTAGGATTAATTCCTGCTAATAAAAGAACCGGACATCCTTTACATGAATCAGATACTGATGCTAATTTTTCTTTAAGTAAAGATGGAACTCTTGGACATTGCTGGAGACATCTTGTTTCTTTAAATGCTGTTCAATATTTATGTACTAAAGTAGGATATAGAACCTGCGGAGATTGTGGAACACCACATAAGGGTAGAGGACTTTCTAAGATTAAGGGAGATAAAGAAGCTTTGAAAGTTGCATATGATGAAGCAGTTAAAATGGGATTGATTAAAGATGTAAAAGTAAAAAGAACCATAAGTAATTACCTAAGTAAAGAAGATTTAGCTAAAGAAATCTGGAAAGTTCAACCGTACTTCTATGACAAAGCTAGAATTTGGTGGTTATGGGATAACCAGGATAGAAGGTGGGAGAGAGTGGACGACAAAGATATTCTTAACATGGTTTCGGATAATTCAGAAGCTAATACAGTTAATTCAAGGGAGAAGAATGAGATAATTGAATCAATGCAGCAGTATGGTAGAAGGAAAGTCCCTAAGAAAGTTAAACCAACGTGGATACAATTCAAGTCTATGATAGTCGATATTCAAACAGGAGAAGAATTTCTGGCTAGTCCAGAATATTTCTCAACTAATCCTATTCCATTTGAATTGGATACAGAAAGATTTGTTAATACTCCAACAATAGATAAAATATTTGAGGAATGGGTTGGTAAAGATTATGTTCAAACATTGTATGAAATAATATCTTATTGTTTAATTCCTTCTTATCCTTTACATAGAATTTTTTGTTTTATTGGTGCAGGTTTAAATGGAAAGAGTAAATTCTTAGAGTTATTAAGGAAGTTTATAGGAGAATATAATTGCTGTTCAACAGAGTTAGACGTTCTATTAAACTCAAGATTTGAAGTTACTAGGTTATATAAGAAGTTGGTATGTCAAATGGGAGAGACTAACTTTAGTGAAATGAGTAAAACTTCTATGTTGAAAAAATTATCTGGGGGGGATTTAATTGGTTTTGAATATAAAGGAAAGGATCTATTGGAAGATATTAACTATGCTAAGATTCTAATCTCAACTAATACTTTACCTGCAACAACAGATAAGACTATAGGTTTCTATAGAAGATGGTTAATTGTTGACTTCCCTAACCAATTCTCAGAGAAGAAAGATATACTTGGAGACATACCAGAAGAAGAATATAATTGTCTTGCAGTTAAATGTTTGGGAATATTAAAAGACTTATTAGAAGTTAGAGAGTTTCATAAAGAAGGTAGTGTTGAAGATAGGATTAAGAAGTATGAAGAAAAGTCTAATCCTTTAGACAAGTTCATTTCAGAATTTTATAGTGTTGCAGACCCAAACGCATTTGTTACCAAGAATAATTTCTTCAATGAACTAAACAAGTGGTTGAAAGCAAATCGGTTTAGGGAAATTACAGACCAAGCTCTAGGAAAACAAATGGTAGAGAAAGGATTTGAGAATACTAAAGGATATATGGACTGGTGGGAAAATGGAAATTGCTCCAGAAAACAGGTAAGGATTTGGAAGGGAATTAAAGAAAAGGGGGTTAATTCACCGTAAGACAGATAAGACCATAAATACAGGTCTTCCCACTCCATTTCTCACGTAGGGAAAATGAGTAGAGACTGGGTGTCTTTTCAGTCTTTCCCTGTCTTATTCCCCGGTTTCCACAAGAAATAGAGGTTAAAAATAACAAAATGACACAACAAGAAGTAATGAATTTACTAAAAAACAACCCAAAAGAATGGTTTACTACCAACCAAATGGGATTGGTATTAGGTTTACACAGACACAGAGTACACCGTGCAATAAAGTCAATGTTAAAATACAACGAAGTAGTATTAAAAATAGAGAACAGAGAGTGCCGTTCAACTCATTTGTACAAGTTGAACTGGAGAAAGAAGTACATATAATCATATTCAAGTAGAGGAAAATCAGATAGATCACACCAATAGGTAAAGCCAATTCAACCTCGGACTGAACCGAAACGATTTATTTGTAGAGTGTGGAGTTTCTTTTTAATATCACCATCAACTCTTTTTGACTCACTCGTTTCCTCTACTTGATCCAATACAATGACCAAAAGAACATACACTTGTGAACACATACACCTCGAAGTTTCTGGGTGTAGACAAGAAGTGTTCTGTAGGTTATGTAAAACATTCCTCTTCTCTTTAGAAGAAATAGAACGAGAGGAAATGAAACTCAATAAAAATGAAACAAAAAAGGCAGAGACCAAGATTAAGAAGACCATGCGACAGGTGCGGAAAAAAGTTCCTACCAGACGGTAAGTTCACTAAGTACTGCATAAGTTGTAATAAGTCAGGTTGTTACTGGAGAGAGAGAATAAACATATAAACCGAAACATATATAAAGATTGTGTGTGTGTAATAATTAAGGAGGAAACAAACAATGAACAAAAACCCAACAAGACCAAAAGGAAAGTTAATGGATAACTTAATGTCTAAGACATTTAACCCATTATACAAGACAGATCTAGAGAAGTACCGAGAGAAACAGAAGAAGATAACAAAGGAGATATTTGAAGAATGACCACACTAACACTCATACTATTAATTGGATTGGGATTAGTAATTGTCTTTGTTCCAGTTAGGAAAATTATAAAAGAGATTAAAGAAAGTGAAAACTAAAAAATATAAATGTCCAAATTGTAAGAGGATTACAGAGAAAGTTCTAAACATAATCATGGTTATATGTCCTTGTGGTTACCAAATGGAGGAGATCAAGAATGACACCAGACTATAAGGAACTAGCAGCAGAACAAGAACTAAAGATTAGATCTATAAAAGAAATGCTAAAGGAAGTAATGAAATACATTAACAAAGATATTTATTCTGCTAAGTCAGGGAAGGTGAAATTAAAATGAACAGCGAAGAAACACTAATCTGGGATGAGATATATATCCTGAAGAAAACAGTTGGAGAATTAGATAAGAAGATCGAGAATATTTTAATTGGAATGAAAGAATTAACATTTAAGGAAAAGTGAAGATGAATAAATATAAATCAAAAACTGCGAATTGAGTTTTAATAAACTGCCCTTCGCTTTGGGTATCGTGTAAAAAACTACAGCCATGCTAAACGCTGTATAGCCCAAAATAGCTGACACCCCAGTCATAAACGGGGAATGAGAGAGTGCTATCAGCAATGTGCTGGTCCTCTCTCTTTCATAATCAAAATGAAACAAATAAACTACAAAGAAACAATGGAAGAATGTCTAAAAGAAGTTAGAGCAATCAAAGAACAACTAAAGTTAGTCTTACAAGGAATTAATGAATTTGAAAAAACACATAAATCAAAAGACATGAAAAGTGAATCCTATAAGAAAGGGAAAGAAGCACTAAGTAAATTAAGGAGTCGTAACTAAGATGAAAATACAAGAAGCATTAAGAAAATCAGATAGAATCAAAAGAGAACATTGGGGAAAGTTCCATATAATTAAAACCTGGAGCAATCAATTCTTAGGTTCTAATGATAAACTATTTAATTTAAAACCTAAAGCTATTCTTGCAACAGATTGGATTCCTTATGTTCCAATACAGAAGATTAACTTAATCCAGATAACTGCTGTCCAATGTTGTAAATGTCTTAAAGTAATAGGAATGGATTATAATAATAGAAAAAGGATTAAAGATGTTTGGTGTATGGAATGTTCAATAGAAAATAATAGGAATGCCTATATGTTCGCTTAGCCGTAATAATAAAATGATAAGAATAATAACAATACCTTTCTCAGGTATGAAAGAAGAGACTATGGAAAGAATAGCGGAAGACATGAATCTTCCTTATGCCTACGACATTATTGAAATGGATGGGAGTATTTATGAAAACTTGGTAAAAAGAAATTCGCAGAAACTATCTTCTACGGAGGAAAAAGAACAATGACAAGAATGTATCCAATATTCACAGATGGAAAAGATTTCTATCATTCAGAAGATATTTATCCAAGTGGATGTAGATTTGCTTATTTTTCAGAATTAAAATTAAATCAATGGAAGAAGAAGGAAAAAAAAGAAATAGAAGGAAAAGCAAAAAAGGTTTTCAAATCTTGGGAAAAGAATTCGCCAACCAAGACAAGTACGGAGAATAAGAGATGATAACAATAAATAAAGAACATTGGAAGATTGAGATAATAAAGAATCTTATGAAAGATATGGACGAAGGAATAAAATCTACAATCACTAGGGGAGAGAAACATGATGCTGAAAGAACAATAAGATTTTATCAACTAGGAAGAGAATTTGAAAGGTCACAAAAAGAACAAAAGGAGAACACAAATGGAAAATGAAATCAGATACTTCAGTATGTTCACGGGGGTCGGAGGATTTGAACTCGGACTTGAAAGAGCCAATGATAGATTATGCAGTAAAATCAACCAAGAAAGATTTCAGAGTAATAAGCAAGAAGGGAATAGCTCCGAGTGTTCAAGCGAGAAGCGATACCCACAAGGTTTTAGAGCAGTCGGATTCTCAGAAATTGATAAATACTCAAACGAACTCCTCAAAAATAAATGGCTCAACATCAAAAACTGGGGAGATTGTACAAAAATCAATCCACACGAACTACCAGACTTTGATATGCTCTGTGGAGGGTTTCCTTGCCAAGCATTCTCAATCGCTGGAAAACGGAGAGGTTTCTCAGATACCAGAGGAACATTGTTTTTTGACATTGCAAGAATTGTTAAAATTAAAAGACCTAAAATTGTGTTCCTTGAAAACGTCAAAGGTTTACTCAATCACGAACAAGGGAAAACTTTCAGAAAAATTATTCAAACGCTTTCAGAATTGGGGTATAATGTTCAATGGATGGTTCTTAACAGCAAATTTTTCGGAGTACCCCAGAACAGAGAGAGGGTTTTCATTATCGGAAATCTTAGAGGAGAATCCAGACCAGAAATATTACCTTTCAACGGAAATGTCGGAGAAATTAATATCAAAGTTGCAGGATACCTCAATAAAGACGGATGGGATAAAAGAAATGAATGTATCAGAAGAATCTATGATTCAAATGGATGTAGTCCAACAATTCCAACAGGGCAGGGGGGAGGAGTAATGCCAAAAGTTTTAGATGATTATAACCACAGAATTAAATCAGATGGTATTGTGGGTACTGTAAGACAGACATTTAATAATTCAAAAGAAGGGAATGGATGTAAAATAATAGAAGATATAAATATTCGTCGTTTAACCCCCCTAGAATGTGAAAGGTTGCAAGGATTCCCAGATAATTGGACTGCAGGGTTTTCAGACACTCAAAGATATAAGATGATGGGCAATGCAGTAACTGTTAATGTGATTAAAGCAATTGGAGAAAGATTATGTTCGCCAACCAAGACAACTACGGCAAGAGAACATATCACGAAGTCGGAGGGAAAGAAATGAAAATATTAATTGCCTGTGAAGAAAGCCAAGCAGTCTGTAAGGAATTTAGAAAATTGGGACACGAAGCATACTCTTGTGATATTTTACCTTGTAGTGGAGGACATCCAGAATGGCATCTTCAACAAGATATAACTCCATTACTTGAACAAGATTGGGATATGATTATTGCATTTCCTCCTTGTACACATTTAGCAGTAAGTGGAGCAAGACATTTCGCACAGAAGATTAAAGATGGGAGACAACAACAAGGTATAGATTTCTTTATGTTATTTGCTAATTGTAAATGTCCTAAAGTTGTAATTGAAAATCCTGTTGGAATAATGTCAACTAAATATAAGAAACCAAGCCAAATTATTCAACCCTGGCAATTTGGAGATGAAGCACAGAAGACTACTTGTTTATGGATAAAAGGATTACCAAATTTAGAACATACAAAGATTGTATCTCATGGAAAGTTTTATATTTCTCCTAGTGGGAAGAAAATGCCTTCTTGGTGTTCAGACCCAGTTGATGAGAATGGAAAGAAGATTGGATATAATACTGAAGCAATAAAAGTTTTAAGGAGTAAAATCTTTCCAGGAATTGCAAAAGCAATGGCTGAACAATGGGGAAACTTACCCTGTACAAAAGAAGATATTGAAAATGACAGGGTAAAAACTTCGCCTACCACAGTTAAGGAGAAATCAGAATGGAAATAATAAAATTAAGTAGTGGAGTAAAAGCAGATGAATTAAGAAATAAGATGTTAGATTTGATTAATAAGTATTCAGAGATTTTAACAGGTTATGAACTTGTTGGAATAATTGATGTAGTAAGAGAAGATTGTCATCAATCAATCCAGGAGTTAGATGAAGAATGAACATTCCTAATTTTAAAATATTAAGTTTTGAACAATATCTTAATATTAAAAAGAGATTTATAAACAGAAGTATTAATTATTTAAATAATAAACCAACTAAGATATTAAAAGAAGAAGGTTATAAAAATAAAGAAGAAATAAAAGAAATGTTAAAATTTCAAAATAAGGAACTTTCTAAAGTAATGGCTATGTTAAAATATCAAAAGTTTTTACGAGAACATTCGCCTACCATAGTTAAGGAGAAAAAAGCATGAAATGTAAGAATTGTGGAGAAGAGAAGAGTAAACATTTGGAAGGGAAAAGAAAGTACACAGGTGAAGAAGTATTAGTTTGTGGCTCTACTATATTTGAGAGTAAAAAGACAACTTCATTTGAAATTTCACAATCTAACGAGACGAAGAAATGAAAAAGTTTTACACAATAATAATAAACCTAGACCCTTTAGAATGTTTTAAGATAGAACATACTAATTGGGATGTTTCAGATGAAGAATTAACTTTATGTATTCATGAACAAATTTATGGAGATATTTTCGTTTAATAACGATTCTACAAACAAGGAGGTAAAGGAATGAAAGCAATAACACAGATAATCTGCATAGTAATATTGATAATCCAAATTTTCATAATAGGATTTTTACTAGGAGATGAATACAATAAAATAGAATGTTCTGAAGAAAATGGAGGGGAAGAGTGTAGATTATTAACTATCCAGGAATATGAGAAATTACAAACACTTCCAGTAGGATATACTGAGGGAGTTTCAGATAATGAAAGATTTAAAATGGTTGGAAATGCTTGGACTCTAGAGGTAATAAAACATTTATTTAAACCATTATTAAAAGATTCGCTTAATACATCATAAGCGTTACATCACCTTACATTAACATTTATAGGATTAAGCGTTAATAAGACAAAAAACACCTAACAAAAGTGTTAATAAGAACATTGAGTTACATTCCACATACATAGAAAATGAAAAACAAAATATTTAAACCAGAAACAATTGAAGAAGCAATATATGATTTACAACAATTCCTAGAGTGTGATTTATATTCTAAGTTCAGACCTATTGAAAAGATTAAAGGAGAGGAATGGCAAAGGAAAGATTATTTTAAGAATGAAGGAGAATTCATAAAATATCTTGGAATGCACTTTAAATTATTAGAAGACCAAATAAAGAAATTAAATAACAAATCATAATCACCCTTTGGGTAGGAGGAACAAGGGATGTTATCAGTAATGTACTGGTCTCCCTTGTTCTGCTTATATCACTAAAACGAAACATATATAAACCTATTCAACCTATAAAACCTATGACAAAACAAAACAAAAAGTTTATTCTCCAAGTAAACGAGAATAAAAATAAACAACGAAGAGTAACTATTCCTAAAGAAATTAAAACGGAATATGTGGAGGTGCAAGAACATGAAACCAACTGAAAAACAAATATTAAAAAATCAAAAAATAATCTTAGAATCATTATCTCATCTATTAGATAATGAAGAATTAGAAATGAGATTAGGAATTGAAAGTGGAAAGACTTCTATTTTAATTAATTCAACAACACAAGAAGAACCATGCTGTGAAATGCCTGATTACGCCTTAAATAAAGATGGAGAAGAAAAAGAATGAATTTTCAAACATTTAATAATTATATTCCAGAAGAATATAAATTACTTTATTTTGCTTGTATTTTTATTCTAGTAGGGTTTTCATTTATATTAGGATATTTAATTGCTAGAAAGAAATTCGCAAAGAATACCAAAGAGGTAAAAAAATGAAAGAAAAGATATTATTAGATGAAGGTTATAAAAGGCATATTCAAGAAGAAAAGGGGAAGATACTCTATCAAAAGAAATTTTCAGATAATAAAGGAATACAGTATTTTATTAATTGTTATAGATATGAACTATCTGTTCAAAATGAGATTCTAATTAAATGGGAATGGGATATTCAAATTTCAACACCTCATGGAACTATTAACACTAAATTATTTGAAACAGATTTGACAATAGAAGAGATTGAAAAGTTTATGTTTGACCTATGGTTTCATTATGGAAAAATTTATTATGAAGAGTTCGTAAAGAAACAGAAAGAAGTCGTAAACTCTGGAAATGACGTCTTAGAGGAAAATCAAAAAAAAGAACAGGAGGTAAAACAAAATGAATAAAAACAAACGAGAACTTGGGAATGTACTAAGAAACATAAGTGTTCTTCATGGAATAAAGCCAGAAGATACTATTGTTAAATATAATGAACTTCAACTAGAAGTCTTGAGGAAGATGGCTAGAGAAGAAGGATATGCAACTAAAATGTTTAGTCCAGAAGTACATGAACAGACCGTAGACAAACTATATGCTTTTTACGAAAAAGAATCTAATTAATAGTCTTAGGACAACCGAGTTGTTTCTCAACCTCTCAGCTCGGTTTTATATTAATACAAATACAAAGGAGGAAAACTAATAAAGAATGACAACACTAAAAGAAGAAGCACAGGCATGTGAGCCAAAGCGAACTTTAAACATTGCAGATTTAGATAGAGTAGACATTTCCTTACCTGTTGAAGATAGAGTAGGAACAGACAAGGACGGTAAAGAGTTTAGGTACAAAGTAATGGTTGAGAATGGAATTGATTACAGAGTACCATTTACTGTACTAGAAGAAATCAAGAAGATGCTAACTTTAAAGTCCGACCTAACTCATGTTAAGGTTACTCAAAGTGGATCTGGTTTAAACACTAGATACTCTGTTCATGTAGCTTAAACATAAGAACACATATATTTTTATTTTTTTATTATTTTCTCTCAAAACAACAAATATTATAAACCCTTTATTGTTAAATTAGTTACGGTGTAACAATGAAAGTACTATTGTTTGTAATGTTAGGTGTATTAATTCTAGGTGGAGTTATGTTATCTTCTGTTGAACAACCAACTATTTCTAAGAATATATGCGAAGATCAACCAACATTTGGATTACCTTATGTGTTTGAATCAATACCACAAGCAGAGTTTTATATTGAACAAAGAGCTATAACTTTAGAGGGTTGTAACTAATGGGTGTGCTTTCTAAGTTAAAGGCAAGACGTGCCGCAAGGAAGGCAACTAAAACTCCTGCAACATTAACTTCTGCACAACAATCAGCTAAACAATCAATCGTTTCTACTGCACAACAAATGAGTGCAGCTCCTTCTCAAGCAACAACAGTCACTAAGATTGCGACTTCTACTCCAACGCCTGTATCTCCTTCTCCTGGTGGGGGAACTTCAGACTCAACACCAGCTCCACCAACAGATACAACCACAACAACAGTTGTAAATCAATCTGGTTCGGTTACACAAGGTAAAGTTACTTATCATGGTGGGGCAGTTGTACCAAATCAAGGAGGGAAAACAGCTAACCAACTTCAAGCAATCGCCCTAGTAGAAGCCAAAAAACAATTTGGTTCAGAGGTTAAGAGAGGAACATTTAAGGCAACTTATACTTCAAAACAAAATACACAAAGAGAATCAGATAGACAAGCAGAAGCTAAAGCTGTTCAAGAAGAAGTAAAACCATATACTTCTGCTAATACAGGGAGGAATGTTAATAGTGTTTCAGTTTACGACCCAACATATAACCCTAGACCATATAGTCCTGACAAAGGGGGATTTGGTAAGAGATTATTAACCATACCCTCAAACATACTAGAAAATATTAGAGAAGGTTCTGCAAGACAATCTTCTCTAACAGGTGCTGAAACATTCTTTGGTCAAGGTAATGTTGCTTCTGTTAGTGGAAGAGATATTGTTGGGACTTCTCAAGTATCTCAAAAGTTGCAATTAACACAAGACATTTCTAAAAACATTTCAGGTATAGATACAAGTATAGAAAAACTATCTGCTGGAAAAGTAAACGAACAGAATCAATTTATAGGAACAGAACAAGAATATTCTAAGTTAGATAAGTTATATTCACAAAGAGAAACAGCAGTAAAGAACTATGAAACAGTTTCAACAATAAACATTGGTGGAAGACAAAGAGATGTTGCAGAGTTTGGAGGATTGAATAAGAATATTATCTCTTCAATTAGTTCTGGAGTTTCATTAACTGGTGCTGCGATTGGAGGAGGAGCAGGAAGAGCAACAACTTCTACCTTAAACACTCTTGGAGTTAAACCAAGTAGAAGTTACAATATAGGAACGGGTGTTGGTAGAGGAACAGAAGCTTTTGTTAATACAGGTAAATATTTAATTCCAGGAGGAGGATTATTCTTTGCAACAGACATCGGAGGTTATGGAGCAGATGTTACTCAAACTAAATTAAAGGGAGAGAAATTAACTAAAGAACAAAAGAAGGAAGGTATTTGGTTAGGTGCTACTGCTGCAACAATGGGGATTCTAAAGTATGCTCCTAAGTTTTCAGGAATAGGTAAGGGAGGAAAAAGTTTAAATCCAAAAACTGCAAGATTAATCTCTGCAGGAACTTATGGGATAGTTGGTGGAGCTGGAGTTGGACTTGGAGCATTAAGTTATTCTCAAACACTTAAAACTACTGGAGATAAATCTGCAGCTATTGGTGCAGGTATAGGAACAGGTCTTTCAATATTGGGTCCAGTTGTTGGTCCAAAGATTTCTGAAGTATCTTTATTTGGAAAGAGATCTAAAAAGGTAGAACCAACTTTAGCATTAGAAGAAAGCATTACAGATTATACTAGACAAAGAGCAACCCTTTTACTGAAAGATGATAAGGGAAAATATATTTTAGGTAAAACAAAAGGTGGAGAAGCAATCTCTTTTGGTGGAAAAATAGACAAAGGAGAAACTGCTAGGAAGGCAACATTAAGAGAATTAAAAGAAGAAACAGGTTTGGGTATAAAAGATATAAAAGACTTTAAATTTTTAGATAAAGTGGTTACACCAGAGGAAACTCATTTTGTTTATACTGCAACATTGAAGAAGGGTTCAAAAATTAATCCAATGTCTGACGTTAAAAGTATAATTAAGATTAGTCCTAAAAATTTATTTATTAAAGGTTCTACTGGTCAAAGTCCTAGAAATCCTATTTCAATAGTAACCAACAAAGGAAGAGTTAGAGCTTATGAAGCTGGATTGATTAACTTTGCAGAAACAGGAACACGTCCAACGTGGTTATCTCTTAAAACAAAACAAGGAGAATATTTACTAGGAACTCAATCAAGGTATGATGTTGCTCCTAAAAATCAATTACAATATCTAAAAGGATATAATGAAATGTTGTATGCACATGGTACTCCTTCACCAGCAGTATTGAATAAAGGTTTGTTAGGTAAGAAAGGTTCTTTTACTGTTGAAGGAAGCATGACTAAAAGAGGACAAGCAGAAGGATTATATCTTCAACCACCAATAGCTCCAGGAAAAACAATGCCTTTGAATACCAATGAAGTAATAAATGTTTTAGGAAAGGAAAGATATTTGTTGAGTAGATCAAAAGGAGAAGGTGGTTTATTAGGAAATAAACCTGGTACTTTTGCAAAGTGGGGTAAACCAGAATCAAAAGGTTATGTTGGATTAAGTTATTTAGGATTTAAATCTTCTCAATCAACAGAAGTATTTATGGGTGTTCCTAGACCAAAGAGAACTTTATTTTTATTCAAGGAGAAACCAGGAGTAACTTCTCCAACTCCTAAAACACTTTCTGGTATGGAATCAGAAGTAATCTTAAAACCTGGAACGGAGATTGTAACTATTGGGAAAGCAGAAGTATTTAGTATTGGAGGAAAGAAAGTATACGGACAGAGAACTAAAGTTGTAAAGAAAGGTGCAGAACCAGAAGCTGCTGCAGAATATCAAAACTTATTAAAAGAATCTTCCTACAATCAAAATGCATTATACCTTCCAGATCCTTCTAAATCTTATAGGAGTGGAGGTCAAAGGTCTAGTTCAAGTATAACAATTAGTTCCACAGTTCAACCTTCTATTAGTTCTATTAGTTCTATGTCTATGACACCTTCAAAGAATACCTCTAAATCGTATAATCTATTCTCTTCAAGTTCTAGGGGTTCTTCTATTGTAACTCAGGGAAGTAGTGTTTCAAGTATTAAATCAAAAACTAAAAGTATAGCTCCTTCTGGAAGAAGTGTTGGAAAGAGTATTCCTTCTTTAACTAGGAGTTATGCTAGTATTATTCCAACCCCTCCTCCAAGTTATACAAGGTCTCCTCCAACTTCAACAAAGAAAGTTCCTCCTGGAAGACCTGTAGGATTTTATTCAAGAAGAAAGAAAGGCGAACGTAAGAGAAGAGGAACGTTCGGAGTTCAAGTTAGACGTGGAGGAATATTCCGTTCAGTTGGTGCAGGACTAACTGCAAAGGAAGCTAAACAACTAGGACAACAAGTAGTCTCTGGAACATTAGCTGCAACATTCAAAGTAACTGGAACAGGTAAACAAAAGTTAAGAACTCCTGTTGGTTTTAGAACTAAGAGTACAAAAGAAGGAACATTGTTTATTGAGAAGAGAAGTAAGAGATTAAGTAAACGTGGTGAGAAGATTGAAATCCAACAAGCAAAGAAAAGAAAACCTAAAAGGAGAAAGAAATGAATAAAATACTATTAACTGTGATCATAGGAATGTTCTTATTCGTTCCATTTGTAACCGCATTCAACTTTCCACAAGACGATATTTCAGTTACAACTTACTTCGGTAACTTAACTAACCTTCACCAGTTGAACGACACTAACATTGTAAACCCAACTAACTTACAGCTGTTACAATTCCAGACAGGAGATAATAAATGGCATCCTTATACATTCGTCCTAGGAGACTTCTGGGATTACGATTACGCAGATTTAATTAATGAACCAACAGCCTTGTCAGATTTCTCTGACGACTTAGGAAATAGAGGATATACTGATTTACTCAACTTCACAAATAGCCCAGGTTTCTATAACTCAACAGACTTCTCAATAGGAGATTATCTAACAACTGCAACAGCTTCAACAACTTATGCAACAATAGATGAACCTTTATGGACTAATAATTCAACAGATGTTGCTTTTACAAATATTAATGAAACTTTTGAAAATAACTTGTATATCCAAGGAAATAATCTTTCATTAGGTAGTTCTGAAGGAGATTCTTCTATTTGGTTCTATGATAATAGTGGATTAAATGAAAGGTTATGGTGGGATGAAAGTGATGGTAGATTTGAATTAACCCATGACTTTTCAATAGGTTCTGCTCAATTTAATGCTGGTGGAGGATATTTCACTTCAAGTGTTATTTCACAATCAGATTTTCATACAACTGGAGAAGGAGATGATTTATGGCTAGGAGATAATACTCAAGCAGATGCTTTATTTCAAGCCTATGCTAATGGATCTCTTGTAATAAAAAATTTAGTAGTAACTGATGGTTTTATAGCAGAAGAAGCATTATGGAATGCTAATTATTCTGATTACTTAACTTTATTCAACTGGAATAAAACATACGCTGATACTTTATACTATGGGATTAGTAATCCAAACGGATACTATAACTCAACTTCTAATATAGGTAATTGGACAGAAGATAAAGGAGACTATTATACTTCAACTGAAGTTGATGGTTTAGACTTATCTAATTTCAATAATGATTTAAACATAGGTAACTGGACAGCAGATAAAGGAGACTATTATACTTCTGCTGAAACAGACACAGAGATAAGTAATGCTAACACTTCAATAAATAACTGGGCTAATTCAATCTTCGCTAGAAATGACGGAGATAACTTAACTGGTCAATATGATTTTAATGGTGGTTGGACTTCAAATGGAATAAGTATTATAAACGGAGATGGATATTTTCAAACAGTTTATGCATATAACTATACAGGATTAAACGTGGGAACAGTTGCAACTAATGGAACTCTGTTACCGACAATTACAAATAGTTTTGACATTGGTAATTCAACTTATAAATGGAAAGACGGATATTTTAATGGTAATATGAATGTTGATACAAACTTTGTTCTAGGAGGAAATCAATACTTAGCAAATACCAAATATTTATTATGGGGAGATAGTTCAGTTCAAATTAGAGGAGATGCTAGTTCAAATGAATTTCTTTATTTCGCAACAAATAATTCTGAAGCTATGAGAATTATAAAGAGTGGTAATGTTGGTATTGGGACTACTAGTCCTAGTGAAAATTTACAAGTAGCATTAAAGAATAGTTTTGCGAATATTGTTGTTGGAGAAGGAATAGCTAATTTGAATCTTGGTCAAACAAGCGGAACTTCGGATGCAGTGATTGGACATAATATTAAGGCTGCTGGAACAAGCGGGGATTTTGATGTTTCTACATCTCATTCTAGTTTTGGTTATCGAGCAATTACTTTTGATTATTCTACAACTAATAATGGAATTGCGTTTTATGCTGTGAATAAAAGTGTGACTGCTGGGGAGGCTATCAGTGATACTTATCAGAGAATGATTATTCAGAATGATGGGAATGTTGGGATTGGGACTGCGAGTCCTGAAGGAAGATTAGATGTTCTAACCACTTCCGATAATAAGTATGTAACTTTTAGAGCAGATAATGGAGAACAAAGATTTAGATTTTATGTAGGTGCGTCAGGTAATAGTGCTAATTTAGTTATATATCCGCATGATGGTACAACAGAGGGAGTAAGATTAGCATCTACTGGAAATAGTTATTTTAATGGTGGCAACGTCGGCATCGGGACGGCGAGTCCAGCAACATTATTACATGTTAGACCATCTACTGGAGCAGGGATTATTGCCGTAGATTCTGTTAATGGACATTCAATGTATAAAATGTTTGA